>Ga0081539_10004204_pt1 | contig 14660 bp, 19 predicted proteins | sample TabmetS4T2R2_FD_71023 | JGI IMG/M metagenome (GOLD analysis project Ga0081539, IMG submission 71023) | Tabebuia heterophylla rhizosphere microbial communities from the University of Puerto Rico - S4T2R2 | ecosystem: Host-associated > Plants > Roots > Rhizosphere ...
CCTCCATCTCCAAGTCCAAGATATAAGTATCCATCCGGACCAAACGTCACCACACCCCCGTTATGATTCGGGAAAGGCTGGCCTACTGTAAGCAAAATCATTTCGCTGTTTGGGTCAACCGTGTCACCTTCTGCGTGGAAACGTGAGATGAACGTGTTCCCTCCGCTCCCTGTATAGTTGACGTAGAAGAATCCATTTTGTGCATAGTCCGGGTGGAATGCCAGGCCGAGGAACCCCATTTCATTGCTGATGTCATTTACACGGTCTTCAATATTTAAGAATGGCGACTCGATAATTTGTCCATTCTGAAATAGATGAATGTGCCCCAATTTCTCGACCACGTACAAACGCCCGGATCCATCCGGTTGTAAATCAACGGGACGTTCAAGACCGGACGCAACCTGTTGCCATGTATAAGCATTTGGGTCGGGAAACGTTGAAGCACTCGATGGTGTATCTGTTGAAGGGATTGGTGTTGGAGTAGGTGTATCGGGAATCGGCGTGGGCGGCAAAGCGGTTTGGGTGTTCGGGACAACTGTCGCTGTAGAAGGGAGAGGCGTATCTGATCCATTACATGCAAGCAATGGTAACATCAATAAAAGGATCAATCGTCTCATACGCGATCACTTGCTATCGATATCGGTAGCTTCCGCGTCCACCACCTCTTCACCTTCGATTGCTGTCAGTGCCTGCATATGTTCATTGACCACATCGGGAGGACAAAGTTCAACAAAAAGGTTTGCGCCAAGCCAAAGGATCGCCGCATCGTCGAGCGCGCTGATGAAGGGGATCGCGGATATGAGATCAATTGGCCAGATGAGATATGCCAGTGATGCAAGCGGCAGGAACTTGATGAAGGAATTTACGCGGCGGTCACCCATGAGGCGCGCGATCAATTTGAGACGTATAACGAGATCACGCATCATTCCTCCCTGTGGAGGAACAACGATTTTCTTTTTATCAGCCATGTGAATCTCCTTTCTAAATCACTACACTGAAACAATTCATAATGTTTTGTACAATCATTTATAACACAGTCAATAACGATATACACAGTGTCTGTATACTATTGTACGAAATATATCTTATTAAGTAGCACAGAAACGTGCTTTATTAGTTTTTTCTAATTGAGCATGATTTAAGTTAGTGTTTCCTGCTGAGATACTATAATCAACTTACATTCGGCCATGGCTTATCTGATTGACGGACATAACCTGATTCCAAAATTGGGATTGCGCTTGGATGCCATCGATGACGAGATGGAATTGATCGCTATCCTTCAGGAATTTTATCGATTGGAACGCAAGCCAGTCGAAGTCTATTTTGATGGTGCACCCACGCCTCAAGCCGGGACCCGAAAACTGGGTACCGTTACCGCGCATTTTGTGCGGCTCGGAACGACTGCCGACCAAGCCATCCGTGACCGTTTGAAAAGATCAGGAAAAACTGCAAAAAACTGGACGGTTGTTTCCTCTGACAGGCAAGTCCAGGCCGAAGCCCGCGCTGTACATTCCAGGGTTATTTCATCTGAAGCATTTGCAAAACAATTAGAGCAAGCGCGGAACTCTGCTCCGAAATTGGCAGAGGATCGCAAGCTGTCACCACAAGAGGTGGATGATTGGTTGAAGATATTTAAGAACAACAATAGATAACATTTTTCGCACATTTATTCGCGTCGAGCGAAGGGGATGTTTAGCATCCCCGTAGTCGAGACGTCATTTTCAGCATGAACCCGCGCTTCGACTTCGTGGCGCCCTGCGCCACTCCGCTCCCCTGAAGGGGACTATAGTCAGCGCGAAATGATTGCGGGCTATAATTCAAATATGCAGACAGTCTACACATTTGTCACATCACCGAATCATGTTTATCCCGATCATCCTGAGCGGCCGGCGCGGTTCGATATTTTGGAAAGGCGTTTGAAATCCTTTGATGCAGAGTTGATCGAAACAAAGCCTGCAACGTGGGAGGAAATTGAGTATGTCCATCATCCAGCCTTAGTTGCTTCGCTCGAAAAAGTCTGCCGAGAAGAAGCACCGGGAATCATCGATTATGCTCCTACTTATATAACGAAATCATCGTTCGATGATGCGCTCCTTGCTGTGGGTGGAGTGATTGCCTGCACCCGCGCTGTCCTGAATGGTGATGCGGAGAATGCGTTCGCGATTGTGCGTCCGCCAGGTCACCACGCGGAACCGGATCGCGCGATGGGGTTCTGTATTTTCAACAATGTGGCAATTGCGGCGCGTGACGCGCTCGTAAGGGCGGACGGCCGTCCGCCCCTACAGCGCGTCGCGGTCATTGATTATGACGCCCATCACGGAAATGGCACACAGGCCGCGTTTTTCAATGATGAGCGCGTCGCGTTTTTATCTGTGCATCAGTATCAACCGGGGTTTTATCCCGGAACCGGTGCAATGACCGATGCACCTCATGCGAAAAAACGAATCGTCAATGTTCCACTGCCCGCGCGTGCGGGGGATAAAGTCTATGAGCAGGTTGCAGATCGAATCTTCATCCCTTTTGTAGAATCGTTTAAGCCACAGATGCTGTTTATCTCCATTGGCTTTGACGCACATTGGAACGATCCCATCACAACGCTTGGCTTATCAACGGCCGGATATTTCATGCTGGCGAAGAAAGTCATGCAGTTGGCAATAGAATATTGTGACGGAAAGATCGTCTTTGTGCTCGAAGGCGGCTATGATCCGATGAATGTCGCCAACGGTGCCGAAGCGGTGTTTGTCGCAGCGACAGGCAAAGGTGAGTTAGAAGCAAGTGATCCAAATCCATATAAGGAGCCCGACTGCGCGTCGCGCATCGATGAGATCTGCAAGTGGCATGGGTTCTAGGATATGCTTTGGACGCTGTCCTCAACGGCGGTTTCAATACAAACTCTGCGCCGCCTTGAAAAGCCAAAGGTGAACGGGCAGCAAGCAAAATAGGATCGCAATAACATTTTTGAAATTTTATTTTCTCTTATTTGGTTTATCATATATTTAAGCTGTTCTTGACGCAGTTCAACTGCGTCAAGAACGGAGAGAGGTTTCTTGGCATAATAGGTTAAAGGAGCAATTATGGGACGTAGAAGAACGGTTGGTTATATTCAAAACGAATGGGTATGCCCAAACTGTAGTACGCGCAACAAAGGCGGTGTGAAAACCTGCGAGAATTGTGGTGCGCCGCAGCCTGAAAACGTACAATTCGAGCTTCCTTCAGAACAAAAATTGGTAACAGATGAAGAGCAAATCAGAGATGCACAAGCTGGTGCAGATATCCACTGTCCGTTTTGTGGCACGCGTAATCCCGCTACGGCCAAAACCTGTTCCCAGTGTGGCGGAGATCTGACAGAGGGCAAAGCACGCGAGTCGGGTCGTGTGATGCAGGCTCCACCACCAGCCTCAAAAACTGTAAAGTGCGATAATTGCGGCGTCGAAAACCCAAGCAGTAACTCCGTCTGCTCGAATTGTGGATCACCCCTACCGCGTCTCGCGCAAGCAGTAGGGCAGGCGAATATCCCACCTGTGTCACGAGGTTTGCGAACTGCCGCGCCCTTTGCATCAAAGAAAAAACCGAATATGTTGCTGATTGGTGGAATCCTGGCGGCATTGGCGATATGCTGTGTTGCGGCCGCGGCGTTATTTTTGCCCTCCAGATCTGTGGAAGCGACGGTTGTGGATGTACACTGGGAGACGTCTGTGCCGGTACAGGAAATCCAGGCTGTGCGTCACTCCGATGAGGCGGGTAGTGCGCCATCGGATGCTTATGATATTTCGTGTTATGACGATAGCCACGATGTCTGCGAACAAAAGACAATTGACAAGGGCAACGGTTATTCGGAAGTTGTGGAGGAGTGTCATACCGACACTCAGCAGTATTGTTCCTACACGGTGGACGAATGGACGACCATTCAAACCTATCCGCTGCAGGGAAATGATCTGCGACCGATTTATGATAGTCCAAATATTTCAAGCGATCAGCGACTCGGAAGTTCATCTGAAAATTTGACGGTTGTTTTCTCAACGCCCGATGGGGAAGAAACATATTCACCCAACTCAGTCTCTGAGTTCCAGCGATATTCCATTGGAAGCACATGGACGCTGCGAATGAACGCGGTTGGGAGTGTAGTGAGTGTAAAACCGTAAATCGTAGGGACACAGCGCCGCTGTGTCCCTACGATTTATTATCTTCCTGTCGTTGATCTGCACTACATCGACTCCACCTGTAGTGACCGCGAGGGCATCATAATTGAACCACGCGTCATGAAGGCGCGTCGTTTGTGAGAGAAGCTGTCAGTAATATCGGCCCGTCCCTGACCGTCACTGAGCTACGCTTTCGATTAAGATAATCAGACCATCCTCTATTTGCAGCGTCTCCACTCCACGGGCCTGGAAAAATCCGGCATCGCTATAGGCTTCCCAGGTATAGGTGACTTGATCTCCTTCTACCTTCAGATCGCTGATTTCGGTTCGCCCACCGACATTGATACTTCCCTGGAGATAGAATCGGAAGCGATCCTTGCCGGTGAGATAGCAGCCGCCCCGGCATTTTATATCTTCTGCCACAAGCGCCATAGCTGCGTCAAGATTGCCTTCGTTGACCGCCTTGTAAAAATCCTGTGCAATTGCGGCAGGATCAGCAGGCTCGGGAGTGGCGGTGGGGGCCGGCGGAGGTGTTTTGGTCGGCACTAAAGTGGCTACTGCGGGGGTTGCTGGGGTGCCACAAGCTGCGAGAACATGCGCCACGCAGAGCGTGACGAACAAGATGAAAAGCATACGTTTTGTGTTCATGGAATTTCTCCTTACTGAAAGATTCATTCCTTGATCGTTGGTGTAATCGCTCACCGTGTCACTTGGCGATGGGCGATTACACACGATTCGTGTCAAGGGTTTAGGGCACAGGCGTCACCTTTATTCGGGTGCAGGTGTAGGGATCCGGCCCACTGAACAATTCGGTGATTGTTCCGTCGAAATCGACGGAGTCCACGGCTCCGAAGGTCGCTTTGAGCTTATCCGGACCATCCAATCGCAGGCTGACGCGGACACGGATCATGCCCGTGCTCACCTGCGTATCTGGATCGAAAGCGAACAGTTGGAAGGTGAGGCGGTGCAGGCCATCCTCGCGAGTCCACACACCATGTGCCGGCCCTTCGATTAGCTTGGCGAGATCGCTGGAAGTTTCGGTAAAGGTACCGTCGGCGTGGAAAGTTTGCAGGGCGCGAAAGGGTGGTTGACCCTCTTCTACGGCGATGTCACAGAACCAAGTGCCTACGATTTTGCGGCGGTCATCATCGTCCGCTTTGACTGCATACGCGCTCGTGGCAACCGCAGCAATCACAGCGACGAGGACCAATACATTACTGATACGTTTGAGATTCATGAATTTTCTCCTTTATCCCGCTTCGGGGACTGCCGCTGCTTTGCGCGGCGTTCGCAATCTAAAGTCGGATTGGACGATGGATGAGTTTTCTTTAGAGTATTTATCGTGTTCGTTACTTCCTCCTCCGTGACTGAATAACTGGCTGGGAAGGTGATCTCTTTTTCAATGGCTTTCCCCTCCGCAGACTGATCCTCCAGGCGGATCAACCACGTCACGGTTGTAATGGTGTGTACAATTCGTTTGATGATTCGATACATGGGTTCCTCAATAAGTGTTGTCATTACTGTAGCAGAAAGAGACTTGTGAAACCCCGCTTTTCTTGCGCCTTTGAGTTGCGAGGTGGTGTATACTTATTAACAGTAGACCACACAAAAATCAAAAAAGGCCCGAAAACAGGGGTGCGGGCCCTTCGGCGCCCGCACCCCTGTTTTCGGGGAATCTTTAGTTTTTGTGAAGTACTGAGTATCGAATTTGCTTATGCCCGATATTGGAATATCCACCTTTTCCACCTTCGGGGATCTGCTGAAGTATCTTCGAAGGCGCGCTCAACTGACTCAGCGAGAGCTTGCTATCGCCGTCGGTTATACCGAAGGTCACGTAAGCCGCCTCGAAAAGAATCAGCGCCCGCCTGACCTGGCGACCGTCGCGGCGCTATTCGTTCCTGCACTTGATTTGGAGAATGAACCTGAGACCGCCGCACATCTTATTCGATTGGCGGCCAGCGCACATGGAGAACAACTGCACGCAGGTGAAAACCTGACGATCTCTCGCGTACAGGAAACCACCGAGGTTAGTGAGAGCGCCGAAAGTATCCCCTCCAATCTCCCCATCCAGTTGACAACTTTCATCGGCCGACAGGCTGAGATCGCGGAAATAACGAACCTTCTCTCACGCGTGAATCCCGCGCGACTTGTTACACTTACAGGACCAGGTGGAATCGGAAAAACGAGACTAGCGCTTCAGACCGCGATCGGACTTTCGCATCTTTATCCGGATGGCATCTGGTTCGTTGACCTGACGCCTTTATCTACGCCTGAGCTTATTCCACAAACCCTTGCATCCACACTGAGCATTATGGAGGCACAAAGCCAGCCTGTTGAGGAAACCCTGATTGCCTATTTACAATCGAAACACACTTTGCTCGTGATTGACAACTGCGAGCATTTGATCGATCCCGCTGCTCAGTTGGCAGAGAAGTTACTCCGCTCATGTACCAGCGTGCAAATATTGGCAACCAGCCGAGAACCGCTCGATATCCCTGGCGAGGCGAATTTTCATGTCCCGCCGCTTTCATTAGTGGAAGAGGAGCACGGCACGAGCCAGACTCTGGGGGCCCATGAAGCGGTGCAATTGTTCATCGAACGGGCGCGCAGTATACAACCTTCCTTCACACTCACCGATTCAAACGCGCCCATCATCGCGCGCATTTGCAGACAATTAGACGGGATGCCGCTTGCCATTGAACTGGCCGCGGCTCGGCTCACGGTATTGGACGTTGGACAAATTGCCGCACGATTGGATGATCGTTTCAATTTGCTCACAAGCGGCAACCGAACGGCGTTGCCCCGGCATCAGACCCTGCGGGCGGTGATTGACTGGAGTTATGATCTGCTCTCTAAGCAAGAGAAAATTTTGCTCCGTCGGTTGTCCGTGTTTGCCGGCAGTTGGACGTTGGAAGCAGCGGAGAGAGTGACAAGTGAGGATGCGGAGGTGCAAAGTGCACAAGGAGAGACCCACCCCATAATTGTCGTTTCTCAAGTTTTAGATCTACTGTCGCATCTGGTGAGCAAATCGCTGGTCGTGGTTGAACGGCAGCCGGGTCTAGAAGTACGATATCGAATGCTGGAAACTGTGCGGCAGTATGCGCACGAGAAACTGGTCGCCTCCGCTGAAGCAGAACGAGTCCAAAAGCGTCATTTGAAGTTTTTCTTAGGCCTGGCGGAGCAATCTGAACCAGAGTTAAGAGGATACAAGCAAATCGAGTGGCTCAACCGACTTGGCAGTGAGCACGATAATTTGCGCGCAGCGCTCGCCTGGTCGCACGAACAGAAGGATGCCCAAACTGTTTTATGCCTGGCAGGCGCGCTGTTTCCGTTTTGGCATATTAGAGGCTACACTAGTGAAGGTCGCCACTGGCTGGAGTTGGCGTTGGTGGCCGGAGGCGAGGTGGAGACGCTGAAGCGCAATGCTGGGCGGGCCAGAGCGCTGCTAGGCAATGGGGTGTTAGCGTACTTACAGGGTGATCGTCCAACAGCTCAGGCCAGCTTGGAGGAGTCGCTGAGTATCTATCGCGAGCTCGACGATAAATTTGGCATAGGCCACGCCTTGCACCGGCTGGCGGCGATCCCCTTCTGGCAAGGGGATTACGCCACTGCACGGTCACTGTACGAGGAGAGCCTGTCAATTTTACGAGAGGCGGAAGATGCCTGGGGGATTGGCAATTCCCTGTATGGCCTGGCTCGTCTGGCCCAGCGGCAAGGCGATTTTAAGCTAGCATATTCTCTCTTCGAAGAGAGCGTGGCCCTCTTGCGCCAGGCAGGTGATAATCAGAGTCTCACCCGGCCGCTCGAATACCTTGCCTGGGAGGTTTGGTACCAGGGTGACCTCGCGCGAGCGAACTCCCTATTGGAGGAAAGCCTGTCGCTGTATCGGGCGCTGGGCGCAAAATCTGGCCTGGCCCACACGCTGGGCTGGCTGTCGATATTCGCGCTCATCCACGGCGATTTCCAGACTGCCCGCTCGCTTGAAGAGGAGGCGCTGTCCATTGGACGAGAATTGGGTCGCAAGCAAGATGTCGCCTGGTCGCTCGGGCGCTTGGGAGAGCTCCACTGGCGGCAGGGTGAAATGACGCAAGCCAGTGCCTACTATGAGGAGAGCAGGAGGTTATTTGAGGAAATAAACGACCGTGAAGGCACAGGCTGGGTGTTGCGTCTTTTGGGCCGGGTGGCCTACCATCAGGCAGACTACAAGCAGGCGGCGGCTTTGCTAAATGAAAGCCTCGCAGTGCACGAACAGGCGGATGACAAGCCTTTCATTTTCTTTACACTCCTCTACCTAGGAGATTTGGCTCGCTTGCAGGGCGATTACGATCTTGCAGCAGCATACTATCGGCGGAGCCTGAAGTTGCACCGCAAGCGGGGCGCCAAATTAGAGGTTGCTGACCGTTTGGAGGGTTTGGCAAAAGTAGCAGGTAGCCAGGGTCAGTCCAAACGCGCCGCGCGGCTGTTTGGCGCAGCGCAAGCCTTGCGAGATCAGTTTGGAACGCCTCAAATTCCGGTCGAACAGGCCGACTATGACCGCAATTTGGCCGCCGTCCGCGCCGCGCTGGGCGATGGAGCCTTTACAGCAGCCTGGGCCGAAGGGCAAGCGCTACCGCTGGCACAAGCCATTGAGTATGCTTTATCACTGTTTGAAGAATAAATCTACTTTTCTCTCAAAACTTTTGTATCCAGATCAAAGGCCTGATCTAAATAAGTCATAAATTCATACAACCTGTGATTTTCCATTGCTGGCGCGATGAATGAATAGTGGTGGACCGATCCAGTCCACCACATTTTTATGAATTCACTAGGATTGAATTTTCACAAATTACTGGGCAGGCAAGGTCTCTTCGGTCCCATCGAAGGTGATCCAGCCGTCCTTGACGATGGTGAGACCGTTTGTGCCTTTGTCCAACACATTACCACCTTGCAGAACTTCATAATCGTAGATAACGGTGCCGTCCGTGTTGCGGAAGTTGCTCAGATTGAAGGTGATGCCATCCGTGTTCAAGCCTGCTAGGGATTCGCGGATTGCCTCCGCACCTTCGTAAGTCCCGGTGGGGTTGATGAAGAGCGCGTCTGGGGCGACGAAGGACATTGCCAGATCGAGATTCTTGGTGTTGAGCGCTTCGTAGTATTTTTGCACAACCCATATTTGCTCTGCATTTTCAAGACCATCATAGATGATCTTGCCGTCTCGTACGTGGGTCACATTGCCACAGCCTTTATCTATTGATTTACCGTTCTCAAGCACGTCATAGCAGGAGGTCACACGACCAGGGCCTGCATTTTGGAAATTGGTCTGGTTGAAGGTAATCCCTGCATCCCGTACTGCCTGCCATTGGACTGCCGCGGCGGCTCTATCATATGTGCCAAAGGGGTCGTTCATCACATAATCTTCCGCGGTCAGGCTCATGGCTCGTTCGATCTCATTGGCGTTGAAGGCTTCATAGAATTCCTGCACGATCCAGATCTGTTCTGCAGCTTCAAGACCATCGAAGATGATCTTCCCATCACGGACGTGAGTCACATTACCGCAGCCCTTGTCAATCTGCTTGCCATTCTCAAACACTTCATAGCAGGAGGTCACACGACCGCCACCTGTATCGACGAAATTTGTCTGGTTGAAGGTCAACCCTGCATCCACCACTGACTGCCATTGGATCAAAGCGCCAGGCCTGTCGTATGTGCCGAATGGATCGTTCATCACGTAATCTTCTGCAGTGAGGGACATGGCTTTTTCCACGTCTTTGGTGTTGAGGACTTCATAAAAGTTTTTGACAACTGTAACCGGATCCTTACTGTCCGTGACAGAAACAGTGGGAGCACAGGCGGCAAGGATCAAGGATGCTGTGATGAGGAGGATCATCAATTTGGATAACAAATGTTTTGTGTTCATGGTTTTCTTTTCCTTTCTTTGGAGAGTAAAAATAATTAAACAGTTATCTGATTTTCAGCAGCGGAGGCGAATTAGCCGGGTGTTGGGATAACACCCAATTGCTACATCAGCCCAAGCTGCCTCATGAGCGAGGCTGCATCCTGATAGTTGCGCAGGGAAGCCAATTTGCCATCGCGGATGCCCCACACTTCGCACACTGTGAAGTTCACTGTCTTGCCAGTGGGCGGCACGACACCGGTCGGCGTTTGCAGGGGACCAGTATGGACGACAGTCGTGGAGATCTCGTTGACCACCTGATCATCGCCAATCACTTGGTTATCAATTTTGATTTCCATTTCTGGAAAGGCGTCTTTGAAGCCATGCATAAATTGTAGGAAACCTTCCTTGCCTTTGAACACCTGGCCAAAGGGGATGATAGTAGCTTCAACATCATCCGTCACAAGTTCGAGTACGTCTTGAAAGTCATTGTGCCCAAAGCAACTATATATTTCACGGGCAAGTTGAGAGTAAGGGTGGTCGGACATGGTATTTTCTCCTTCTGTGAGATTGAGATTAGGGACCAATAGCACCTTCATGGGTGTGCTGGTGAAGAATTGATTATTTTATTGTTTCCGTAGGTCCAACCTCCTTTGCTAGCTTTGTCAGATCCGTTTGGTCGAACGGCTGTGTCAGGGATGAAAGTTGAGGTTGTGAGAGGTTGCCAGCAACAGGATCCGTCTGATGGTCAGCCCGAGGCGGATCATCCTGCCAGGTGATTTTCCACGTAGTCGTCGTTACAACGGTCACAACTCGTTCGATGATGCGGCGCATAACACTCCTTGATTGATTGTCATCAGTGTAGCAAGGCAACGATTTCCATATATGACATTTCTTACCAATGGACTTGTCAATCGAGGTAAACTTGGAATTACCCATGCTGTCAGCAAATTCTGTAATTCCGCTTGAATCATTTCAGACTTTTGGCGACCTGCTCAAATACTTGCGCCGCCGCGCCCGGTTGACGCAACGCGAAGTTGCCATTGCTGTGGGATATAGCGAGGCACAGATCAGCCGTCTCGAGCAGAACCAGCGCCCTCCTGACCTTTCGGCCCTGACCGCGTTATTCATCCCAGCCTTGTATCTTGAGGATGAGCCGCTTATTGTGACGCGCTTGATGGAGTTGGCAACTCAAGCGCCTGGAGAGAAGCTACCTCAATCGGGAACTATCACTTTTTCACGATCGGTTCAGCAGGAAGTTGGCGAAACGGTTCGTACGGTGGAGACACTGATCGTTCCCAATTGGGCTTTCACCTCCCCTGGCACTTCGAGCTCGCCGTGCCTTTCCAGATGCTTAGCCATCCAGACCAGGTTCGGTTGCAAACGTTCCGCACACGGATAATCCAGACTGTAGGCGATTTTCTCCACCACCGACTTCACCTCCGCTCCGTACCTCTTGCCGCGTTGTTTGCGGCGCGGCTTGCGGGCCAATTCCCCCTTGATCAGGCGGATCAGCGATTTACGATGTAAGTCGGTCACACGTTGCATCTCGTCCAGTAAGGCACTTTTGGCGTTCTTGCTTTCGGCTTGCCAGTAACGCATTCGCATTTTGTGCAGGTACTTTCGTCGTTCATTCACGTTCATCGGTTCGGTTTCTGTCATCCTTGCCTCGGTAACATTTTATTTGAGTGAACGCGGTACCCTGACGTCGCAGACCATACTTCTTATAATGATCTAAGTTCAAGGTTAGACAGGGTGTTATATTTTGATACCACATTACTCTTCATTCTTTGGCAGACTTATTAAAGCTGTTGTTTCGAAGAAATTTATCATTATAAGTTCCCACGCTCAAATTCCTGTTGAAAAGCTATGACCTAGATAAGGGTCATTTTGTTTTTAATAGGGTGCCTTTAATGTGGAGAATCAGCACGTTGTTCGCATATGTCATCAATGACCAGCCTATAACGATTTTTTCCCTCAGTCGTTTTAAACTGAAGATATAAGATACGTATTAACTCCAAGGTATTCCAAGGCCATACGTACGTAATTGAAAAAAGGAGTTACTATGGCAAAATATAGTAAAAAGGCCGGCGAGCAAGTTGAGAAGGCGATGCGCAAGCGAAAGAAGGGGACGTTGAAAAGCGGGAAATCTGGCAAGAAGGTCACGAGCAAGAAACAAGCCATTGCAATTGGGCTTTCTGAGGCTCGAAAAAAAGGTGCGAAAGTACCGAAAAAGAAACCAGCAAAGTCTACGAAGAGGAAATCCTCAAAATCTTCTAAATCAAAATAGCCAGATTGGCATGAGCGCTGTATCTCTTGTCACCTAAAACGAAAGACCCTGGATTAAACTGCACCCTGTAAACAAGACAGGGTCAGAAAAATCACCGGTCTGTTAGCGAGACAGACACCTGAGTTGGTAAGGTGTCTGTTTTGTTTTCAATTGTATCCGTTCGTAGTTATAGAAGTGGATGTATTCATCAATGAGTTGTTGAGCTTCTTCAAAGGAAGGGGTCTTGAAGTGAAGCAGATCGAGCAGGCGCAATTTCAAACCAGGGGCCCGTTTTCTCTTTCAGGCCGTACTTTAGAAATATCTCCTTCAAAGACCAATCTCACAAGCAGTATAATGATTCTGCCGTTTCAATCCCACTATAGAGGAGAAATCAATATGCAGTCCTTCAACATCAATGATGCGGTTCGTTTCAGACTGGCAACTCAACAAGAGGATACGGGCGCAAAGATTCAGGTCTTCTTTGGTGTTTTCTTCGGCGTCATCCTGCGCTGGATCGTAGTGGATATTCTAAAGAATCAAGTTCCTCAAAATATTCCTGTAATCATTGCGCGTATCGTGGTCGCGTTGATCGCGACAATCTTTGTCTTTTCGGGTTACTGGCAGAAAGTGAAAGACCAGCCTGCAGGGTTGCGCTTTCTGAACGCGCTAGTCTATGGAATTTCCATCGACGCACTTGTCGGACCCTGGACCTATTAAGAGGAGAATCACATGGACTCGTTCAGTTTCACAGATGCATTTCGTTTCAGGTTGGCAACTCAGCAAGAGGAAACAAGTGCTAAGGTACAAGTGTTTGTTGGTGTGTTCCTGGGAGTCGTGTTGCGCTGGATTTACAGCATCGCCGTAGATGTGATAAAAAATGGCTCATCCTGGTGCTTCGGTTCATTGACGAACATCTTGATTCGGCTTGCGGTTGCGCTGGGTATCACATTCTTCGTCTTCTCAGGATATTGGCAGAAAGTAAAGGACCAGCCTGCCAGTATGAGATTTTGGAATGCCCTGGCTTATGGCATTTCCATTGATGTGATTGTGAGTACCTGGTTGCCATCGGGTCCTTGTTAAAGATAAGCGATCTAAAAAAGAGAGAAGGCTCAAAAACCTTCTCTCTTTAATTTACTCGCTCTTCTCGGTACTTTTCGCTTCACTGCTCTTCGATTCGTTGGATTTCGTTTCTTCCTTCTTCTCTGATTTGCCGTCTCCCGATTTGGCTGTTGCAGATGAATTATTCCCGGATGATGACTTGTGGTCAGTTGAATAAAAGCCCGAACCTTTAAAAATAACTTTGGTGGGTGTAATTACTTTCTTTAATGTCTTTTTGCGGCATTCCGGGCAAATCTTCAATGGATCATCGTGAAAAAATTGATGACGCTCAAATTGATAGCCGCAGGATGCGCAACGATATACATAAACGGGCATTTCTTTCTCCTTACATTCGAATGGCGAGCGGATTATAGCCCCCCTAACAATCGAAAGCAAGGGATGCTCCGTATGAAGTGCGTTAACGCACTTTATTATGCCTATGTAAGACGCAGAATTAAGGCTCTTGGCTGCTAAGACAGCTTAATGCAACGAGACTTGACATCCCTCTACCTGTTGGTTGGTAGAGCACACAGTCACTGTCTTTGCCTGACCATCGATTCCACTTTCGGCGCGAGTGGGATTGATGGAGCAGGTTGAAAGAATCAGAATCATTACACCGATCAAAAATAGAAGCTTTGTATCCATGGCTCTCTCCTTCTTTCTATCTATAGATAGAAACTTTGCGAGAGCCAAATTTGTTCCCTGAGTTATGGCACGAGCGTAAGCGCTGGCAGATTGGTCAGATCTTCCCTCCATGGCAGAAGGAGTGCAAAGGATTCCAGGGTTTGATTTGCATTGACGGTCATTCGATAAAGATAAAATAAATTCTGATCACCTTGGAGTGTTTCGTTACCCAAACCCATAGCGGCGATATAACCAGCAAAATGAACGTAGTGGACCGAATCACTGTTATAAGCGCCAAAAGGATATGCAAAAGTCAATATAGGTACATTAAGTAGGGATTGAAGCTTAAGGCGTGAGTCGACGATTTCATCTTTTTGACGATCACTGCGAAGGGTCAAATCCACGTGGCTGATACTGTGACTACCGATCTCCCAGCCAGACGTATACAAGCTACGAATTTGATCCACATTCATGTAACCGCCAATTCCGACGTAGTTATAAACGATATAGGCCGTCCCGGTGAAGTTATATTTTTGCATGATCGGGAGAGCGTTTGTAAATGTACCTTCACCTCCATCATCAAACGTGAGGATGATTGGTTTGGGAGGTAACTCAGCGCCTTGTTTAATGGCTCTAATAAGTAGTTCAACTGATATAG
>Ga0081539_10004756_pt1 | contig 14660 bp, 11 predicted proteins | sample TabmetS4T2R2_FD_71023 | JGI IMG/M metagenome (GOLD analysis project Ga0081539, IMG submission 71023) | Tabebuia heterophylla rhizosphere microbial communities from the University of Puerto Rico - S4T2R2 | ecosystem: Host-associated > Plants > Roots > Rhizosphere ...
CCTACAACCCTCCCCGGCACTGACCATACGGTTGAAGTGAGATCCCCTCAACATCAGTATATGTGATGGGCAGTTTTGCTCGTCCTTGACACCCAAGACTAAGAGCCTCTATAATAGGCATTTATGCGAAAATGAAACCTTCTGTGAGTTTGGAGGTTATGAAAGGGGGGAGGTATGTATGCCGGGAGTCAAAGTACGCGAGGCTGAGCCATTTGAAAATGCCTTGCGGCGATTTAAGAAGCAGTGTGAAAAAGCTGGGGTGCTCTCAGAAATTCGCAAACGGGAATACTATGAGAAACCCAGTGTCAAACGCAAGCGTAAAGCCATAGCTGCCAAAAAGAAGGCGGCCAAGGCCCGGATGTTGCTTGGGGCTTAAACGTAAGGTATGTCTTATGCCTCTGTGCGAGCAATTTCGAACAGATCTCACCCACGCCATGAAAAGTGGCGACAAGGTGCGCCTGGCAACGCTCCGGCTCCTCACGGCGGCCATCAAAAATCGGCAAATTGACAAGGGCGGGGCCCTGGATGATGCCGAGGCCCTGGAGGTCGTGCGCCTGGCGACCAAGCAGCGGCGCGAAGCCATTGCCCTGGCGCGTCAGTATGGCCGTGAGGATATTGCACAGCAGGAAGAGCAGGAACTCGCGATCCTGGAAGCATACCTGCCAGAGCAGCTCAGTACAGATGACCTGATCCAATGTATTGATGCCGTCATTCAGGAACTCGGGGCGACGTCGGACAAAGACCTGGGACGGGTGATGCGGGTTTTGATGCCGGCGGTGAAAGGGCAAGCGGATGGCACTACCGTGAATCGCCTTGTCCGCGAGCGTCTCGCTGGCTCCCTCCCTGTGTGATGGCAGGCAGGGTAGAGTGTAAGCATGAATGATCATACCGAAGCGGTGTTAGATTATCCGCTTATGCGTAATGCCCTCCAGGCGTATACGGTAACGCCAATGGGCAAGACTTTAGCCTCGCAGCTGCACCCCCAGGCTGATGCTACAGGGCTGGATGTGCAGCTCCGAGAGACGTCCGAAATGGCGGCGATGCTGGCCATTGGGGCAGACCCGCCGCTGGCCCCAGTCGTCGATATTCGCTCGTATCTTGAGGCGGCGCACATTGTCGGTTTTTACCTCGAAGGCGGGCAGTTCCTCGAGGTGGCGCAATGTCTGGAAGTCCTCCAGCGCCTGCGCCGTTATGGGCAGTTGGAGAGCCAGCGGGTGCCGCTCCTCAGTCGGCGCCTGGCGCGCCTGAGTGATTTTAGCATTGTCCTCCGAGAAATTCGGACCGCGCTCGACGATAAAGGCGCGGTGCGCGATCATGCGAGCCCCGCCTTACAGGACATCCGCCAACACCTCAAACGCGTGCGCGATCGCGTGCATCGGACCCTGCACAACCTCATGGCCACGTATAGCAGCGTGGTGCAAGATCCTGTGGTGACAATTCGTAATGAGCGCTTTGTGATCCCGCTGAAGACTGATTTTCGTCAGGCGCTGCGGGGTATTGTGCACGGGGAATCCGCCAGCGGCGCCACGGTGTACGTTGAGCCTGACAGCGTGGTGGAGCTGAACAACGAGTTGCTCCACATCCAGGCGGAAGAAGAGCGCGAAGTGCGCCGCATCTTGCGGCAACTCACGGAGCGCCTGGCAGCGCAGAGTGTGGCGCTGGAACAGGCTTTGGAACTGCTCGGAGAGGTTGACTTCATCGTCGCGAAGGGACGCCTGAGCCGGCAGATGCAGGGCACTGCCCCGCAGTTTGCCTCCGTGCGTACTCCACGCACGCAGCTTCCTGAACTCCGTCTGCTAGGGGCACGCCATCCGTTGCTGCCAGCCGCAGTGCCTATCGATATCTGCCTGGGGTCCGAGGACCGCACCCTGGTCATTACCGGGCCAAACACAGGTGGCAAGACGGCAGCGCTCAAGACCGTGGGTCTGCTGGTATTGATGGCCCAGTCAGGGCTCCATATCCCGGCGCAGGCTGACAGCGTGTTGCCCTTCTTTACTGAGGTCTTCGTCGATCTTGGGGACGAGCAGAGCCTGCAACAAAATCTCAGCACGTTTTCGGCGCATCTGGCCAACATTCGCACCATGATGGACCAGGTCTCCTCGAGTTCGCTGGTGCTCCTGGACGAGCTGGGGGCCGGCACTGACCCTATGGAAGGTGGCCCCCTGGGCGTGGCTATTCTGGAGTATTTTCACAACAGTGGGGCCATGACCCTTGCTACGACGCATCATAGCGCCATCAAGGCCTATGCTACGGCCATGCCACAGGTAGCGTGCGCCGCGGTCGATTTCGATCTCGAGACGCTGCAACCGCGCTACCAACTGCTCTATGGCCTCCCTGGGCGCAGCAAGGCCTTTACGATTGCGCAGCAGCTTGGGCTGCCGGCAGCGGTGATTGCGCGGGCCGAACAGGAAGCGGGGCTGACGCAGTTACGCAGCGAGCAGCTCTTGACGCGACTTGAGGCGGAGCGGCACACTCTGGAGAGCCAGCACCAGCAGCTCCAGGCCGAGCGCACCGAGGTGGACCGCTTGCACGCCGCGGCGCAGCAGACGCTGGCGCAGGCGACAGCCGAAGAGCAGCGTATCCGCCACGCCTTGTATAACGAAGGCCAGATACTGTTGAAGACAGCGCGACAAGAGCTGGACACGACGCTCGCGGCGGTACGTCAACAGGCTCCAGCCGGAACCGATATAGCCTTTCCGCAAGAGGCCTGGCAGCGCGTGGTGCAGACGATGGAGAGTCTGGCGCCGGCAGCCACGGAGACGCCGGCTGTGCCTCTACCGTTGCAGGTGGGAGAGCATGTGCGTGTGCGGGGCCTGAATGTTACTGGTCGTTTGCTGACCCCTATAGCGGGTAGCGGCAACGTGCAGGTCGATGTTAGCGGGAAAACCATTACCGTGGCAGCGGCGGGGCTCGAACGCGCTACAGAGCAAGGCACCCAGACGCCGCCCGCGTCCACGGGACGCCCAGTGCGCTCCCGACGGCGCACTGCGGCGGTCGAGGAGCTTTCCCCCGAGCTGCATCTGCTCGGTGCGACGATTGATGAGGCGTTGCCTACCGTTGAAAAGTATCTCGACCGGGCTTTCACCGAAGGGTTGCCCCGGGTCCATCTTGTGCATGGCGTAGGAAGTGGGCGGTTGCGACAGGCGATTACGGCACTCCTGGAGCACCATCCATTGGTACGGCGTTTTCAGGCCGGCGATGCCGGTGGCGGTACGACCATTGTTGAATTCGAAGGATAAACCCGTGAGTCAGCTCATTCCTGAAGAGGTTGTTCAGGAAGTCCTGCTCCGCACTGATATTGTCGATGTGCTTGGCGACTATGTCCAACTCAAGCGTACAGGCGCCAATGCCAAAGGGCTGTGCCCATTTCACCAAGAGAAGACCCCTTCATTTACGGTAAGCCCTGCCAAGGGGCTTTTTTATTGCTTTGGTTGTCACGCCAGTGGCAACGTCTTCCGTTTTCTAATGCAGCACGAACACATGACTTTTCCGGAGGCCGTGCGCTTCCTGGCGGCGCGCTATGGCGTGCGCCTTCCAGAAGCCAGTCCACAGCAGCGGCAACAGGAGAGCTTGAGCCCGCTCTATGCCCTGCATCAGGCCGCTGCGACGTTCTTTCATGAGTGCTTACTGCGTGATCCGGTAGCCCAGCCAGCGCGCCTGGCCTGTCGTCAGCGCCATATTACGCATGAGATGGCCATACGTTTTGGGCTGGGCTATGCGCCGGCAGCGTGGGATGCCCTCTGTCAGGCGATGTACAAACAAGGGTTTTCCCAGGAACTTATGGTCCAGAGTGGCCTTTCCGTGGTGCGTGAGGCCCAACGTGGGGCCTACGACCGCTTCCGCCATCGTCTCATGTTCCCGATTCACGATCGCCTGGGACGTCCCATCGCTTTTGGGGGCCGCGCCCTTGAGAGTAGCGAGGCCCTGCCTGTCCCGAAATATTTAAACTCGCCGGAAACGCCTATCTTTCATAAAGGGCGACTCCTCTATGGTTTGGCGTTCGCCAAGGCGGCGCTGCGACAACGCGAGCAGGCGCTGATCGTGGAAGGGTATACCGACGTCATTGCCTGCCACCGCCAGGGCGTGACACATGCGGTTGGGACGCTCGGCACGGCCTTGACGGAGCATCATGTGGGGCTGCTCAAGGGCATTGTGAAAGAGGTTGTGCTGGTCTTTGACGGCGATGCTGCGGGTGGGGCAGCCACGGAGCGCAGCATTGGTCTCTTCTTGGACGCTGGCATGCGCGTGCGCGTGGTGACCTTGCCCGAGGGCGAAGATCCGGACAGTTTCCTGCGGCAGCATACAGGAGAGGAGTTCCTGCGGTATGTCGACGGGGCAGCCAGTTTTGTTGATTACTTGCTGACCCGGGCGGCGCGCTTTGCTGACCTGCGGAGTCCTGCTGGGCGAGCGGATTGTGTGGACCGGCTCTCGCCCCTCCTGCGCAAGATCGAGAATCAGGTTGAACGCTGGGGCTATGTGGCGCTCGTGGCGGAACGGCTGGGTGTCCCCCCCGAGGTGCTACAGCGACAGATGTACCCGCACCAGACCCCACACGCCCACACTCCATACCAGGCGCCGGCGCGCTTCAGGCGCCCGCCGAGCCCAACTCGCATACCGCCCGAGTATCGTCTGCTGCAGACGCTCTGCAATGACCTGCATCTCTTGGACCAGGTGCAGCGCCAGCTCACCCCTGAGGATTTTGAGAACACTGACCTGCGTGCCATTTATATGATGGTGTTACGCTTAGCATCCCAGGGTGAGTCGACGGTGCCCCCACACGTCATCGATGCGGTGGCAAGTCCAGAGCAAAAGGAGCTGCTCAGCAGAATGGCGATGGAACCTGTGCTCTCCAGCCGGGCGGAAATCTCAAAAACACTGGACGAATGCCTCGCAAAAATGCGCCAGCGGCAATCCAAGGCCGAGCTACAGCGCATCCGTAAGCAACTCGACATCGTCGGTGATGGTACCCCTGAACAACAACAGCTCTTGCAGGAGTTAGACAGACTCAGCAAAAAACAACCTCTGAGTTCTTTGTAACAGGCGTTCGCAGCGTCGGTATAAGAGAGTCTTTGGCGCTCCCACGTTTATCATAGAGACAGTTGAGCAAGTGTGTGGTGTGGCAGGTGGGGCGCGATGCCAGTGTGGAGGCGTGGTCAATTATGGCGAAGAACGATAAACGAGTTGAGGTCAAGCAGTTGATCTCTCTGGGCAAAGAAAAGGGCTACCTCACTTACGAGGAAGTGCACGACGTGCTGCCACCCGATGTCGTGTCACCCGAGCACATTGATGCCCTGATGACACTCGGTGATCTGGATATTGATCTCGTCGATCCTGAAAGCCCCCCTGACGATGGGCCCGGCACGCCCGAGCACGGCCTGGCCGCGGACTACGCGGAGGATGGCCGGACCCTCGATTTGGCCGCCGATGTCCTGGGCAAAACCGACGACCCCGTGCGCCTGTATCTGCGTGAGATGGGGACCATTCCTCTGCTGACGCGCGATGGTGAAGTGGAAATCGCCAAACGCATCGAGGAAGGACAAAACGATGTTGTGCACGCGATCGTCGGTAACGCCATGGCGACGCATGCACTCCTGGCGCTGAGCGAGCAGGAGCCTGTGAGCAAGCCAGATATGTTGGATCTTGAGGATGTCGAGCCCGGAGACGAGGACTTCCCGCTGGAGCCATACCGGAGCAGTGCCAGTGTGCAGGAGATCATTGAGCGGCTGCGCGAGCTCTATGCTGAAAGTGCCGCGTTGTATGTGGTAGACGCGTCTGAGACGCTGGCGGCAGGCCAAGATAAAGAACTCGCCAGAAAAGAACGCACCATCCGCAATACGATTGCCAAGTTTATTCGGGAACTCAACCTGCGACCCGAAGTCATTGATCATGTCGTCCTGAAGGGCGACGTGCTGCTGCAGCGCATGCTGGCCTATGAGCGGGAGGTCCACCAGTGTATCCAGGAAGCTGGTAGTCATGCCCAGGCCCTGCATCGGTACGTGCGGACGAATGGCTCGGAGAGTCCTGAGACGCTGGCGCTCCAGGAACGCTCGGCAGAGCTTGAGAGGCTGGCGCAGCGCCTGCGGCAGGCGATCCAGACCCAGCAGCAGCTTGAGATGGAGACCGAGACCACCCATGAAGCCCTGGCAGAAACGCTGCGGCGTATCCGGTGTGGGCAACAGAAAGACCACGAAGCGAAGCGTGAGCTGGCCGAGGCCAATCTCCGCCTGGTCGTGAGCATTGCCAAGAAATATACCAACCGTGGCCTGGGCTTTCTCGACCTCATTCAAGAGGGCAATATCGGCCTGATGAAAGCGGTCGATAAGTTTGAATATCGTCGGGGCTATAAATTCAGCACCTATGCCACCTGGTGGATTCGCCAGGCGATTACCCGTGCTATTGCGGATCAAGCCCGTACCATCCGCATTCCCGTGCATATGATTGAGACGATCAATAAGCTGGTGCGCACCACGCGGCAACTGGTGCAAGAAATTGGGCGTGAGCCCACCCCTGAAGAGATTGCCAGCCGCTTAGAGTTGCCCGTCGACAAGGTCCGTAAGGTCCTCAAAATCGCGAAGGAGCCGATTTCGCTGGAAACGCCTATCGGTGAGGAGAAGGATAGCCACCTGGGCGACTTTATCGAAGATAAAAAGGTCGCGTCGCCAGCGGAGTCGGTGATTCGCATGAATCTGAAGGAGCAGACGCTGAAAGTCTTACAGACGCTCACACCACGGGAAGAGCGTGTCCTGCGCAAGCGTTTTGGAATCGGTGTGGATACGGCGCATACGCTGGAGGAAGTGGGCCACGACTTTGATGTGACACGCGAGCGCGTGCGTCAGATCGAAGCCAAGGCGCTCCGCAAGCTGCGGCATCCCAGCCGCAGCAAGATGCTGCGAAGTTTTGTCGATAACGCCTGAATGTACATAAGGATACAGCCGCAGCGCCTTGACAGGTCAGGCGCTTTGGCGTAGAGTGGCGTCCAGTACGGTCAGGGGCCCATAGCTCAGTTGGTAGAGCAACCGGCTCATAACCGGTCGGTCCCTGGTTCGAGACCAGGTGGGCCCATCGTCCAAGCGTTGAAAGGAATAGGCCCTGTGCGTGATCAGTTTCAGCTCTTGCTTGCCCTACAACAGGTGGATGACTGTCTGCGTGCTTTAGCTCTGGAGGAGCAGCAGCTCCCGCAGCGTCTCCAGGCCTATGAGGCGGCTTGTGCTGCAGTGCGCCAACAACTGGTCCAGCAACAGGCCGCGATTGAGCAGAGTGAACGGCAGCAGCGTACCTTCGAGCGCGAACTGGTGAACCACCAAGAGGCGATTCGCAAGACGCAAAGCAAGGCCCACGAGGTCAAAACCAATAAGGAATATAGCGCTATTCTAGCTGAAATTGACGCCGGCAAGCAGCGCCTGGAAATGCTGGAAGACCAGCTCCTGGCGCTCATGGAAGCGACCGACCAACAGCGTCAGGCGTACCGCGTGCACGAACAGCAGGAGCAGGTAGCGCAGCAAACACTCGTCGAGCAAAGACACCAGATCCAGCAAGCCCAGGAGACCCTGCGCCGTACCATAATGGCGGAACAAGAGCGGCGGCAGCAGACGGTGACGGGTTTGGAGGCGAAGCTCTACGAGCAGTATCAGAAAGTCACGGCGCAGCATGGCGGACAGGGTGTCGCGCAGTTACAGGACGGTGTCTGTAGCGGGTGTCATCTTAAGGTGCCACCGCAAATGGTCTCTGAAATTCGTCTGCAAACACAGTTATTCACCTGTCCACACTGCCGCCTCATGTTGCTTTGGCCGGCGTAAGTGCTGCGCCCGGGTGCTGCGCGCGGCTAATTGTCCCGCCAAACTGGCGGGACCAGTTGCGGTACGCAGTACCCCGCCAGTTTGGCGGGGTGGTTCCAGTGGAAGATTGACGCCTCGTAGTACGAAGACGACAGGACGAAGGGGATCAGATGATCGCTCCTGGCCGTACGGCCAGGGGAGGAAAGTCCGGGCTCCACAGAGCAGGGTGCTGGATAACGTCCAGTGGGGGTGACCCTAAGGAAAGTGCCACAGAAAACAAACCGCCCGGCCAGCGTGCACCACGGCCAGACGTTGCCTGCTGCCATGCGGCAGGCAGCAGGGCCGCACGCTGTACCGTGGTAAGGGTGAAACGGTGCGGTAAGAGCGCACCAGTTCCAATGGTGACATTGGAAGCTTGGTAAACCCCACCCGGAGCAAGACCAAATAGAGAGGCACTCCCACTTGGCCCCACCGTGGACCACCAGTGGGATAAGGGTGGCTCGCCCGAGGCCTCCGGGTTCGGTCGCTTGAGGCACACGGTAACGTGTGTCCCAGAGGAATGATCATCGCCGCCTGCGGTTGGGGCGGAACAGAACCCGGCTTACAATCCGCTTCGTCCTGTCATCCAGTACGGTTCCTGTACGTGTTCTTTTTCTTGCCTAGTCTTTAGTCCTCCCAAGCTCGACCTGATAGCAAAAATAGTGGGAATTGTCCAGGAAATTTCACCCTTGACAGGGTTGAATAGTCCGTCTATAGTCTGCCTATGTGGGAGGAAGTGGGAGGAAATGGGAAACTAAAATAGCGAAGTGGGTGAACGAACGTGCTGCTCGGGGAGTTTCGTCTGAACTTGGACGACAAGGGACGGCTCAGTGTGCCGGCAAGTCTGCGGAATGCCTTGCACGAGATCTACGCCCCGGACGATACCACGCTAGTGGTCACCAAGTTCTTCGAGAATTGCCTGGTGCTCTATCCCAAGGCCGAATGGCTCACCATCCAAACTCAACTGCTCGACTTGCCCAATGATGGCACCTCCCGCGCCTTTGTACGGCACTTCTGTGCCAGTGCGAATGTCTGTACCCTGGACCGCCAGGGGCGGGTGCTCATCCCTCCCAAGCTCCGCCAGTATGCGGAGATTGATGCGGAAGCGCTCATGATCGGGGTGGTTAAGAAGCTCGAGGTCTGGGCTCCGCATCGTTGGGAAGGCTATGCAGCCAGTGAAACACCACATTTTGATACGCATGAACGTGTGACAGCGTTGCGACTCTGAGGTTGTCCCCATGAGTGCCGCTCCGACCATTCAGCATCGTCCTGTGATGGAACAGGACATATGTGCGCTGCTCCTGCACGACCGGCTGGCGATCTACGTTGATTGTACGCTGGGCGGAGGGGGACACACCAGTGCCATGCTACACGCCAGTCCGGCACCGAGTGTAGTGATTGGCCTCGACCGTGACGCGCACTGCATTGCTGCCGCCCAGCAGTGGGGCGCCCCCTGGGGGGCACGCTTCGTGCCGGTGCAGGGAGACTTCCGCAATCTGGCAACGCTCTTGGCCCAGCTTGGCTACGCCCAGGTAGATGGCATCCTCTTCGACCTCGGGGTCTCTTCCTACCAATTGGATACTGCCTCGCGCGGTTTCAGCTTCCGCCTTGATGGCCCCCTCGACATGCGCATGGATTTAACCCAGGCGTACACGGCTGAGGCGTTGGTCAATCAGGCTCCTGCCGAACACCTCCAGGCCATCTTTCGTACCTTGGGCGAAGAACGCTGGGCCAAGCGCATTGCGCGGGTGATAGTAACCGAGCGTCAGCGCGCGCCGATCAGGCGTACCGGTCATCTCGCTGAGCTTGTAGCGCGGGCCATCCCGCGCGCCGCCTGGCCCTCCCATCTGCACCCGGCCACGCGTGTCTTCATGGCCCTGCGCATGGCGGTGAATGACGAATTGCCGGCGCTGGCCGCTGCCTTGCCACAGGCGCTGGCGGCTTTGCGCCCTGGCGGACGCCTGGCGGTGCTCGCCTTTCATTCTGGTGAGGATCAGCTCGTGAAAACCTTCATGCGTCAGGAGGCGCGAGGGTGTGTATGTCCACCACAGATACCCCAGTGTGTCTGCGGCCGGCAGCCGCGACTACGCCTGATTACACGCAAACCGTTGGTCCCAAGCGCTGACGAGATCCAGGACAATCCACGCAGTCGCAGTGCGCGGCTGCGTGTGGCTGAGAAGCTTGCCAGCGAGGAATGAGCTATGCCGCGCCCATCCCAGGCCACCTCTGTATCGCCGCCGATGTCACGCGGACGAGCCCGGCGCCTCGCCAGTCGGCATGTGGGGATGGCGCTGCTGCTCAGTGCGGTGATGGTGCTGGGAGGGGTATTGCTCTACCTCTGGCCGCAAGTACGCCTGGTGGGCCTGGGCTATCGCCACAGCAAGCTCCTCGCCCAGCGGACGCAGGTGCTACAGCGGCAGAAAGAGTTGCAAGTGGAGCTCAGCTCTCTGCGCCAGCTACGACGCATTGAAGATATCGCCACGCAGCACCTGGGGTTGCGTCCACCGCAAGCGACGCAGGTAATTTATGTGCGGTCAGGGCAACAGGCAGTAGCAGGGCAACAGACGGTTGGCCAGAGGAGGCCCTAATGCGACTCAGCGGACGTTTTAAACCCTACAGTGGCCCACGGTTGCGTCTGGTTGTAGGGTGCTTTGCCTTCATGTTCTGCGCTATTTTTATCCGACTTGCGGTAGTCCAGGTGTTTCAGCACGCCCACTTGCGTGGCTTGGCAGAGCGCCAGTACAGTCGTCAGATCACCTTGCAGCCCGAACGGGGGCGCATCCTCGACCGCCATGGACGCGTCCTGGCAACAAGTGTGCCGGTCCCCTCGGTGTATGTGATTCCCCAGGACATTGATGACTCAGACGCCGCGGCCTCAAAAGTGGCCGCAGTCTTAGGACTGCCGCTGACGACCGTGCAAAATCAGTTGTCAGCCGTCTCAACGTTTGTGTGGCTGGCGCGGCAGCTACCACCGGAGGTCGGCGAGCGGGTGCAGAAGCTCAACATCCGCGGTGTACAGGTCTTACAAGAGACGCGTCGTTTCTATCCCAAGCGCCACCTGGCTGGGCAGATACTCGGCTTTGTCGGGGTCGATGGGGCGGGGCTGGGCGGGCTCGAACATCTGTACAATCGTGAACTCACGGGCACACCGCGCCAGGCCACACTGCAGCGTGATGCCACCGGCCGCACAGTGCAGGTGATGGCTGGCGATCCCAGCGACCAGCCGCGTGGGGCCGATCTCTACCTGACGCTTGACGAACGTCTGCAGTATATCGCTGAAAAGGAGCTCGCTGCACGCGTGCAGGAAACGCAAGCCAGGAGTGGCTTGGTGATCATCATGCACCCGCCGACTGGGGATATTTTAGCGCTGGCCAATTATCCATTTTTCAACCCCAACGACTTTCAAGATCCCAAGCAGCATGTCTGGCAGCGGAACCGGGCTGTGACGGATCCTGTCGAGCCCGGCTCGACGTTCAAGCTGGTGGCGGCATCTGCGGCCTTGGAGGAGAACGTCGCGCGTGTTACTGACGTATTCCATTGTGAGAATGGCTTTGTGGTGCGGAGCGGACGCCGTCTGCGTGACCATCATCCTTATGGTCTCTTGAACTTTGTACAGGTCATTGAAAAGTCAAGCAACATAGGAACAGCGAAGATCGCTGCGCGCCTCAGTGACGAGCAGCTCTATACTTACATTCGCCGCTTTGGCTTTGGTGAGAAATCCCTAGTAAACCTCCCTGGTGAGGAGGATGGACTCATTCGTCCTCCCAAGAAATGGACCAAGCCCACGCATGATTCATTGGCGTTCGGTCAGGAAGTGACGGTGACCCCGCTGCAGCTCCTGACCGCCTACGCCGCCATGGCGAATGGTGGCTGGCTGATGCGTCCGCGCATGGTTGAGCACATTGTACAGGGTGACGAGTTTCAGTTTTTTGCCCCGCACGCTCGCCACCGTGTGCTGTCACCCACAACCTTGGAACGCATGAACGAGATTCTGGTTGGCGTGGTGGAGCGGGGCACCGGGAAACAGGCGGCGGTGGAGGGGTATACGGTGGCTGGCAAAACGGGCACAGCCCAGAAAGTCGAACACGGTACCTACAGCCATAGCAAGATTCTGGCTTCCTTTGTGGGCTATGTGCCGGCTGAGGCTCCGCAACTCGCCATGGTTGTCCTCATCGATGAACCCCGTCTGGCCAAGTGGGGGGGTGAGGCAGCCGCGCCGGTTTTTAAACGCGTGGCACAGCAGGCGCTGTACTATCTGCAAGTTCCGTCTCAGCAGACCCAGACGATAAGCCTGGACACCGCGCTCAATCCCATCCCAGCACCACCGGCGGGGAACCCGGAACCGCCGCATATCATCTTGCCGCTGGGCGCCAAGGCAGGAGAGCGTGAGCCGGCACGTGTAGCCTTGTCGCCTGGATCAAGAATTGAGAAGGAACGGCGGCCTTAACCTGGGAGGCATTGCGTGTGAAACCGACTCGTCAATTAGTGGACCTCCTCAATGGCAGCAAGGCGTGCATTCTGACTGGCCCCACGCGTCGTGCCGTGCGGCGTCTGACGGCGGATTCGCGTCAGGTGGTACCGGAGACGCTCTTCGTGGCGCTGCGTGGGGCGCATACCGATGGCCACCGCTTTCTCGGCGAGGCGCTCGACCGGGGTGCCAGCGTCCTGGTGGTGGAAGAGTTCCCTGGCGCCTTGCAGGAGCGCGTGCAGCAGGCGGGCTGCACCGTAGTCAAGGTGCCCAACAGCCGTCAGGCGTTCGCGCTCCTGGCCAGCGCGTACTATGGGCACCCTGCACGGCGCCTGCGTCTGATTGGCATCACGGGGACCAATGGCAAGACCACGACCTCCTATATTATCGAGTCAATTCTGCAAGCGGCCGGCAAGGCAGTGGGGGTAATTGGTACAGTGAGTTATCGTCTCGGGACGCAGGAAATCCCGGCTACCCATACCACGCCCGATGCCCTTGAACTGCACCGTCTGTTGGCGCAGATGGTCAAGGCCAATCTCGGCTATGCTGTCATGGAGGTCTCGAGCCATGCGCTCGACCAGGAGCGTGTGTGGGGTTGCCGCTTTGAAGCGGCAGTGTTTACTAACCTCAGTCGTGACCACTACGATTATCACGGCACGCTGGAGGCCTACTTTGCCGCCAAAGCGCGGCTATTCCAGGCTCTGTCATCTGTCTGGCACATTCTCAATCTCGATGATCCCTACGGCCAGCAACTCCTCCAGATGTCGCGAGCACGTCTCCTCACCTATGCACTGGATGGCGAAGCGACATGTAAGCCTTCGGCAGTGCGACACGGGCTCGACGGCATTCGTTTTACCCTGTCAACGACCAAGGGACAGCTTGAGATTGCCTCGCCCCTGGTGGGGCGCCATAACGTCTATAACCTCCTGGCTGCGATAGCGGTCGCCATTGCTTTAGATATTGACGCTGGAGCCATCGTCCAGGGCATTGCACAGCTCCAACGGGTTCCCGGTCGCCTCGAGCGTGTTGATCGCGGTCAGGACTTTGCCGTGTTTGTTGATTACGCGCATACCCCGGATGCCCTTGAGCAAGTCCTACAGCTCGTGCGGGCGGAAACCACAGGTCGTCTCATCACGGTATTTGGGTGCGGTGGGGATCGTGATCCAGGGAAGCGTCCGCTGATGGGCCAGGTGGCCACCAGGCTGAGTGATTACACCATCATCACGTCCGACAATCCACGCACGGAGGACCCGCAGCGCATTATTGACGCAATTGTTACCGGGGTAGAAAGCGCTGCAGACTATGTGGCCCTGCCCGATCGCCAGGAGGCCATTGAACACGCTATTGCTATGGCCCAACCCCGGGATACCATCATCATTGCTGGTAAGGGACACGAAGACTACCAAATCCTGGGGCAGACGCGCCGGCACTTTGATGACCGTGAAGTCGCCCAGGCTGCCCTCGAACGTCGACGGTGAGAGCCTATGCCAACGTGGAGTGTCGCAGACATCGTGCAACGGACCCAGGGGATACTCGTCTGGGGTGATGCGCAACGGCAGGTGCAGGGGGTGAGTACGGATTCGCGCACTGTGCCAGCCGGCGCGCTCTTTGTTGCCCTGCGCGGCGAGCATTTTGATGGGCATCAGTTTACCGCCATGGCTGTGCAACGCGGTGCCGCCGCCGTCCTGCTGTCGGACGCGCGCTGCGTGGCGGACTGCCAGGCCAGCGCTGCCACCTCAGCCGGTATACGCGTCGCTGATACCCAGGAGGCGCTGCAAGCCCTGGCTCTCGCCCAGCGTCGCCAGTTCCCGGGCACGGTCGTAGCCATTACGGGGAGTAATGGCAAGACGACAGTGAAGGAGATGACGGCAGCAGTGCTGCAACAGCGCTATGCCACCTGTAAGGCTCTGGGCAATCTCAATAACCACATTGGCGTACCGCTGGCCCTGTTACAGCTAGAGACCACGCACCAGGTGGCGGTACTGGAACTCGGCATGAACCATCTTGGCGAAATTCGTCGCTTGTGTGAGCTGGCACTGCCGCACATCGGCGTCATCACCAATATCGGTTTAGCGCACGTCGGCTATGTCGGCTCGATTGAGCGCATTCAGCAGGCCAAGGGCGAGCTCATTGAGGCACTCGATGCCGCCTCAGTGGCGATTGTCAATGCCGATGATCCGCGCGCCCTCGCTCTAGGGGAGAACGCCCCCGGACGGCTGCTCACTTTTGGCCAGGGGCCGGAGGCTGACATCCGTGGATGGGTGCAGGCAGATCGCGGTCTGGAAGGGGTGCAGTGTACCATCGTGCTCAACGACACAGCGTATGAGGTGGCTCTGCCAGTGCTGGGGGCACATCAGGTGCTGAATGCGTTGGCCGCA
>Ga0081539_10004757_pt1 | contig 14656 bp, 14 predicted proteins | sample TabmetS4T2R2_FD_71023 | JGI IMG/M metagenome (GOLD analysis project Ga0081539, IMG submission 71023) | Tabebuia heterophylla rhizosphere microbial communities from the University of Puerto Rico - S4T2R2 | ecosystem: Host-associated > Plants > Roots > Rhizosphere ...
AGGTGACAAAGATTCTATCGTTCCAGACGATGGGCGATGACCAGCCGACGCCCGGAATCTCCGTCTTCCATGCGACGTTCTCCGTTGTGCTCCATTTGTCGGGAAGCTGAGGGTCTTCGATGACGCCGATGGATTGAGGGCCGCGGAACTGTGGCCACTGGTCGTCGGCCCAGACACTGAACAAAGACGAAATAACGATCACGAAAGCAATGACAAATCTGGTCGGCATTTTGGCCCCTTTCGTTTGTTTTACCTGTTTCGCTACTTTAACCCGGTAACCACTAAACCCGTCAAAACCAGAAGAGGCAACCTTTGGGCTGTTTTTTTAAGCGCCGTTATCGCCAATGGCTTCTACCGGACAAGTCTCCATCGCTTCTTTACAGAGTCCTTCTTCGACCTCGTTTCTCGGCTGACGGTAAACAAATGAATAGCGCTTGTCCGATTTGCGCTTGAAGTTGTCAGGAGCAATGTCGCGGCATACTTCGCAATCGACGCAACGCGAATCGACATAAAAACGCCCAGGCTGATTATCGAGGAGTCGCTCGTTAGGATTGGGCATAGGTAGTGTTGAGATTGTTCAGCACGCGCAACTCCCGACGATTGTCCTGAGATTCGTTCAACAATGCTTCGCTCATCTGATGGGCGTTTTCCGGTTTATGTTCGTGCGCGTGGTAGCTCGAACGGACGAGCGGCCCGGATTCGACATATCTGAATCCCATCTCCAAACCGATCCGTTTGAATTCGGCAAACTCCTCCGGTCGATAGAATTTCTCGACCGGCAACCGGCGTTCAGCGGGTTGCAGGTATTGGCCGATCGTCAAAACATCGCAGGCGGCGGCGCGCAGATCACGCATCGTCTCGACGATCTCTTCCGTTGTCTCCCCAAGCCCGACCATGATTCCTGATTTTGTCAGCATCCCTCTCTGCACTCGATCGCGGCGCTCTGCGGCGCGGCGTAACAGCTTCATCGTCCATTCGTGATAATGCGCGTGCGGACGAACACGATGATAAAGTCGAGGGACTGTCTCGGTGTTATGGTTGAGAACATCGGGCTCGGCATCGAGCACCAGATCCAGCGCCTCATCATTGCCTTCGAAGTCCGGAATGAGAACTTCGACTTTGCAGTTGGGATTGAGGGCGCGCACGGCACGAATTGTCGCGGCGAAGTGTGAAGCTCCGCCGTCGGCACGGTCGTCACGATTAACGGCCGTGATAACTGCATGCTGCAGATTGAGTTTGCTGACGGCTTCGGCGACGTGCTGCGGCTCATCGGCATCCAGCGGTTTCGGCTCGCCCTTGCTCACGGCACAGAATCCGCAACGCCGCGTGCAGACATCTCCCGCAATCATAAATGTCGCCGTCCGGTTCGACCAACACTCATAGATATTCGGGCAACGCGCTTCCTGACAAACTGTGTGCAGCGTCAGATCGTTGATCAAACGCCGGACCTCAAGAAAGTCCTCGCCCATATTGAGCTTGATCTTCAACCATTCCGGTTTTGGCAATCTTTCCTTCAATGATTTCATATGATTATGGTAGCACAGACTGAAATTCGCGCCACCTCAATGATGCGGGACAGCGGTCGCTTCAATCGGCTCGATCACCTCATTGCCTTTGTCGTTAAATTCGCCCTCCCAGCGTGCGACAACGACCGTGGCCAGGCAATTGCCGATGACGTTGGTCGCCGTTCGCGCCATATCCATCAGCTCATCGACGCCTAAAATTAATGCGATGCCTTCGATCGGCAACCCGAATTGAGCGAGCGTGCCCGCCAGGACGACCAGCGATGCGCGCGGGACGGCAGCGATGCCTTTGGTCGAAAGCATGAGCGTCAGCAGAATAAGCAGCTGTTGCCCAAATGGCAGCGAACGGTTCGAGGCTTGAGCGACAAAGACGGCGGCCAGAGACAAATAGAGCGTCGATCCGTCCAGATTGAAGCTGTAACCCATTGGCAAGACGAAGCTCACGATACGGCGCGGCACACCGAGCCGTTCCATATTCTCCATCGCCTTTGGGAATGCCGATTCGCTCGAAGTCGTCGTGAACGCAAGCAGCGCTGGCTCCCTCACCAAGCTGATGAACCGCCGGATCGGAAGACGAACGATCAAGGCAACAGCACCGAGCACCACGACGAGGAAAACGATCAGCGCGCCGTAAAGCGTCAGGATCAGGAGAGCAAGGTTTTTGAGCACTGTCAGCCCTTTGCTGCCGACCGTCACGGCCATCGCCGCGCCGACGCCGTATGGCGCAAAGAGCATGACATAGTTGGTGAATTTGAACATCGCCTCCGAGAGCGACTCGCAGAACGCCAGCATTGGCCGGCCCTTTTCGCCGACCGCCGCGACGGCGACTGCAAAAATCAGGCTGAAGACGACGATCTGCAAGACGTCGTTCTCAGCCATCGATTTCATGAGGCTCGTCGGAAAGATGTTAACGATGTGGTCCTGAGGAGACATTCTGCCGGCGCGCGCCGCGATCTCTTTGGCCTCGGCGCTCTGTTCCGGAGGCAGATTGACCTTTTCGCCGGGCTTGGTGATGTTGACGGCACCGAGCCCGATGAAGAGCGCGAGCGTCGTCACGATCTCAAAATAGATGATCGCCTTGAGCCCGATGCGGCCGACTTCTTTAATATTACCTGCGCCCGCAATACCGACCACGAGCGTCGAGAAGATTAGTGGAGCGATGATGACTTTGATCAAGCTCAGGAAGACGCGGCTCAGAACGCGCACCCACTGGATGGCCTGTTCTTTATGAGTCGGATCAGCATCGAGTTTGTGAATCAACGTCCCGACGATGACGCCGAGCGCCAATCCGACGAAGATTTGTTGCGTAAGGGAGAGTCGGAATTTTTTCATTAATTAGATGTTAGATGTTAGGAGAGATGGTGAATGCCGGATGCTTCGGATACCGTCATTCAGCATCCGGCAGCTAACATCCGAAGCATCCGGCATTCACCATCTCTCTTTCGAACACTTCGCCGAAATGGCGCGCCGCACTTTGTGCGACCGCATCCATCTCGACCGTAACACCGAGGAGCTTTTGAAGTGAGGTAACTCCGTGATCGGCGATGCCGCACGGCACTATTAATTGAAAGTAACTCAAATCAGTGGTGACGTTGAACGCGAACCCATGCATCGTCACCCAGCGCGAAATTCGGATGCCGATCGCCGCCAGCTTCTCATCACCCACCCAGACGCCCGTCAGACCGTCCAGGCGACCTGCGCTCACCCCGAAATCAGCGGCGACGCGAATCAGAGCCTCTTCGAGGTCGCGGACATATCGGCGAACGTCGCAACGATCCGGAGCCAATTTGATGATCGGATACCCAATGAGTTGACCGGGACCGTGGTAGGTCACATCCCCTCCCCGCCCCGTCTCGAAAAGCTCGACTCCACGCTGCACACGGGTCACATCATCGGCCAGCACATTCGCGCGATTTGCAGCACGCCCCAAAGTGATGACGTGAGGATGTTCGAGCAGTAATAATTGATCCGGAACTTCGTCTAGCTTTCTCTTTTCGACCAGCTCTTGCTGAAGCCGGTGAGCCTCAGCGTATGGCATCAAACCGCGATAGCAGTATTCACAAGCCCTCATTAGTTTGTTCGGAATACCGATCTCTGATCTATCAATAACTGATCTGATCGGCGAATTCAACTAGTTGAACTCGCCAATCATCATCAGCTCTAGATAGATTTTAGACCAGCGACGAAAAGTCTGTCTTCTCCAGAGTCTTCTTGAGATGGGCCATGAACTGATCGGCAATGGCGCCATCAATCAACCGATGATCGAAGGAGAGGCTCAGGACGCCGATATGGCGGATCGAAATGGCATCGCCGTCTTCCGTTTCAATCACCCATGGACGCTTGTGAATGCCGCCGACACCGAGGATGGCTCCTTGCGGCTGGTTGATGATCGGCGTCGCGGTCAAACCGCCATAGAGACCGAAATTGCTGATCGAGAACGTGCCGCCCGAGACCTCGTCGGGTTTGAGTTGTTTGTTGCGCGCGCGCGCGGCGACATCCTGCGTGGCGCGAGCCAATCCTACCAGGCTCAAAGCGTCGGCCTGCTTGATGACCGGAACGATCAGCCCCCATTCGAGCGCGACGGCCATGCCGATGTTGATATCGTGTTTGTAGACGATGTTCTCGCCGTCCAACGAGGCGTTGACCACCGGGAACGCCTTGAGCGCGTCGATCACGGCCTTGATGATGAATGGCATAAACGTCAATTTGGTACCATTGCGTTCTTCAAAGCTCTTCTTGGCGCGTTCGCGCAGCCGAGCGATATTGGTGAAATCGATTTCAAAGAAGGTCGTGACATGCGCCGAAGTGCGGCGGCTCAGGACCATATGTTCGGCGATCTTGCGGCGCATGACACTCATCGGCTCGATCGTGATGCGCTCGCCGGTGGTATAGGCCGGGATTGATGGAACCGGCGCGAGTGGAGCGACGGGAGCGGGAGCAACTGCCGGTGCAGGCGCAGCCGCCGGAGCAGCAGCCGGCGCGGCAGCAGGAGCATCGTTGCGGCGATCGATGAAACTGAGGATATCATCTTTTGTCACGCGTCCGCTGATGCCGGTGCCCGGGATCTCTTCGAGGTTGACCCCATGCTCTCGCGCAATGTTGCGGACCAGTGGCGAAGAACGGACCTTTTTGCCGTCGGTTTCAGCCACCGCCGCGACACCGGCCGCAGCCGGAGCAGGAGCTGAAGCAGGAGGCGCCGCAGCAACCGCCGGCGCCGCAGCCGGCACGGCCGGAGCCGGATCAATCGCCGGTTCGTCGCGTGCCGGACCGACTTCGCCCGTCGTTGGAACCACCGGCGCCGCGGCCTGGGCGGCAGCCGGCGCGCTCGCCTCAGTTCCGCCAGCCTCGCTCAATCGTGCAATCACGGCATTGACGGCAATTGTCTCACCCTCCTTCGCCAGGATCTCGGCCAGCACCCCGGCTGACGGTGAAGGAATTTCAGCATCGACCTTATCGGTCGAAATCTCCAACAAAGGTTCATCACGCTGTACGGTATCGCCGACTTTCTTTAACCATTTGACGATCGTTCCCTCAGCAATGGACTCTCCCATCTGAGGCATTAAGACATCTGTAGCCATTCGATTCTCCTCAAAAATAATCTTTTACTGATCTTAAAATTAAAATATCTAGTTCTCGTTTCAAGGCTCAATCCCAATAAACTCTTTCCGTTGCATCGGCCAAACAATGCCGCCTATGAAAACAATCAATCTTATCTCTTTTTATCAAAAACTCTACCCCGAGCAGAAAAAAGCAGGAAGTGGGAAAGGATGAGGAAGCAAGGATGCAGGATGAAGAACGACAAAGATGGGGGAGATCATGATGAAGGATAAAGGGAGGAACTTATTTTTTATAAAAAATAATGCTTTTCTTCCTACTCCCATTTCATCCCTCATCCCACATCTCTCAGCCCTCATCTCTTTCTTCCTCCACCTTGTCTTCTTCATCCTTCATCCTTGCTTTCTCATCCTGACTCACCTTCTCTCCTTCATCCTTCTTGCTTCTGAGGGTTTCGCGAGCAGCAAGGACGATACTGACGGCTTGATCAGCGGTCTCGGCCATGGCGGTCAGATGGCCCATTTTGCGGCCTGGCTTTGGCGCCAATTTTCCGTAAAGATGAAGTTTAACCTCGGGGAAGGCGCAAGCGGCGGCCCAATTTGGTTCTCCGAACTGCCACAGATCGCCGAGCAGATTGACCATTGCCGCCGGTTTCAATAATTCGGTCGAACCTAAAGGTAGACCGCAGACAGCCCGTAGTTGCTGTTCGAACTGGCTGGTCACGCATGCATCGAAGGTCAGATGGCCCGAATTATGAGGACGAGGCGCGAGTTCATTGATCAAGAGCCGTCCATCCGCAGTCAGAAAAAACTCAACACAGAGCACCCCGACAACGTCCAGTTTTTCGAGTACCGCGCGGGCAATTTCGATGGCCTCGTCGATGACATTTGTCGCGACATCGGCCGGAGAGATTGAAAGATCAAGGATATGATGACGATGAACGTTCTTGATCACTCCCCAATGGGTGAATGAACCATCGATGCCGCGCGCCGCCACAACCGAAAGCTCGCACTTAAAATCAACAAAGGCTTCGAGGATCATCTCCTGGCGACCGGCTAATTGAAAAGCGGTCGTGGCTTCATCAACCGACGTGACCTTCATCTGCCCCTTACCGTCATAACCGAAGCCCGCAGTTTTTAAGACGGCCGGAAAGCCAAATTCAGATAGACCGGATTTCAAGTCATCAATCGAGTCAATCGCTCTGAACGGCGTCACGGGAAACCCTGCAGAGGCCAGAAAGTTTTTTTCGCGACGGCGATTTTGCGTGATGTGGAGAATCGAACCGCTCGGACGGACCGGCACACATTCGGCCGCTGCTTGCGCCGTCGCCGCCGGCACATTTTCGAATTCAAAAGTAACGACATCGACGGCGCGCGCAAAGTCCCTCACGGCATCGAGATCGTCATATTGAGCTTCAATCTCTGCATCGGCGACTTGTCCAGTCGGAGTGTCGGATTCAGGCGAAAAGGTCTGAACGCGATAACCCATCCGGCGCGCGGCAATAGCAAACATCCGGCCGAGCTGACCGCTGCCGAGAACGCCAATGACCGACCCGGGAAGAATCAACTGCGTTGATGATCTCACGACTAACCTCTCTCCTGCTGCTTCGAGCTTACTAAGATGCGCCATGCTTGCCGACACCCTGACAGAAAGCAAGTCATAATTAATATCAATTATGACTATTGTTCTCAATCAGGCATTCGGATATACTCTGCGCCGTGGTTGAGCCTTTCACAAGGAACCAAGAATTTAGGTCAGATCCCAATGACGAAGCTTGATAGCTTCGTTGAGAAGTAGGTCATCATCCACGCTCTATTGACGCGGCTTCCCTATCACCTGGCATCGGTCATCATGCCCACGTCAAATAGATGTGATACCACACTGGCAAATCACTGGGAATTCAGGTCAATTTATTTAGCAATCAAGATCCGTGATCAGGCTTGCAACCGGAGCTGCGGCTTTCGGTGGTTCAAGACAGAAGATCTGTGTCCCCATCCTGGATTCAGGATAGATCTGATTCACAGGATGGATCTGATTGGTATTTGAATAAGATGTATCGCCGAACTCGGACCTGCAAATTTCGTTGGTGAAAATAAGTAACCTTCACAATCACCACGATCAATAATCAGTGCAGGACAATGAGCTGATGAGCGCCGCCCCCTTGCCGGAGGGTTACGGTGTTCATCTCCGCGGTGACGCCGGGTGAGACAACTCTCACCCTTGGGCGTTTGGCGTTATGACAAGGCGATGGTGACGTGGGTAGGATTGCTCATACCCGGCGTCACGCGGAAGGTAAGAACTTCCTTCCGCGATTACTTGCGGAGAGTTTGTCGTACATTTCGCCGGGAGACCAAGTACGCTGGAAATTGATACATAACGCAGTAATCAGAGAATAAGAGGTGATGAAGATTCTGTTCTCGGAGTGCTGCAGTTTGCTTCTCCCCCTTCTCTGTTTCTGGCGTACTTGCTGTCCCGACGATCTGTGCTCTAACTTCCGATCAACCATCTCTTGAGCTCGACCGGCGATCTCGCCAGATCCCATTCAGGCGAGGTGATCGTTGAGCACGGTAGCCGTTTGGACCTCTCGAAAACTACGTAATCTTTCTCTTAAATCCGGGCGTGAATTGGCAAGGATCGCAACCGCGAGCAGTGCGGCATTGATCGCGCCTGCCTTGCCGATCGCCAGCGTTCCGACCGGAATCCCACCCGGCATCTGCACAATCGAAAGCAACGAATCCATTCCTTTCAGGGCATGGCTCTCAACCGGCACGCCGAGTACTGGAATGAGGGTCTGAGCTGCCACCATCCCGGGCAGATGGGCCGCCCCTCCCGCCCCGGCAATAACGACCTCAATGCCGCGTGACTCCACCGATCCTGCAAATTCGGCCAGTAATCCCGGCGTCCGATGCGCCGAAACGATCCGGCTTTCACACGGCACTGAAAACTGCCCGAGCATCTCGACCGCATGACGCATCGTCTCCCAATCGGATTTGCTCCCCATAATCACCGAGACCAGCGGGTTTATCTCATTACTCATTTGTAGACGATCCTTTGAATTGTAGTAAATGACCGCCACCAGCATAAAAATTGCCCGATCGATATTCAAGAAAATATTTTTTTGAAACCTAATTGTACTATTGTCGTAGTACAATACAACAGATAAAATCATTGATGATGGAAGAGAGATTTCATATCAATGCGGCCGATCCGACTCCTCTCTATGCGCAGTTGGAGCGGGCAATCCGGTTTGCGATTGCGACCGAACGGCTGCGAGTCGGCGAGCAATTACCGACGGTCCGCCAATTGGCCATCGATTTGAGAATCAATGCCAATACGGTAGCGAAAGTTTATGCCGAACTGGAGCGGACCGGAGTGCTTGAGACGCGGCGCGGCGTCGGGACCTTTGTCCGCGCGCGGCAAGACGCGACGGCCATGCGCCTGCCGCGGGGCGAACGGGAGCGGGAACTGCGCGCGTTTGCCGACCGCGTCTTAGCCGAAGCGCACGGGCTCGGGCTTTCGCTTAATGAGCTGATTGAACACCTCAAGAGCAGAGGCAAAAAGGAGAATGAATAGTTATGGCTCAGTTGACAACACTGACGAAAAGGGAGAGTTCCACTCCATCGACCAGAGCGCCGCGAATGAATGTCGTTTCGGGGCTGATCTTTATGACGCCGCTTGTCTTGGGATTATTGCTATCGATCGCGCTCGGCAACCCCTTCGCGCTCGTCGCCGGAGTGCTTCTGGGCTGGCTCGGATCCCTTTCGCCGCGCGTGGCGAAGCAGTGGGAACGCGCGGTCGTCTTACGACTCGGGCGGTACATAGGATTGCGTGGACCGGGGCTGTTCTGGGTGGTGCCGCTGATCGACTCGGTCTCGATCTACGTCGATCAACGGATCATCACAACCAACTTCGCCGCCGAACAGACGCTGACGGCGGACACGGTGCCGGTCAATGTTGACGCGGTATTATTTTGGATGGTCTACGATCCTGAGAAGGCAGCGCTCGAAGTTCAAGACTATTCCCAGGCAGTATCCTGGGCCGCACAGACCGCTCTGCGCGACATCATCGGCAGGACTTCGTTGACCGACCTGCTGCGCGGTCGCGAACACATTGAAGATGAACTGCAAAAACTGATTGACGAACGGACAACCCCCTGGGGCGTGACGGTGCAATCGGTCGAGATGCGTGACATTGTGATTCCCGACGCGCTGCAAGACGCGATGTCGCGTGAAGCCCAGGCGGCGCGCGAAAAACAAGCGCGCATCATCCTGGGTCAGGCTGAAGTCGAGATCGCGCAGCTCTTCGAGAAGGCGGCCGTGGCCTATCATGATAATCCGACGGCGCTTCACTTGCGCGCCATGAACATGCTTTACGAGGGTTTGAAGGAGAAAGGCGCGATGATGATCGTCCCGAGCACGGCGGTTGAATCGATGGGCATGGGCGGACTGCTCGGCGCGGCGGCGTTCAGACAAAAACAGCTGGCCCAAGGAGAAGAAGAGACCGGCGAGACTGGAGACAAAAAGGGCTGATGAATTGATTCATCAGCCCTCAAGTTACTTTTCTTCACCCTTCGAAAGAATCTATGATCTATCCTTCTTGCTTTCTATACGTAAATTGTTCGTCACGGAGAAAACGTTCGGAACTCCGTTGGCCGCGATGAATGCTCTGGTGGCGTCCGCCTTTGTCGGGACGACGCCTTCGAGCGTCACACGACCGCCTCTGACGATAATATGAATCGGGGGCACCGCCTGAAGCGCCAGGCGATCGAGCCCCGGCTGACGATAGATCGCTCGAAACGTCGCACGGCGAATCTGATCGTCAAAGCCCGACAAGGGCAGGACCTCAATCTTATTGACGACCTGATCGACGCCGCTCACTCGCTCAACCACTCGCTCGGCGTCTTTCTTCAAAGTCGGCCGCGAAACCTGTCCGTAAAGAGTCACGATGCCGTCCTCGTATTTAAACGCCAGGTTGTCAAACACACCATAGAACGGTAGAGTGACCAATTCCTTGCGGATATTTTTAAGCGTCTTATCGGCCGGCTTCGCATCACTGTTTGAAGCAGCCATAATCGGCGTCATCGAAAAAACTGCTGTCGCCACAACCAAGGTCATCATCGCGAAAATCTTTTTCATGCTCTTCTTCATAACTCCTCCTCCTAAGATCGCAAAGAAGCGACCATCGCTTCTCGATTATTTATTACATCACCTCATTGCACCGCTTTTGATGTGAAATTAAAGATAAAGGTTGGTTGACTGTTTTGTTGGAATGAGCGGAGTTCGATCGATATTTTTCAGGAAGTCCATGCTTCAGAACTGGCATCAGAATGAGCTAAAAATCGTCACAGCCTCCATTCTAGACATCGTTTGTTCGCTCGCGTATGATTTGCATTCCTTCATTTCAATAAAAGAACAATAAGACTTGATATGGAGAAACAGTAATGTCTGATTGGAACAACGGGCTGATCAAGAACACTCTTCCACGCGCCGGGATCGAAGGTGGAGAAGTGATTATCCAGTGCGATGGCTATGACACCTCGGATTATTCGGCCTGTCGAGTGATGTTCGGCGATCAGCGTGGAAGATTGATCAGCGCTTCTCCCACACGTGTCATTGTTGCCGTTCCTGAGTGTGAAGTTGGAATCGGCGCCGGCGAATTACGACTCGAAGGAGCAAGCACAAGTTTCATGGTGCCATTTACGCTGGGGACAAAGATCGCTGACAATCTGCATCCGGTCGCCAACCCGGCGATCGATCATGACGATGGAAGCATCTATGTCACGTTGTCGGGGACGCGCGGGCAGAAGGTTCCCGTTTCGATCTATAAAATCTCTCCTGATGATACGTTGTCACCCTTCATCACAGACATCGTCAATCCGACGGGCCTGGCGTTCAATCGCGATGGGATGCTCTATGTCACCAGCCGCTACGATGGGACGCTCTATAAAATTTCACCTTTCAAAGAGATTCAGACGATCGCATCGGATCTGGGCGTGGCGACCGGGATCGCCTTCGATCGCCGCGGCGACATCTTCGTCGGCGATCGCAGCGGGACGATCTTTCGGGTCAACGAGATCGGCGAATCGCGGCCGCTCGCTTCTCTCGAACCGAGCGTGGCGGCCTATCATTTAGCATTCGGGCCGGATGGGGACCTCTATGTGACCGGTCCGACGGTCTCTTCGTTCGAGAGCATCATGCGCATCGATGCCATGGGCAATACCACGCGTTTCTACACCGGCCTCGGCCGGCCGCAAGGCCTGGCCTTTGATCTCGAAGGCAATCTCTATGTCGCGGCTTCGCTGCGCGGACACCGGGGAATCGTTCGGATCACGCCGGACGGACAGAAAGCTGAAATCGTCGTTTCGGGTTCGACGCTCGTCGGATTGGCCTTCGATGACAACGGCAATATGATTGTCGTCAGCACTCAACGGGTGTTTCGCGTGCCACTCGGCATTAAGGGTTTCTCGGTATTGTGAGAACTTCACGCCCCCAAGGATGGCGCCTTCTTTGAGACCGTTAAAAAGACAAAATTTTATTCAATTTGACTGGCATAATGCGTTAAGATGCGCCTTACCCCAGTCCTCTCACAGAAAGCTGAAACCGCCATGCAAGTCGGAGTAATCAAGGAAGACGTCAATCAGGATCAAGCACCTGCAAGCGCGGTTAGATCTGAGAGGACCGGCCAGGCCATCCACCAATCCGGTCAATCAGTTCCGGCGGGTGAAGAAGCCCTGGCCAAAGAGCAGCGACTCCGAACCATGTTGCGTGAGATGGAATCGGTAATTATCGCTTTCTCCGGAGGGGTGGATAGCGCCTATCTGGCCTATCTGGCCGCATCGGAACTGGGCGATCGTGCGCTGGCGGTGACGGGTGAAAGTCCCAGTTATCCCGATTTCCAGCGACAGGATGCGCTCTCGTTAGTCGAACAGTTCTCGATCTCGCACGAATTTATCGAGACGGACGAGATCAATGACCCCAACTACCAGGCCAACCCGTCCAACCGCTGTTACTTCTGCAAACAGGAGCTCTTTACCAAACTGGATGCGCTTGCCCGAGATCGTGGTTACGCATTCGTCTGTGATGGGAATAATGCCGATGATGTGGGGGATTATCGTCCAGGGAGACAGGCGGCGAAAGAGCTCAATGTCCGGAGCCCGCTGATTGAAGCAGGATTGACCAAGGCGGAGATCCGGACGCTGGCGCATGCCGCAGGCCTTCCGATTTGGGATCGCCCGGCATCCGCGTGCCTCTCTTCGCGCATTCCTTACGGGATGCCTGTGACAATCCAAAAGCTCTCAATGATCGAAAAGGGTGAAGCGAAATTGCGCGAATTCGGATTTCGCCTCTTGCGCGTCCGCCATCACGGCGACGTCGCGCGCATCGAGATCGCGCCCGAAGAGATGGTGCACGCCCTCGACCCGGAGATGGCTCGGCGAATCGCCGCCGCCTTCAAACAACTGGGCTTCAAGTTTATTACACTTGACCTTGAAGGCTATCGCACCGGCTCGCTCAACGAGGCGCTCAATAATTGAGATTTGATAGAAAGGTGGAGAGACAACCTCCCTGCAGGATTTCAATGCTTAAGATTTTTTCACGGAAGTCGGAGCCGTTAGTGCATTTCGACTTCGATCATAATATTTACTAATGTGGCATTAATTTAATAATGAAGAAGGATTGAGAAAGCACGGAAGAGACGGAAATAACGGAATAAACCGAATGTCCTAAGAAAACATTCGGTTTATTCCGTTATTTCCGTTTGTTCCGTCTTTCTCTTTATCTTCTATTCTATCCCCGACTCCTCAATTCAATAGACCATAGCTTTGGAGGATATTGTGCCGGCTCTTGTAGACGATTTCTTGCAAATCAGGGAAGAAAATCCCTTTGAATCGATGATGTCGCGTTTCGACCATGCGGCTCAACTGCTTCAACTTGACCCCGATCTCTATAAAGTTCTGCGTGTCCCTAATCGCGAAATCACGATCTACATTCCAGTTTTTATGGATGACGGGCGAGTTGAGGTCTTCACCGGCTATCGCGTGCAACACAATTTTGCGCGCGGACCGGCCAAGGGCGGAATTCGTTATGCGCCCGATGTCACGCTCGATGAGGTTCGAGCGTTGGCAGCCTGGATGACCTGGAAATGCGCGGTCGTCAATATTCCTTTCGGGGGAGCGAAAGGAGGGATCATCTGCGACCCCTCGCAAATGTCGCAAGCCGAACTCGAAAGGCTGACGCGACGCTACACGGCGGAACTGATCGATTTTATTGGCCCGGAACGCGACGTTCCGGCGCCTGACATGAATACCAATGAGCAGACCATGGCCTGGATCATGGATACCTACTCAATGCACGCGCGCCACACCGTCACGGCGGTCGTGACCGGTAAACCGATCGACCTCTCCGGTTCGCGAGGCAGGCGCGAGGCGACCGGACGAGGGCTCCTCTGCGTGATCAACGAGGCAGTCAAAAAGCTCAAACTGGAACCTGCACAGACCCGGGTCGTGATCCAGGGTTCGGGCAACGTCGGCGGAACAGCGGCCCGCTTGATGTACGAGACGGGTTATAAGGTCATCGCGCTCTCGGACATCCACGGAGGGATCTACAATCCGAAAGGGTTGGATATCCCCGATGTCATGAGCTATCTGTCCGTCTACAAGAGCCTGGAGAAGTATGCGAAGGCCGAGCGAGTCTCCAATCACGAACTGCTCGAGCTTGACTGTGAAGTCTTGTTGCCTGCTGCAACCGAAAATCAAATCACGAGCCATAATGCTGACAAAATTAAATGCAAAATCCTCGCCGAGGGGGCAAATGGACCGACGACTGCGGCGGCGGACGACATTCTTGAACGGAAAGGCGTCTTCGTTATTCCCGACATTTTAGCCAATGCCGGCGGAGTCACCTGCAGTTACTTCGAGTGGGTTCAGGATCGAATGGGTTATTTCTGGAAGGAGGAATTGGTCAATGAGCGGTTGCAGGACATTATGGTTGCGAGCTTCAGTGATGTTGTCAAGTATGCTGAGGGCCATAATGTGAACAACCGGATCGCGGCGTATATGCTCGCGATTGATCGCGTCGCATACATCACTCGGGTGCGCGGCATCTATGCCTGAAGGGCCTGACAAAGGACCTGGCAAAGGGCCTGATAAAGGGCTTGACAAGAGGCCTGACAAGGGGCCTGGCAAAGGATTAAGCGAGCGATGATCAATGGTTGATTGTTACGGTTAATAACATTTGAATTCGGCCTTAATGGCCATCTAAATAGCCCCCAATAACTGACAACCAACCGTAGATAATCGGGCTTAAGTCTTTGCGAAGACTGTGAGATTGCGATTGACACAATGATCCCTATCGTATAGATTTTGGTTGAAGTTTTACTTAGTCTTCATTATCTTTTACAGTCAGCCTTCCAGCAGGTTTTTGAGTTATGTGCCGGGTTTAGATCTCGTAAGCGAGAAGAGGCCGTTCTTTGAAATGTGATTTAAATGGCAGGTTGCAAACGATCGGAACCGAGCGACCCACCGCAACTCCAATCGGCACCCAGTTTGTGACCCAGTTTGTGACCCAGTTTGTGACATTGAA
>Ga0081539_10004758_pt1 | contig 14655 bp, 13 predicted proteins | sample TabmetS4T2R2_FD_71023 | JGI IMG/M metagenome (GOLD analysis project Ga0081539, IMG submission 71023) | Tabebuia heterophylla rhizosphere microbial communities from the University of Puerto Rico - S4T2R2 | ecosystem: Host-associated > Plants > Roots > Rhizosphere ...
AGGTAGGCCCGCACGATCTCGGGCTTCTTGTTGAGCACGTGGTCGACGAAGCCCGGGTCCTGGTGGGAGAACCCGTTGTGGTCCTGGCGCCAGACGTGGCTGGTGAGCAGGTAGTTCAGCGACGCGATCGGGCGCCGCCACGCGATGTCGCGGCAGGCGTCGAGCCACTTGGCGTGCTGGTTGAACATCGAGTCGACGATGTGGATGAACGCCTCGTAGCAGCTGAACAGCCCGTGCCGGCCGGTGAGCAGGTAGCCCTCCAGCCAGCCCTGGCACAGGTGCTCCGAGAGCACCTCCAGCACCCGGCCGCTCCGGCCCACCGCCTCGTCGCCCGGCTCCATGACAATCCGCGACTGGTTGGTGAGCACGACTTCTCCGCTCACTGCCGGCGCACTGGCGTCCGTGGCCGGTGTCGCGTTCTTGTCGGTCGCGACCAGCATGAGGCGCACGCCGCCCTGCGCCGGCGCGGTGAACTCCTGCGACTCGAGATGCTCGCCGTCGACATCCGCGGTGGCTTTCACGGTCGCGCCCGGCGGCACGTTGTCGAACTGCGCGCGCCCGCCGTCGTCGGTCTTGACGGTCTGCACTTTCCCGCCCACATGGAGCTCGACCGGGTGCGCGCCGATGTTGTTCGACAGGCTGCCGCGAATCAGACGAATCGAGACGCTGCCGGCGGGGAGATCGTCGACCGGTCGAGGAATACCGGACATCTGCTTTGGATCGGGCATGGCGAACTGCGCGCTTGCGTGGGAGCCAAGGACGCAAAGGGTACAAAGGACGCAAAGGAAAAATGCCTCCGCTCGACTCCTCCTCGACCTCATTGACACTCTCACCGTTGTGCCCTTTGTGTCCTTTGTGTCCTTTGTATCCCTTTGTGTCCTTGTCAGCATGAGCGCGCCGCGCGTCAAGCGAGCGCGGTTCCACACCGCTTGCAGAACTGAGCGTCCGCATCATTCCGCGTCTCGCAGTTCGCGCAGACACGTTCGGTCGACGCTCTCGGGCTCGGCGCGTTCATGCCTTCGAGCCTCTTCGCGAGATCGCGCTCGATCTGATCGCGGTAGCCGGCGCCGGCGTCGAGCTGACGGATCAATCTGGCGGCACGCGCGCGCAGGCGGCCGGCCATCTCCTTGAAGTCCTGCTCGGAGAGCTTCCCCATCGCACGGTCGAACTCGAGCTCTTTGATGGCGCGCAGCGTGAGGTGCTTCTCGCGCTCGAGGGCCGCGCGGGTGCGCTGGCCGATCGTCGCGGCGCGATCGTCTTCGTTCGACAGCAGCGGCTGCACGGCGCGCAGCGCCATCAGACCGACGAATGCCGCCGTGCCGATGAGCAGCGTGAGGAGAATGACCGCGGTGCTGCCGCGGCCGCGCGCCATGAACACGGCGGCGGTCGCACACCCCAGGCCGGCGAGGATGAAGAACTGATAGGGCTGCAGGCCCTTGTCGTCGGTAGGGCCTGGCTTCAGCCGGGCCGTTTCAGTCGAGGTCTCGGAGCTCATCGTCGAGGCGTTCCTCGAGCGCGGGATCGCCCGGCGCCTCCGGAGCGGGCGCCGCGTCGGACTGCTTGGACCAGCGCATCGCGGCGAACCCGACCATCACGGCACCCGTCGCGCCGACCGCGTACGGCAACAGCCAGGCGAGACGATTGAAGCCGGTGTCGAGCGGCGCTCCGAGCATTTCCTGGCTGCCGTACTTCGTGATGAAGGCCTGGATGATCTCGTCGTGGTTCTTGCCCTGATCGATCAGTGCGGCCAGCTCGCCGCGCATCTGATGCGACATGGCGCAGTTGTCCTTGCGGCATTCGGCGAGGTTCTGATGGCCGCACGCGCCGCAGGTGCAGACGATTTCGTGCTGCATCTGCTTCTCGAACGGCGTGCGCGCGTAGAAGGAAGAGCGCGTGTCCTCGCTGCCGCCCATGCCCGACTGCGCGCGGACGGTGACGCCGCCGGCCAGGACCAATGCCAGGAGCGCGATTCCCGTTGTCGCGGTCGCTTCGGCCGGAAGCTTGGCGAGCGCGAAGGCGAACGTGCGCTCCGGCAGGAGCGCGATGCCGGTACCTAGCGCGAGCACGCCAAAGCCGAACCAGATCCAGTTGACGAGAGGATTCACGACCAGCTGCAGGATGGCGGACTGATCGGCGAGGTCGAAGCCGCCGAGCACCGCGTACAAATCCTCCGCGATCGTCCGCCGCAGTGCGACTTCCGTTGTCGGCTCCTGCTCGTGATGTCGGTACGCCCACCGTGCCGGGTACAGACCGTCGACCTGCCGGCCGTCGACGAACACCGAGAGGTACGCGGTGGTCATCTGCTTCTGGCCGTCGTCGGAGACTTTGATGCCGGTGTTCCGGATCGTGTAACGGCCGATCTTGGCTTCCTGGCCCGGCTTCAGGTTGACCTGCTCGTCCAGCTTGCGTGCGTTGCCGGCAAAGCCAAAGAAGATGAGCACGATGCCGACGTGGACGATGTAGCCGCCGTAGCGGCGCTTGTTGCGTCCGACGAGACCGACGAGCGCGGTGAACAAGTCAGTGCCGGTATTTCTGCTGCGTACGCGCGCGCCGCGCCAGAACTCCTGAATCACCGTGGCGACGACCAGGCCGCACAGCGCGAAGCAGAGACCGGCGGACCAGATCTGGAAGTGAAGGACGATCGTGACACCCAGGGAGACGAGAAAGGCGACGCCCGGCCAGAGGAACTGGTCGACGAGATTGTTGATGGTCGATCGCCGCCACGCGAGGAGCGGCCCGATGCCGGTGAGCGCCAGCAGGATCAACCCGATCGGGATCAGCCACCGGTTGAAGAAAGGACCGGCGACGGTCAAGCGCTCGCCCGTCACTGCCTCGCTCAACGTCGGAAACATCGTGCCGAACAGCACGAGGAGCGCCGAGAACAACAGAATCCAGTTGTTCATCAGGAACGCCGCCTCGCGCGACAGCCACGAGTCGAGCTCGTTCCGCGCCTTCAGCAGCGGCAGGCGGTAGATCACCAGGCCGAAGCTGAATGCCAGGATCACCACCATGAAGCCGGTGAAGAGCCACGCGAGCACGGTGTCCTGGCCAAAGGCGTGGACCGATTGCACGACGCCGCTGCGTGTCATGAACGTCCCGAAGATCGTCAGGAAGAACGTCAGGATCACGAGCGTGACGTTCCAGATCCGCAGCATGCTGCGCCGTTCCTGGACCATCACCGAATGCAGGAAGGCGGTCGCGGTGAACCACGGGATCAGCGCGGCGTTCTCCACCGGATCCCAGGCCCAGTAGCCGCCCCACCCGAGCTCCTCGTACGCCCAGATCATGCCGAGCGTCAGGCCGAACGAGAGGAACAGCCAGCTGAACATCGTCCAGCGGCGCACGGCGCGCAGCCACGAGTCGTCGAGATGGCCGGTGACGAGCGCGGCGATGCAGAACGCAAACGGAATGGTCATGCCGACGAAGCCCGTGTAGAGCGACGGCGGATGGATGGCCATCCAATAGTTCTGCAGAAGCGGGTTGAGCCCTTCGCCGTTCGCTGGAGCCGCCGTCAGGTAGGTGGTGAACGGATTCTTGTGCACGATCATCAGGTACAGGAAGAACATCTGCACCACGGAAATGGTCGCGACGATGTAGGGGACGAGCTCGCGGTGCCGCTCGCGGTTGACGTAGACCGCGAGGCCGCCGAAGATCGACAGCAGGAACACCCAGAACATGATCGAGCCGTCGAGGCCGCCCCAGTACGACGTGATCTTGTAGAACAGGGGCTGCACGCTGTCGGAATAGTGGACGACGTATTTGATCGAGAAATCGTCGGTCAGGAACGCGTTGACCATGACCGCCGATGCGCAGGTCATCAACGCGGCCGTCGTGTAGAACGCGCCGGTGCCGCTCTCGACGAGGCGGCGCGACCCGCGCCTCGCGCCGACGACGCAGGCAACCGCGGCGTAACTGCACACGACGAAGGTGGCGAGGAGGAGGAAGCTGCCGAGGGAGGCCATGGCTGCGACCTCCGCCTACGTGCCGCTGGCGGCCGATTTTTCAGCAGCCTCGTACTTCGACGGGCACTTGGCCATCACGCCGTTCGGCTCCGTATGGAAACCGTCGGTCGTCAGCCGCCCCTTCAGCACGACTTCGGCTTCGCCCTTGAACGTGTCGGGCACGATGCCGGTGTAGGACGCCTCGATGACCTGGCCGGCCTCGCCGTTGCGAATCGGATTGTTCTGGACCTTGAACTTGTAGTCGAGCGTGTTCGGTTTCTTGAGAATCGATCCCGGCACGACGTAGCCGTGCAGCTGGAGCGGCTTCCCTTCCCAGGCCGATCGATCGGCCATGACTTCATCGACGTGCTTGAAATATTCGGTGCCCTCGCGAAGCGAGGTCCACATGAGCGCGGCGAACGCCGCCACGAGAACCGCCGCGGTTGCGCCAATCTTGATATATCGATGTGTCATAAGGACTTCCGGGAAGATTCCGGCATCAGGATACCGTGTTGGAGCGCTTTCAGCAACTCGGCCACCGCGGCGAGCGGGAGGCCGACGACATTCGAATACGAACCTTCGATTCTAGGGATGAAACGGGAGGCCAGGCCCTGGATCGCATACGCCCCGGCTTTGTCGCGTCCTTCGCCGCTTTTGACGTACCACTCGACGTCGGCGTCCCCTAACGGCGCAAACTCGACGCACGTCGTCTCGACGCGGCAGATCTCGAGGTCGGCCTGGCGAGCGCTGACGCCCGTGATCACCTCGTGCCATCGGCCCGACAGCCGGCGCAGCATCGACTCGGCGTCGCGATCGTCCTGCGGTTTGCCGAGAATGGCACCGTCCACGACCACCGCCGTATCCGCGCCGAGGATGATCGAATCTGCTGTCGCGACCGCCGCTGATTTCTCCGACGCGAGCCTTCGGACGTACTGCGCGGGTGTCTCGGCCTCGCGGACGCTCTCGTCGATATCGGCGGCGACGATCTCGAAGTTGTAGCCGGCCGCCCGTAGCAGCTCGGCGCGGCGCGGCGACGCGGACGCGAGAATCAGACGCACTTACGCAATAATAAAGGTGTTTGCATGAGACCTCTCGCTCACGTCGTCCCCGGCGCGCTGCTTCACCTTCTGCACGACGCGCCACTCTCTCCCGGTAAGGTCGGTTTCGCGTGGCGCGCCGCCGTCGGGCCGGCGCTCGACCGCGTCACGCACGTGCGCCTCGAGGGATCGGTCCTGCTGGTCGACACCCCGAGCGCGCAGTGGTCGCGCGAGGTGATGCGCTCTTCGCCGATCATCCTCGAGCGCCTGCGCGAGCTGCTGGGCGCGGGCACGGTCGAGCGGATCGAGGTGCGCCGTGCGTGACGCAGTGATCGTCAGCGCCGTGCGCACGCCCACCGGGAAGTTTCTCGGCGCGCTCAAGGGATTCACGGCGACGCAGCTCGGGTCGCTGGCCGTCGCCGAGGCCATCCGCCGGGCCGGCATCGATCCCGAGATCGTCGACGAATGCGTCATGGGCAACGTCGTCTCGGCGGGGCTCGGACAGAACCCGGCGCGGCAGGCGGCGCTCGAGGGCGGACTGCCCGACCACGTCGCCGCGCTCACCGTCAACAAGGTCTGCGGGTCTGGTTTGAAGGCGGTGATGCTCGCCGACCAGGGCATCCGCGTCGGCGACATCGACGTCGCCGTCGCCGGCGGCATGGAGTCGATGAGCAATTGCCCGTATCTGCTGCCGCGCGTCCGCGACGGTCTGCGCATGGGCAACGGCGAAGTCGTCGACTCGATGATCAACGACGGCTTGTGGTGCGCGTTCGAGAACTATCACATGGGCAACGCCGGCGAGGTGGTCTCCGAGACCTATCACGTCGGGCGCGCCGCGCAGGACGAGTACGCCGCGGCCAGCCACGCCAAAGCCGCGCGCGCGACGGCGGACGGTGCGTTCAAGGACGAGATCCTGCCGATTCAGATCCCGCAGAAGAAAGGCGATCCAGTCGTCGTCGATCGCGACGAAGGCATTCGTGCCGAGACCACGGTCGCGGCGCTGAGCGGGCTGAAGCCGGCGTTCAAGAAGGACGGCACGGTGACCGCCGGCAATGCGCCGGGGGTCAACGACGGCGCCTCGGCGCTCGTCGTCATGGCGAGCGAGCGTGCGAAGTCTCTCGGCCTGACGCCGCTGGCGAGAATCGTCGGCCAGGCCACGAGCGGCCTCGCGCCGAAGATGGTGCTGATGACGCCGGTCGAAGCCGTGCAGCGCGTGGCCGAAAAGGTCGGTTGGAAGCTGGCCGACGTCGATCTCTTCGAGCTGAACGAGGCCTTCTCGGTGCAGGCGGTCGCCGTGATCAAGGAGCTTGGCATCGACGCCGCGAAGGTCAACGTCAACGGCGGCGCCGTCGCGCTCGGCCACGCGATCGGATCGAGCGGCTCGCGCGTCCTGACGACCCTGCTCTACGCGCTGAAGGCGCGCCACCTCAAACGCGGCATCGCGACGCTCTGCCTCGGCGGCGGCAACGGTGTCGCGCTGGCCGTCGAACGTTCTTGATGATCAATACCGTAGGCGTGATCGGCGCGGGCACGATGGGCAATGGCATCGCCCAGGTGTTCGCGCAGGCGGGCTTCACCGTCAAGCTCGTGGACGTCGCGCCGCAGATGCTGGACCGCGCGCGGCAAACCATCGAGAAGAGCCTTTCGCGCTTCGTCGAGAAGCAGAAGATGGATGCCGCCGAACGCGATGCGATCCTCGGACGGTTGAGGACGACCAGCGCGCTCGATCAGCTGATCGACGCCGACTACATCGTCGAGGCGATCGTCGAGAACGCGGACGCGAAACGCACGCTCTTCACGTCGCTCGACGCGCTGGCGCGGCCCGACGTCATCCTCGCCTCGAACACGTCGTCCATCTCGATTACGGTGATCGGCGCGGCGACGAAACGGCCGGACAAAGTGCTCGGGATGCACTTCATGAATCCCGTGCCGCTGATGACGCTCGTCGAGATGATTCGCGGTCAGGCGACGTCGGCCGAGTCGATGCGCGTCGCGTCGGAGCTGGTCGTGAAGCTCGGGAAGACGCCGGTCGTGGCCGCGGACTATCCGGGCTTCATCGCGAACCGCATCCTGATGCCGATGATCAACGAGGCGATCTTCGCGGTCATGGAGGGCGTCGGCACGCCGGAGGCGATCGACGCGGTGATGAAAGGCGGCATGAATCACCCGATGGGGCCGCTGACGCTCGCCGACTTCATCGGCCTGGACGTGTGCCTCGCGATCATGAACGTCCTGCACGACGGCCTCGGCGATCCGAAGTACCGGCCCTGTCCCCTGCTACGTCGGATGGTGGCGGCCGGCCATCTTGGCCGGAAGTCTGGCCGCGGCTTTTACACCTACTAGATACGCCAGCGCCGCGATCGGCCCGAGGATCAACAGCTCGCGCGCGACGGCGCGGGCGTTGATGGCGATCGCCTCGGCGCCGAAGAACCGCTGGCGCCGCGTGCCGAGGAACAGGTCCCACCCCGAGATGAACCAGCGGTCGCTGAACGGCCACAGCAGCTGAATGCCGTACGGCGGAAAGTTGTCGGCGGCAAGCCAGTCGAGAAGGAGATGCGACGCATGGGCCGCGGCGCACGCCAGCGCGATCCGGCGCACGGGTAGTCGAAGGCGCGCGGCGATGGCCGCGGCGGCCGCGCCGACGACCGCCGTCGCCGTCAGACTGTGCGTGAACGTCCGATGGACGCCGAGGAGAAGGTCGGCGTCAGGCGAGACGGCGATCGCCGCGCAGACCGCCGCCAAGTGCCAAGGGTCGGACCCCCGATCTGTCCCCTGATCTGTCCCCGTATCCGACCCCTGATCTGTCCCCGTATCCGACCCCTGATCTGTCCCCGTATCCGTCCCCGTATCCGACCCCTGATCTGTCCCCCTATCTGACCCCGGGTCAGACACCGGAATCAGCCAGGCGATGGCTGCGCCGGCGAGGGCGTGGCCGATTGTGCTGGGCATTCGGGCCGTATGATGGCAGATTCTGCCACCCTGCGCGACGCGAGGCGAAAGTGAGCGATCTCATAACACACTGTCGTTCAATGGGTTCTCGCTCTCGCTGCACAATTTTGCGATTGACTTTCGCCAAGGCACGGTTCTAGAATGGCTCGGCTTCTCCGGAGGATCCAACATGCCTGCAATTGACAGACAAGAGAGAGATGACCGCCTGGACCGCGAAAAGATCAAAGCGGTCGACATCGCCTTTGCCCAGATCGAAAAGCAGTTCGGCAAGGGCTCGATCATGCGCCTCGGCCAGAAGGGCGCGATCCAGCCGGTCGAAGCCATCCCCACCGGCGCCATCAGCATCGATTACGCGCTCGGCGTCGGCGGCGTCCCGCGCGGCCGCGTCGTCGAGATCTTCGGGCCGGAGTCATCGGGCAAGACGACGCTGGCGCTCCAGGTCATCGCCGAAGCGCAAAAGCTCGGCGGCATGGCCGCATTCGTCGACGCGGAGCATGCTCTCGACGCTGTTTACGCACAGAAGCTTGGCGTCGACGTCGACAACCTGCTCGTTTCCCAACCCGACAACGGCGAACAGGCGCTCGAAATCGTCGAGGTCCTCATCCGCTCCAACGGCGTCGACGTAGTGGTCGTCGACTCGGTCGCGGCGCTCGTCCCCAAGGCGGAGATCGAGGGCGAGATGGGTGAAGCGCAGATGGGTCTGCAGGCGCGCCTCATGTCCCAGGCGCTGCGCAAGCTGACTGGAGCGGTCGCCCGCTCGAAGTGCACCCTCATCTTCATCAATCAGCTCCGCGAGAAGATCGGCGTCATGTTCGGCAACCCCGAGACGACGACGGGCGGGCGCGCGTTGAAGTTCTACTCGTCGGTGCGGATGGACATCCGGCGGATTGCCAGCATCAAGGACGGCGACGTGGTCGTCGGCGGCCGGACCCGCGTGAAGATCGTCAAGAACAAGGTCGCGCCGCCGTTCCGCGAGGCGGAGTTCGACGTGATGTACGGCGAAGGCATCTCGCGCACCGGCGACCTGCTCGACCTGGCCGTCGACAAGCGCATCGTCGAGAAATCGGGCGCCTGGTTCGCCTACAGCGGCGAGCGCTTGGGTCAGGGCCGCGAGAACGCCAAGCAGTTCCTCAAGGAGAACCCGGACGTGTACAAGGCCATCGAGGAGCGCGTCCGCCGCGAGCTGGGGATGACCCGGGAAGCCGAGGTCGCTTCCGTCTAGTCTTTCAACCCTCCGCTGGACTGCGCCGTCCAACCGGGCATGCGATATATCCAACTCGTTGCCCTCGCGGCGCTTGCGCTGCTTCAGCCCGCTTCGGCGCGGGCGCAGTCCCCTGGGATGAACGACGTCCACGGTACCTGGACCGCCGAGCTCAAGAACGGCAAGGTCTTCCTCCAGGTCCGTGCGCCTGCGCCCCGGGACTGGAACAGTGACCGCTGGAACGGCGACTGGAGCATGGGTCAGACGTTCCCGGTCGAGGAGCTGACCGGGCTGCCCGCCAACGACGAGCAGCTGACGGTGTCATCGGTCAAATTCGAGATGCGCCGGGAGGCCGGGACGTTGGCCTTCGAGGGGTCTTTCCGTGACGGCCGCGGCGCGGGCCTCTTCAACTTCAACCCGCGCGCCGAGTTCGTGGCGGACATGAAGCGTCTGGGCTTCAACGACGACCTGCCGCTCTGGCGCCGTTACCAGCTCGCCGTCCACGACGTCGGGCCGAAGTACGTCGCGGCGCTCAAGGCCGAGGGCTACGACAAGCTGACGCTCGACGAGATCCAGCGCGCCAAGACGCACGGCGTCTCAATCGAGTACATCCGCGACATCAAGGGACAGGGATTCCGTGTCGCGACGCTCGAGGCGCTCGTGCGCACGCGCGATCACGGCGTGACCGGCGACTACATCCGCGCGATGAAGGCCGAGGGCTACACCGGCGCGACGCTCGACGAGTTCGTACGGCTGCGCGACCACGGCGTCACGCAGGGCTACGTGCAGGAGATGAAGAGCGCCGGCTTCGCCAACGCGACGCTCGAGGACCTGGTCCGGGCGCGCGACCACGGCGTGACGCCGGACTTCGTCAAGGAAATCCGCGCCTTCGGCCTGAACGTCTCGACGCTCGAGGGCTACATCCGGCTGCGCGACCACGGCGTCCGGGCCCAGTTCATCACGGATCTCAAGGCGGCCGGCTACGACAAGCTGACGATCGAAGAGCTGATCCGGGTGCGGGATCACGGCGTGACGTCCGCGTTTCTCCGCGAGCTCGCCGCGAACGGCTACAAGAACCTCCCGATCGAGGACGTCGTCCGGACCAAGGATCACGGCGTGTCGGGCGATTACATCGCCGACATGAAGGAGCTCGGGCTGAAGGACCTGACGCTCGCGCAGATCGTGCGGATGCGAGACCACGGCGTCACGCCCGGCTTCGTCAACCACGCACGCTCGCGCGGCTTCAAGACGACGGATCCCGACGAACTGGTTCGCCTCAAGAACGGTGGTCTGTATCGGGATCGCTAGCGCGCGCGGCTGACGCCTTCGCGCTCCCCTCTCGTCGTCTCGTCAGCTCGTCGTCTCGCAACTCGCCGTCCAGCGATTTGCGCGAGGCGACAAGCTGATGCTTGCCCTTCGTTCCAACTAGACGCTATGATCGAGGTTCTGCCCAGGGGCGAGGTAGCTCAGTTGGTAGAGCATACGACTGAAAATCGTAGTGTCGACAGTTCGATTCTGTCCCTCGCCACCACTTTCCTAAGAAAAACACACGTTCGGATCTGATCGCGAGCGCAACGTGTTGTTGTCGACGGCGAACGGGCCGTCGTTGGCGTCACCGATGTCGTTGAACCCCGCGAACGAGACGTCCGGAATGCCCCAAACGACCTCGCTGCCGGACTTCAGGTTGGGGATCTCGAGGCGTTTTGGGAGCCGCTCTTCCGGGATGGGAGCGCGATCCAGGTGAGTATCGGCCAGCCCACGCGTCTGTATCGCTTTACCGGACCGCGGATGGAGGAATTGAACCGGCTGTTCGGCGGTGGGGAATCGGACGGCGTAAAAGGAACCAAACCGCCGATTGCTCCCGAAATTGCGCCGATTTCCGTCGGCGCTCGAGCGTTCCAGGAAGAACTGGAACCGGTTCCATAGCGGCCGCTATAATCCGCCACTCGAAGGGACTGATCGGCCATGAGGACGACACTCGCCGCTGCTGCCGCGGCACTGCTGCTCGTCGCCTCCGTCTGGGCGCTCGACGGCGATATCGGCATGCACGATCCCTCGACCATCGTCCGCGACGGCTCGCGATACTACGTGTACGCCACTGGGGCCGGTCTGCCGGTGTCGGTGTCCGATGATGGGTGGACCTGGAAGCGGGCCGGCAGCGTGATGGCGTCGATGCCAGGCGGCATGCCTGGTTCCGCGGTCGTTGCGCGCGGCGGCAACAACACCTGGGCGCCCGACGTCATGAAAGTCGGCGACAAGTACTTTCTCTATTACTCGGCGCCTGGCACGCAGCCGCGATCCGCGATTGGGCTGCTCGTTGGCAAGACCCTCGACCCGCTGTCGCCGGACTACGGCTGGACGGATGCCGGGCCGGTGGTCTGGTCCGACGGCGTCGAAGACAGCAACGCGATCGATCCCGGTATCTTCCACGATCCAACCAACGGATCCCTGTGGCTCACCTACGGCTCGTACTTCGGCTACATCCGGCTCGTCGAGCTCGACCCGCAGAGCGGCCTGCGACGCGACCCCCACCGCACACCGATCAACGTCGCGATCAACGCTGAGGCATCGATCGTCATCTTCCGCGAAGGCTGGTATTACCTGCTCCTGACCCATGGCTCCTGCTGTGCGGGTACGAACTCCACCTACAGCATTCGAATGGGCCGCGCGCGCAAGGTGGGCGGACCCTATCTCGATCGCTCGGGCGTCGACATGCTGCAGGGCGGTGGTTCGCTGTTCCTCGGATCGTCGGGCCGTTCCGTCGGACCAGGGCACTTCGGCCTCCTCGATCTCGGTGACGGTGTGCAGAAGTTTTCCTGCCACTTCGAGGCGGATCTTGACCGTGGCGGCACCAGCGTGCTCGACATTCGCCCGCTGTTGTGGCGCGACGGGTGGCCTGTCGCCGGAGACAACGTCGCCGCCGGCACCTATCGTCTGGAGTCGGTCCGCACGGGGACCGCGCTCGAACTCGCGGTCGAAGGCGTGCCCGTTGGTGGACCTCGAGCCGGCGGACGTCGCGGCGGTGGACCGGGTCGCGGCGGCGCCAGCAGCGGCCGCGGCGACGCGACGCCGCCCTCGCCCATCGCTGCGCAGGACGCGGCACAGATGGCCGCGAACTGGCCTGCCGGTCCGCTCGACGCGCGCCTCGCGCCTTATCTGCTGCAGGCGCAGCAGAAATGGTCGCTGACGCCGGTCGCCAACGCGGGCGGCTATCCTGGCTCGCCCTACTTCCGAATTTCGGTGGCGGGTACCGATCGGAGCCTCGCCGCCACGGGTGATGGCGAAATCGCGGTGACGCCGACGTTCACCGGCGCGCCGGAGCAGTTGTGGCGGATCGATCAACTCGCCGATGGCAGCTATCGACTGATGCCGAAGGCGGTCCCGGGTCGCAGCGCGTCGATGGCGCTCTCGGCGATCGGCGGCAGCTCCCCTACGCTCGAACCGTTCGACGCCGGCACCGACCGCCATCGCTGGCTGCTGAGAATGCCATGATGCGCCGAGCCCTCGTCGCCGCGATCGTTGTCGGGGCCGCATTGCGTGTCACGTTCGCCGCGCAGGGCGTTCCCGTGACGCCGACGATCGTGTCGCCGAAGACCGCGACAAGGCCGGCGGGCGCCAACGGCTTCCTGCAACGCTGGCTGATCCTCGAGCCGATCGCGGTCAGCGGGCAGCTCGCCGACAGCGCCGTGCGGGCGACGGTGTCGCACCAGTACTTCGCGGACCAGTTCACCGCGGTTCCGAAGGACGGCGACGCGGTGACCGTCGATGGCCAGCCGCTGCGGTGGCACGCCGTCGATACGACCAACTACAACGTGAACCTCTTTCACTTCGCGGCCGGCCTCAAGAAGCCCACGTCGAACGTCCTGTTCTGGGCCGTCACGCTGGTTCGGGTTCCGCACGACATCGTCGACGCGCGGCTCGCGATTGGATCAAATGCCGCGTCGGTGTGGTGGCTCAACGGCCGCGAAGCGGTCAGCCTTTTCAACGATCGGCAGACGGTCATTGACGACGGCGTCTCGAAGCGGGTGACACTGAAGAAGGGGGTCAACGTCGTCCGGGCGGCGATCGTCAACGCCGGCGGCGCCACCGACTTCTGCGCCCGGCTCCTCGACGCGAATGCCAGACCGATCACCGGCATCACCATCGATCTCGCATCCACTCCATAGGTGACGAACCGTGACCAGAACCGTGCGCGGGCTCCGCTGGTGGATGATGGGGTTGCTGATGGCCGGGGCGGTCATCAACTACTTGACGCGCAGCGCGCTCGCAGTGGCCGCACCCAACGTTCTTCATGACCTCGGCATCAGCACCCGGCAGTACTCCTGGATTCTGAGCGGCTTCCAGATCGCGATCATGTTCCAGCCAATCTGCGGCTACGTGATGGACACGATCGGCTTGAAGGCCGGCTTCGCGCTGTTCGCCACCGCGTGGTCGTTCATCTGCATGGCTCACGGATTTGCCGGCAGCTGGCAGACGCTCTTCGGCCTGCGCGCGCTTCTCGGATTCGCCGAAGGATCGGCCAACCCCGCTGGCATGAAGGCGACGGCGCAATGGTTTCCGGCGCACGAGCGGGGGCTGGCCGGCGGCGTCTTCAACATGGGCGCGTCGCTCGGGTCGGCGCTGGCCGCGCCGCTGGTCGCATGGGCGATTCTCACCCGCAGTTGGCAATTCGCGTTCGTCCTCACCGGCGCGATCGGCCTCGTGTGGGTCGCGCTCTGGCTGCTGTGTTACGACCCGCCGTCGAGCCATCGCACGCTGTCGCCGGCCGAGCGCGACTACATCCTCAACGGCCAGGAAGCGCATCTGGCCGGCGAGGGACGTCCGGCGATCACCTCGCTGCTTCGGCAGCGCAACTTCTGGGGCATTGCGATTCCGCGGTTTCTCGCCGACCCGACCTGGGGCACGCTGACGTTCTGGCTGCCGCTCTACCTGACGACCGTGCGCCACTTCGACTTGAAGCAAATCGCCATGTTCGCGTGGCTGCCGCTGCTCGCCGCAGATCTCGGCTGCATCTTCGGCGGAGCGATCAGTCTGACGCTGCAGAAGTCCTTCGGCATGCGCCTGCTCGACGCGCGACGCGCGGCGTTCACCGTCGGCGCGACGATGATGCTCGCCGTGGCGTTTGCCGGAACGGTACAAAGTGCCGTTGTCGCAGTCGCGCTGCTCAGTGTCGCCGGCTTCGCGCATCAGACGCTGTCGGTGACCGTGATCACGATGGCGTCCGATCTGTTCAAGCGGAACGAAGTCGCGACCGTCGCAGGCCTGGCGGGCACGTGCGGCAACGCCGGCGTCCTCGTCTTCTCGCTGCTGATGGGCGCGCTCGTCTCGCAGACGGGGTACACGCCGTTCTTCGTCGGACTCGCCACTCTCGATTTGTTGGGCGCGGTCATTCTCTGGACCGTCGTGCGCGACTCGAAGATGGAGGCAACACCCGTTGCCGCGTAGCGCCAGCAATCCGATCCTTCGCGGGTTCAACCCGGATCCGTCGATTGTCCGCGTCGACGCCGATTACTACATCGCCACGTCT
>Ga0081539_10004759_pt1 | contig 14655 bp, 10 predicted proteins | sample TabmetS4T2R2_FD_71023 | JGI IMG/M metagenome (GOLD analysis project Ga0081539, IMG submission 71023) | Tabebuia heterophylla rhizosphere microbial communities from the University of Puerto Rico - S4T2R2 | ecosystem: Host-associated > Plants > Roots > Rhizosphere ...
GGTCGTCGTTCCTTCACGGATTTGCATTCGCCCGTTAAAGAATGGCTGCGGACCAAGTGGATCAATTTCTGAAAGGAAGCGCGTGCCTGATCCCGTCACGGTCACCGATCCGGAATTTACAGACACGGTGCCCGTCAACGGCATGGGGGGCAGCTTGGGAAAGCCGCCTCCGTGAAAGGCTCCGCGAGTAACCTGAGTTTGATCGAACCAGGGGAATGCATTGGTGGTACTAACCGAGACCTGTGGTCCAGCAATCAGCTCTACATCAGGATTGCTGAATGTGATTAGAACCGCCGGTGCAGGAGAATTGTCGGCTTTAGCACTTGGAAGTATTGAAACAGCAACTGCAACGACCAATAACAATACTAAGAAGTAACGAAGGTTTATTAGCTGTTTTATGAAACGAGTTGAACCATTAGGTCCGTTGAGCATAGAGAACTCCACTTCGGTAATCGGACGATCTCTTCGTTGAGAGACTCCTGACTTTGCGGACCCACATCACTGCGGGGGTGCCATTTGTCGGTGATTGCTTGTCGGGGCCTACCCGGAAGGCACTCGCTAAAAAGCGAGCAGAAGATAACCGTTCAATGCAGTCGGTGTGTTACGAAAACATTACGGTAAAATTCTAGATTGTCGGGAAGGACGCTTGAAAGGTGAGCTGCTTGCGGTCTGCTACTACGTTGTCGAAGAGAAGCTTCACTAACTACCGAAAAGACCAGCCGTGCTAACCAGCGAGACGACCAACGGCGGCGTGGAGCATTTCCTCTTCGATGCCTTCGGCGGCCTGACCATCTCGACCTGGAGACTCACGGCTTTGCGTCCCTGCTTCACAACAGGTTTGCCTTTATCGGTGCAATCTTCACTGAAAAGAACAGCCGCTCATGCGGACACGATCAGTTAAACAAACGGCCACAGCGTTTGTCAATATCTTTGTTTTTGGGGAGTTTTGCCGGCCAACACAAAACCGGCCGAAAGGCCTGAAAATGGCCCGGAAATCCGGTTAACAGGGGTCGCCGGGGGTGGGCGGGAGAGTTATGGAGAACCCGCAGCGGCGCTTCCGACCAAACGCCAAACCAAATAGCGCGATGCCGAGCTGTAGTTCTGATTGTAGTTCTTAGGCGTCCCGTCCGCTTCGTTGTGGATGCCGTCTACCCGGTCACCATAAGCCGAATCAAACAAGTCTTCACCCATAGTCAACAAGGGTTCTTGTTTGGTCAATGCATAGGCGTAACCGAATGAACTCAAGCTGGTGGCAATCAACTGGCGCTCGGATTTGATCTCCCAGGTCTGATTGGTGGAAACCGGACTTCCTCCCCCGCTCTCGTACTTTTGCGGGTTGACGGTGGTTCCGCCGTGATAAAAGTACCAAAACGAGCGCCACTTCTTGTTGCCTAATCCCGAACTAGTATTTCGGTAGGGTCCACCGGAATAGAGGTGTTTGCACGCTTGAACGATCTGAGTTTGTATACTTTGTTTGACCTTCGGGCTACTAGTAAGACGGTGCACCTCAACCAGCGCGCGTAGCAACATTCCGACCATGAACGGCTGCATTATATTTTTCAAAGTGCCGCCGTCGGAATCTGTGTAGTACGGATCGTCCCAGCGCCACGAACCATCCGGCAACTGCAATCTTCCGAAGTATTGCGTCGACAGCAATTCGACATCGGACAAGTACTGCGACCGCAAACTTGCTGCGTTGAGCGCGACTTTGCCAGCGGCTAGTGGAAATGAATCCGGAAGAACTCGGGCAAGCCACGCCGCATACAGCAAACAAAATGAACCATCGCGGACGCCGAGATAGAGTTGCGGGTCGCGGGCGTGCGTTTTCAACCAGATATCAAACATGTAGCGGGTGTACGCGTTGATCCAATCCCACATCTCGGGGCGGCCATCCAATGCACGCAACATCAAGCCGCCGAGACTAGCATTTCGAGGGGCATAAGCATTCTTTTCAAAATTTCGGTTCCTGCCGCTGTCAACGGGAGTAGAGAGCCACCAGGAATCGGCCACTTTACGCGCCGCAGTAAGAATCTCCTGATTCTCAGTCCGGTAATACAGCACGTAGAGCGATAAGGAGAGATCGTAGTAATTTGCGTTGACGTAAACGTCGTTATTCCAATTCGAGTTGTGTTCGTGGTACGTGTCAGACGCCGCTCCACTCTGAGACGGATAGGTCCACGGAGCAGTAAGCGTAAGCTGCGTGTCGTTCTGTACGGATTGGACCTGTGCTTCTCGATATGTCTTCCCATCGGGGCCAAGCACCCGAAGCCAACCATTAAAGAGCGGTGCCTTTCCTTTTGGATCAATCTCGGTAACAAACTGGGTTCCCGCCCCTACAACCATGCGCTCGCCGCGTGTAACTGAAATCGTGCCCGTAAGCACACGAGGTGGGACGACAGGAAAATCACTTGCATGCTTTCGTCCGGAAGCAAGTTCGGTGCTGTCAAACCACGGGTAGGGATTCAGCTTGCTGCCAAACTTGAGCTGAGGTCCAACTATGAAAGCTACGGATTCATTTCGAATACTAACAAGATCTTCTGAAGCAAACTCAATTGAGGTAAGGGCAGCCGGTGAGTTGGAGACTGGCGGTAGTTTTGATTTGAATACCAGCCAACCGGCCGTTACTGCAACAAGCAGAACAACCGCTAAACGCCAGGTGATCCATCTTCGCTTGCGGTTCGCAGGCTCCGTGTACGACAAAGGACGGTAAGAATGCGTCACATCAGATCGACTTCCCATTTCCTCAACCAAAGCTCGAGCACGATCAGCAACCAAATGTCACCGGCTGCTTTCTGATCTCCACTTCGAGCCGCTGACAGCCGTTCAGAAACAAAGCTCGTTGAAAACGCCTTACCAGATCGGCTCGACGAATCAAGCAGAACATTGCGGGCCCAGTCATTCAATCCATTCTGAAGCCAGGAATTCACCGGTACTGGAAAACCACGTTTGGGCCGCAGCAGTATCTCCTTTGGCAATCGCGAAGCGCAGAACCTCCGCAGAACGTTCTTGGTTTCATAGTTCAGGAAACCGACGCGCTTAACCTTAACCATTTTCGGTTGACGATTGGCCCACTCGACTAGCCGGTAATCGAGAAACGGCGTGCGCAGTTCTACGGACGTCGCCATGCTCATTTTATCGGCCTTCATCAAGAGATCTTCCACGAGCCATGACTGTTGATATACAGTCAGCAACTGCTCCAGCGGATCCAGAGAGCTCGTCCTTGCGTACATGGTTCCCAACAGATCTTCTGAGTCCGGGTAGGAACGATTCGGCCACAATGCCAACTTATCCCGTTGCCTGAAATATCGCGTAATGTGTGGCCGATCAGTTTTGTTCCAACTGGAGAGAGAGATATCCGCAATCTTCTGAATGCGTTGGTTGTAGCCTTCGCCGAGGATGCCCGATACACCAGCAGCCGCCTTTAAAAGTGGCCGCGGCATGCTCTGTAACATGCGAGCGATTTGCCAGTGTCTCTCATTCTCGTTGAGTTCGTAACCCGCCAAAACTTCGTCACTTCCCTCACCCGAAAGAACGACCTTGACGTTTTGCCTCGCCAACTGACTCACAGCGAGAAGCGGCACCGACGCCAAGTCCGCGATTGGCTCGTCGTTGTGATAGACGACGTCGGGCAGTAAATCCAGAAATGCTTTTTGATCGATTACTACTTCGTGGTAGATCGCGCCGACATACTCGGCGACCTGGCGAGCATAAGGAAGTTCGGAGTAATAGCCACCCGTGTTGAAACCAACGGAGAAGGTATGGAAGTTTCGGTGGCCCATCTCAACCGCGGCGGCCGCAACGGCGCTCGAATCCAGCCCACCGCTGAGTAACACGCCGACTGGTACGTCTGACGCTACAAGCCGGAGCTGAACTGCGTCGAGGAAAAGCTCCGTGAACTCTCTTTCCAATTCCGGTTCGCTCTTCGCTTCATCGCCATTCGCAACGAACTCGACGTTTGTTTGCCAGTAAGCCTGCTCTTTCGGGGAACCGCCGTCTTTGAGTTCGAGAATGTGACCGGGCGGTAATTTTCGGATTCCCTGCCATATTGAGTCCGGGCCGGGCACGTAACGAAAGGTTAGGTAATCCCAAACTGCCTGTTGATTGAGTCGTCTTTCAATCAAACCTGAGGCGAGGAGCGCCTTGATCTCAGACGCAAATAGCAGGTTCTTGCCGTCCCAGTAGTAATAGAGCGGCTTTACGCCGAGGCGATCGCGAATCAGAAGCAACTGGCGCGTCCGCGGATTCCACACGGCGACGGCAAACATTCCATTCCATTGATGCACGGCGTCCGGTCCGGATTCAGCTATTGTGGCCAGCACTACTTCCGTATCGGCGTGTGTTTCGAGCTGGTAACCGCTTGCGGTAAGCCGATTTTGTATTTCTCTGTAGTTATAAATCTCGCCGTTGAAAACTACTCCGAGGCCGCTGCGCTTTTCCCACATCGGCTGGTGCCCGCCTTCGAGATCGATGATGCTGAGGCGACGCATGCCAAACGCAAAACCGTCTTCTCCCCAATGACCCTCGTCGTCTGGGCCACGATGCACAATGGACGCACTCATGCGGCGAACAATCTCGATCGCTTGCTCGCGTGAAGCGTCTCCGAAAAATCCTACAATGCCACACATAAATTCAGTTCAAACTTCAACAGTACAGCCAACCGGCTCCATCTTTGATTCGATAACCTCATCATAAATACGGTTCATGCCTTTTATAAAAGCAGACGGACCAAACCTTGACTCAACGGATGCGCGAACCGAGTTTTCGTCGAACCTAAGATCTCCCTTCAAAAACCCGGCCATTACATCCGCAAGCACTTTCGAGTTTGCGGGCTCGACTAAACATCCGACGTCACTGTTCACTACAAATTCGGGCCCGCCGCAGCGTGTCGAGATTACGGGCGTTCCACAAGCCATTGCCTCGCCAAGCACGACGCCGAACGTCTCATGGAGACTAGGCAGAACGAAGACATCAGACTGCTGCATCCAATGTCGAACGTCCTCGCGGGAGAGCGCGCCGAGAAAACGACAACGATTTTGGAGTCCCAGCGTTTGCGACAAGTTTTCCAGATTCTGTCGCTCCAGGCCATCGCCTCCGAGGACGATCTCGAAGTCACCGAAGCCCGCCCGCTCAAGTAGTGCAGCAGCTTCAAGCAAATACTTCACGCCCTTTTGTTCGACCAAATGTCCGACAAACAAAAAGCGAAAGAGGGAATCTGCGCGCTTGCTCTTTTCTACCGGAATAAAGAAGTCGGTCTGCACTAAGTTTCCCAGGACATCTATCTCAAGATGCGGTTCGAAGTCGCGGATCTGCTGCGCCAGGGAAGGACTCACAGCGATGATGCGATCGGATCTTTCCAGCGTCTTACGTACGAGATTGCGGGAGAGCTTTGTACCGAAGTGCATGGAAAATGGACTGGAGTGCTCGGTCAAGACCATAGGAAGTTGATGTTTGCGTGCTAATTCGACCGCCGCCCAGCCACTCGGCAACACCACATGCGCATGAATGATATCCGGTGTGCCCCAGGTTGACATAAGTTTCGTCAATCCCTTATCAGCAGCCCGTGTAAAGGCATTGTAGACGGCCGACTCCGGACCGTGCGGGATGGCTGGTAAGGCAAACTCGTAAACGACCGGTATACCCTTGCGAACTTGCTGAGTTGATCTGTCAGGAGAGTTTGACCGGCTGAAATTTCGCCAGGCAGCTAAACCCGGTACAACTACTGCGACATCATGAACTGAGGCGAGCGCGCGGGCCTGTTCCTCAACGAAGATGCCGTAGAGCGGTGCAGCATCATTCGGATACCAGTAAGCAACAATGAGCACTTTTCGTTTCATTCTATCCCGCTTGCTGGGGCCGCACGTGTCTCAGAAATGGCTGGAAGATCGAGCCAAGTAGCCGGATGTCGTCCATCGTGGGCAACACCACGCTTTGAATGGAGCATCCGGTTTTACGAAAAAAGAACGCGACGGTCAGCACAGTACTCAATGAGTATGAAGCAGAACTGGCGATCGCTGCACCATTGATACCTTTCGTAGGCACCAGGATCAGCAGCAACGTTACAGTCACCACCAATGCCGCCAGGGCAATATAAAGATTGAGTTTTGGGCTACCAATCCCTGCGAGATACGCCGCCAATACATTCACAACGCTAAACAAAACAATTCCCGGTAACAGTAGATACAGCGCTTGTACACTCGGACGAAAAGCCTCGCCATACAATGCGGGCAGAGCAACAGTGGCAAATGCTGCGAAAACCGCTCCGGCAATCAAACTTGCCCACAACGAGAGCCGGGCGATCCTTGCCGTATGCTCGATATTTTTCTGACTGTTTTCGCCGGCGATCTTCGGCAGTATCACGGTCGCAGTAGCATTCGAGAGCATCCACAGCAATTGGGCCAACGAAACCGCCAGCGTATATCGGCCGACCGAAGCCGCTCCGGCATAAATTCCCACGATGAAGACATCGAGACGATAGTTAAGAAACTGTACGAGATTGCCAAGATAGGATGGGGCTGCAAATGAGAATACTGCTTTGAGGGGGTTATTGTTAGTTGATGTTTCTTCAGGACGAACCGCCCAGTACGGAGAAAGTTGTTTTAGCAGCAGGCCGTTAATCAAAAGCGTAACGCCCAGCATCATCACAAAGAGAACCGTGATTGATAGCCTTTTCCCAAGCAGAAAAAGTATGGCAGCGATGAGAAAGAGGGCTCCAGTATAAAGAGTTCGACCAATTAACTCAGAATTATTGGCCTTAACGTTTTGGAGTTTTCCATTGAGGATGCTACGCCAATGATTGGAGAGCATTTCAACTGAAACATACAGAGCCACGCCTACAATCACCCATGCTCCCAGGCTGTCAGGAATAAAAGATGAGGAATATCCTAGCGCACGCAGCGTTGTGAGAATCCCTGCGGCGATCACACCCTGAAGTAAAGCGATCACGACGAGTTGGCGCCGCAGTTTTCGTAAATCGGCGTGACCTCGTGCAACTACGTACGTGACGCCGGATGGCAATGAAAGGCCCAGGAAAGTTATCAACAACGTCGCCGTTGCGACTATTAAATCGAGATAACCCTTTGCAGCGGGACCAATACTGCGTGCAATCAGGATACTTCCAACAATACCCAGCGGAAGCAGGATGAGGTTGGTGCCAAAAGCGTGAATACTCCGCGGGAGATTACGCTGAATATCTCTGGCAGCACTAAAAACCTTCATGATCTAATTAGTCGCGGGCTTTTGCAGTACAAAGAACAAGCACCAGCCGTTCTTATTGCCCCTCGCAAAAAGGTAGCTCAGACCGCATAGTACATTGAAACTCAGGGTTCTAAACCAGGAGCCAAACGACTTCGTGTCGAAAACCGGTAGATAACCACCTTCCCTTACCTCCTTCACCACCCACCCGGTTTGGACGGCGGCGTGCTGCAGCTCAAACGCCGATATCGGGTTGATGTGACCGTAAGAAAGATCGCCTTCCTCAAACTGATGAAAGGTACCATTTCGCAGGAACAATATCCGCGAGAGAAAGGAAGTTATGTTGGGTGTGGATAAAATCAAAACTCCTCCCGGCTTAAGGATTGAGTGAATCTCACGCAACAAGTTCCAGGGATTTTCTACGTGTTCGATTACTTCCAGGCAGCAGGCAGCGTCGAAAAGCCGATTCAAAGATCCGGCAATCCCTAAGTCAATATTCAATTTCTGAAAAGCAATATCGTTCGCCGCCCACTTATCCGGATCGACGTCGAGTGCCGTCACGCTGTAGCCGAGATCGTGAAGTCGTTGAGAAAACGCTCCAGCGCCCGCTCCAACATCAACTACCGTTGCCGGGGTGCGGACATATTTTTTGAACAGGTCCGCTGCCTGATCGTGCATGCCGGTATCAGCATGGATCAGCATTCCTTTGTAGTATTCAGGCTGTTTGCCTTCTGTATTTATTAAACGGTTGCGCACGTCTTGTTAAGCAAAAGCTGGCGTTGGGTCGATGGGTAGGAATTTTGATTCTTCAAAGGCTTGAACCGCTCGATATCTTAGGGGGATGCTCTTTGTGCGGTCAATCTGTTCCATGGTGTAAAATGGCCTCTCCTTGAAATGAACTCCGGATCAGTTGCTACACGAAAGCCAAATCTTTTAGCTGTCTCCTTCGCATATCCGCCGTTAGCCTATCCTCGGTCGATTCAGGTATCCAGGCTCCTCAATAATATACAGTTCGAAACCACCCTGATTTGCGCAGATGATCCATCGGCGCGGATGGATCCGACGATTGGACCCCACACGAATGGAAATTTACGGCTGGTACATGTGCCGGTTAGGGCATCAGCCATAACTCGTTTGCAAAACAGGATTGCGTTTCGACTTAGTCCCAGGCTCTGGAACCGGTGGAATCGCACGCCGGATCAATATGGCGGGTGGAAGACTGCCGTGCTTAGGGCAGTCGAAGGATTAAGCTTTGACGACTCGAATCGCCCTCGTGTCCTCGTAACCTTCAGCCACCCGCTGGTGGATCATGTTATCGGAATCGAGCTGAAACGGAGATTGAAACTGCCATGGATCGCACATTTTAGCGACCCGTGGACTGACAGTCCTTTCCTGCATTTGGATTCGTACACACTGGCCCGGAACCTCGAACTCGAACGCAAAACTATCGAGGGAGCTGATCGACTTGTCTTTACCTCGCAGGAAACGGTCGACAAGGTGATGTCGAAGTATCCCGAGTCATTACGGGCGAAGACACGGGTCCTGCCGCAGTGCTACGACGAGTCGTTGTTTGCGCAGCCACCGCACCAGCAAGGGTCCGTGATAGTTCGTCACGTTGGTAATTTCTACGGTAATCGCACTCCCGAACCGTTGTTCAAAGCCCTCGCTGCTACCCTGACTATGCATCCGGGTCACCTGCAAGACGTTCGGTTTGAACTCATCGGTGCGCACGAAAACATCAAAGAAAGCGCAATGCTGCAAGAGCTGCCTGCCGGTCTGGTGAGCGTGAAACCGGTCGTCGACTACCAGGAGAGCTTGAACCTCATGTCTTCCGCGGACGGCTTGCTGGTCATAGACGCCCCGGCGGAAATCAGTATGTTTCTTCCGTCAAAACTGATCGACTACATCGGAGCGGGTCGGCCAATTATGGGCTTTACCCCAACCGGCGCCGCCGCGAGCGTGATCAGAGCTTTGGGTGGCTGGATCACCGATCCTCAGCCTTCCGACTCCACCGTCGAAGTGTTTTGCGAGTTTCTGAGTTACTTGAAGAATTCCAAAACGGCGCACGAACCCTGGGGAGATAGTTCTGTACGAACGAGGTATAGCGTCAGAAGAATAGCAGCGGAATTTGAATCGATCGTAGCTGAGTTGGGCTAGTTTATTCTTGACCGGTCTTTCGCTTCCAAACTCCAATTCCGGCTACAAAACTGCTCAGCAACAGAAATAACGAGGCGGGTTCCGGAACAGCAGACACAGTGAACGTGCGAGTTGTCGACGAACTCACGAGCACTCCTGAGCCGGAAAACGTAATGGTAAAGAGTGGATTATTGCTCAACACGTCATTCAGCGATGCATAACCAGTCGCACTGCCATTCAGACTCGAAGCAGTGAAAGACAACGAGCCGGTAAAAAACGACGCCGAGACGCCGTTTAGCGAGAGTCCGCCGAAGCCCTGAGTGATATTTTGGAATGCAAACGTGGTTGCCAGCGGTCCGGCATAATCCGAATTGAAGAAACTCAGAGTGAAACTTTGCGGGCCACTAATTGAGATCGACGTTTGTCCGGGGGGCACCTGCACCGAAACTGTGCCGGTCGTCAGTATTACATTGTCAGCCTTGGCTTCGCTGGTGAGAACCAATGCAGCAGCAAGGACAGTGACCACGGTCACGAGCCTAACCATCCCTGCGCGATTGGAAAGTAGATTTTGCAGCTTTATTTGCCTCGCCAGACAGGCTGAATTAGACAAATACCATCAAAGGTCAAAAACTTCCAGTCAAACCTTGAGTCGATAATAAAGCATCTTTACGTACTCGCCCGCAACATCGCGCCAGCCTGCGGGCGTTAGCCACCAGAAAAATGACGACGTTTTCGTGGGCAAACCGCTAAACTCCAAACCAATCCTAACCTCCCTGTCCGCCAACACTTTTCTGAAAGTCCAAATCGTCCTTCTCGAGTGAAAAGCCGACGTGACCAATAAGAGCGACTGCATTTTTCGACCGCCAACAAATTCACGAACAGCGCGCGCCTCGTCGTAAGTGCTGGTTACCGGCCCCGGCACCACGAGAATGCTGCTTTCCGGAACACCCCGCCTCACGAGTTCTTCTTTCGCGCGTTCAACGAATTGAGGATTTCTTTGCAGCTTTGTTGACCAACCCCCCTGACTCGTATCGTTCGTTAGCAGAACCAAGGGCGCGCGCTTTTCTGCATAAAGCTGCGCAGCACGTTCGGCGCGTTCCCGGTAAACCGTCGAGCCACTGAGGACGACAATAGCGTCGGCATGCTCCAGTTCCGCAGGCGCCAGCAACCATTGACCGGCTGCCCATGCCAGCAACGACCAGACTACTAAAATTATGAACGCTATCTTTATTACTCTGTAAAGACGCAGAGACTTAGTTGGTGAAGAAGTGCGTCTTGACGAATCATGGTCTCTGGCCAGTGGTGCTTGGATCGTTTTACTCCAAAAAGATCTCACAAGAGGTGCGCATGCGCGCGGAATCTAACATGCGGAGACAACCTACCGTTGCACGCCGGCCGTCACGAACCGACACCTCTGGCGGCTGGCCTGATTTTAGGGAATTAATAAAATTCTCCATCTGGGCCTTGTAACCCTTTTCACCCCAGAACTGACTTCGCTTCCGTAAACTCCGTTCTTTAATCACCAGCTCTTTAAAATCCTCGTTCATCGCCGCTGTTCCCGGCGCGAATACCTCAACGCGCTCGCCGCCCGATGTCTTGCTGCCAACGGTACAGTAAGTCAGACTGCCGATCGATCCATCCGCAAACAGATAACTCGCAACCATATTGTTTTCACCGACTGGTTCAGTCGAGCCGGTCGGCAAGGAATACGCTGAAACGCTGATGGGCTCAGATTCGAGCAGCCAATACATCAAGTCGACGAAGTGACAAGCCTCGCCCAAAATTGCGCCACCTTCGGCAGGATTCGCCATCCAGTAAGAGCCCGAAATGCCTGGCGAGTTTATCCGGCAATTTACGACCGCTGGTCCAGTGCGGCGCATCAAGTGTTTCTTTTGCTGCTGATAAAACGGCGCATAGCGACGGTTAAATCCGACGGTTAACTGCAGACCGGTTTCCGCTACGGTCCGTTCAAGCTCGACGCATTCTTCGTCCGTAAGCGCCATCGGTTTTTCGACGAAAACATTCTTGCCGGCTTTCAAAGCCGCGAGTGCTTGAGAGGCGTGATACTGGTTCCTGGTGAGGATAACCACCAGATTGATCTCGTTGTCCTGTAGAAGATCCTCATAACTCGAGCAACAATAAGACGCTCCAAAACGTTGCGCATAAGTTTTACCGCGGGCGCCATTTGCCGAACAAATGCCCAGTAACTGCACGTCCGAAAGTCGTTTTAAGTTTGGTAAGTGAGCCCAACGAGCAAGATTCCCGGCGCCGATTACGCCAACGCCAATCTTCTTTTTCGCTGGTGCGGCACTTACCACGCTGACTTTTGTTCGCGGCGCAGTGCTATCGGCTGGAGACGCTTCGTGCTCTGAAGCTGGATACTTTAAGACGACCGCAAGACTGTTCGACGCTGGATCGAGAATCGTCTGATATGCCTGCACCGCGTCTTCCAAGGCAAATCGGTGTGTGATTAATGGCTCAACCTGAACCCGGCCGTCTGAGAGAAGGCGGAGAAACTCCTCCATGTTTCGGTTTTCCGTCCAACGGACGTAAGAGATCGGATAATCGTGACCGTGTTTTTCGTACCCCGGATCGTAACTTCCAGGCCCGTAGGCGCGAGACATAAACAGACGGATCTCTTTCAGATACATCTCGTGCCAGGGGAAATGCAGATCAACTGCGCCAACCACGACGATTCGTCCACGATCACGACATAGATTTAACGCCTGTTCACAAGGAGCAGCACTCTTTGCAGCAGCCGCGATGATGACGCAATCAGCACCATTACCATTCGTCAGTGACGCCACTGCTGACTGCGCGCCATCGCCATGAACCGCCAGATCGGCGCCTAATTTCTCCGCCAGCTCAATGCGCTCAGTCTTCAGATCGACCGCAACGACCACTGCGCCCTGTGCCTTGGCTAACTGAGCCACCAGTTGGCCGACCAGGCCCAGGCCCAGCACGACAACCACGTCGCCGAGACCTACACCGGCGGTCCTAATCGAATTCAAAGCGATGCTTCCCAGCGTCGTGAAACTCGCTGCTTCCGACGAGACGTTTGCCGGTACTCTGGCGATTAAATTTCGTCCCGTCAGAATCGCTTCGCCATGACCGGTGCCCTCGCCGCCGTAACTCACTCGCTGGCCCACTTCCAGATCTGTTACGGTTGGATGCACAGCGGCTACAACTCCTGCGCCCGAATACCCCAGCACTGCATATTCCTCAAACTTAGCGCGGACTTCTGCAAGCGTCCTGACGGGACCATTCGCTCGCATCGCATTCCAGATCTTGCTGAGGTGTGACGGGTTCTCGCTGACTTCCTTGAGCAAACTGTCCGAGTGAATACTCGCAGTCTCAGTGCCACTACTAATCAGCGAATACGAAGGCCGAATGATCACATGATTCGGAACCAGCATTGGATCTGGCACCTCTTCCAGGACGATGTTCTTCAAACCTTTTCGCAAAACTTGTTTCATAATCTGTTTGTGAACGGACTACCAGCAGATTCCTTCGTACGAGCCCTTTCCGAGTCTTTTATCGAACAACCTGACTAAGTCGATCAAAACATGCTGATCTCGTAACATGCCTTCAAGGTTCTTGAACTCTTCGTTTTGAGTACCCACCACGATGGTGTCAGAGGCGCCAAGCACCTCTGAGATCGATCCTCTCATTAGCTGCGAGATGTGGGGAATCTCTCGCTCGATGTATTCCTTGTTGGCGCCAAACAGCTTCGCGAGCGAAACATCCCGATCATAAATTGCCAGTTCATATCCCTTGCCGATTAGGGTTTCGATCAGCAAAACCATTGGCGCCTCACGCAGATCATCGGTTCCCGCTTTAAAACTAAATCCCAGAATTCCCACATTCTTATGGCCGGCTTTGGTAACCATATCCACTGCGCGTTGAATTTGCAGACGGTTGCTCGGCAGCACTGCTGAGATGACCGGAACTTCCACGTCTAACTGTTTCGCTTTGTAACTAATCGCGCGCAGATCTTTGGGAAGACATGAACCACCAAAGGCAAATCCCGGCTTCAGATAATATGACGACAGATTGAGTTTGGTGTCCTGGCAGAATATATCCATCACCGCATGACTATCTACTTGCAGTTGTTTGCAAATATTGCCGACCTCGTTCGCGAAACTAACCTTAAGTGCGTGGAAGCAATTGCTGACGTACTTCACCATTTCCGCGGTTTTGACGGAAGTAACGATTACGGGAGCTTCGATCGAAGCGTAGAGCTTTCGCATAGCTTCTTCCGTCGCCGGATCGTCTACGCCAATCAAGGTAAACGGTGGGGCATAGAAATCTTTTAACGAAGTGCCTTCTCTGAGGAATTCAGGATTGATGCAGATACCGAGATGCGTACCCTCGCTTCGACCGGAAAACTGCTCCAGAGTCGGAACAACTATTTCAGCCACAGTGCCCGGCAACATCGTGCTTCTGATGACGACGATATGGCGTTCTGACTTTTCTTTCAGGGCGCGACCGATGTCCTCACAAACTCGAGCCACATGACTCACGTCTAAACTACCGTTTGGATTGCTGGGAGTGCCCACACAAACCAAGGAGATCTCCGACTCGCTAATTGCCCGCGCACTATCGGTAGTTGCCCTTAGACGGCCGGCGGACACTACGTTTGCGATCAATTCAGCAAGTCCCTGCTCCACAATGGGACTCTTTCCGCTATTGATTATGTCAGCCTTGGTGGCGTTTACATCGATACCGATAACTTCGTGTCCTTCTTTCGCAAAACACGCCGCCGATACGCAGCCGACGTAACCAAGACCAAAAATGCTAATTTTCATCTGTATAGACTTTCAAGGAGTGGATTGAGAGCTAGACTTCCTTCTTTGCGATTAGACCCAACCAGAAATTACTGCCCCAACATAGATGGATAGTGCCGAAAACGACGGGCATTAGAAGTACCATGGCCAAGCCCTGATTGACTTTTCGGGCGGCGCTCCAGCCGGCAATCAATGAAGATATCAGGTAAAGACCAAGCTCAATAGCGAGTAACCACCACGCCCACCTGATGAATAGACCCGCTAACGACAACAACAACAGTGAAGCTATGAAGACCGGTGCGATTAAGTGGCGTAGCTTTATCGACCTGGGCCGGCGCCGAACCATCTGCGCTTTCCATCGGCCGTAACGGCTATATTGAGCAGCGAGCGCTGACAATGTTGTGCGGGCGAAGTACTCACAATGACCCGCTCTATCCAATAACACCTTGTCACCGCTGGAACGAACCCGGTAATTGAAATCGTAGTCCTCATTCGTTAACAACGTCTCATCGAAACCATTTACTTTTGTCCACAAGCTCTT
>Ga0081539_10004760_pt1 | contig 14654 bp, 12 predicted proteins | sample TabmetS4T2R2_FD_71023 | JGI IMG/M metagenome (GOLD analysis project Ga0081539, IMG submission 71023) | Tabebuia heterophylla rhizosphere microbial communities from the University of Puerto Rico - S4T2R2 | ecosystem: Host-associated > Plants > Roots > Rhizosphere ...
GGTCAGGCCAGAGGAGGCGATGCCCATGGAGCTGGAGGCGCTCGACCACGTCGGGCTGGTGGTCGCCGACATGGCCCGGCCGGTCCGCTGGTACCAGGAGGTGCTGGGCCTGGACGGCGACCAGGTCGAGATCACCACCTACGAGCCGGCCCCGGCGTGACCGGGGCAACCCAGAGCTGGGTCGAGGAACGGGCGCTGGACCGCAGGGTGGTGGTCGTCTGGACCGTGCAGGAGGCGGCCGGGTACGCCGTGCTCGCCGTGGCGGCCCTGGCCGTGGACGTCGGCGCCCGGATGGCCGGGGTGGACGTGCCCGGCCCGCCCGGGCTGGCCGCCGGGCTGCTGGCGGTGGTCGGGGGCCTGGCCGCCTGGTGGCTGCCGCGGGCCCGCCACCGTCACTGGCGCTACCACGTGGCCACCGACGCGCTGGAGCTGCGCCACGGGGTCCTCAAGCGCGTCCACTCGGCCATCCCGTACTTCCGGGTCCAGCACATCGACGTCGCCCAGGGGCCGGTGGAGCGGGCCGTCGGCCTGGCCCGCCTCATCGTCCACACCGCCTCGGCCGGGACCGACGCCACCATCCCCGGCATCGCCGCCGACGACGCCGAGGGCCTGCGCCGCCTCATCCTGACCAGGGCCGGCTCCGGCGATGCCGTCTGAGGACCCCACCCCGCCGCCCGGCGCGGCCGGGGTCGCCCTGGAAGGTGGGGGGCCGCGACGGCTGCACCTGCTCAGCCCCGTGTTCTTCGCCGCCGGGCACGCCCGGCGGCTGTGGCCGCTGGCCCTGCTGCTGGCGGCCCGGCGGCAGTGGTGGCTGCTCGCGCTGGGGGCGCTGATGCTGCTCGCCTGGAGCGCCCTGGAGTGGCTGCGCCGCACCTACACCCTGGAGGGCGGGGCCCTGCGGCTGGAGGAGGGCGTGCTGTCCCGCCAGCTCCGGGCGGTCCCCTTCGACCGGATCCAGCAGGTCGACCTGGTCCGCAAGCCCCTGCACCGGCTCCTGGGGGTGGCCAGCCTGCGGGTGGAGACGGCCGGGGGCGGCTCGGCCGCCGAGGTCGACCTGGACGTGGTCACCCTACCCGAGGCCCAGGCGTTGCGGTCGGCGCTACTGCGGGCCAAGGCCCGAGCAGCCCCCAGGCCGGGGCCCGCCGGGTCGTGGCCCGCCGGGTCGGGGCCCCCCGGGTCGGGGCCCGCCGGGGCTGTGGACAGCCGCGCGCACCAGGATTCCGGGTCGGCTACCCTCCCGGTTGGGGGCCCGCACGCGCCGGCGGGCGGGTGGGGCGCGCCCGTCCGGGCCGGGGCGGTCGCCGGGAGCCTCGCGGCCACCGGGGCCGAGGCAGCCGCCGGGGCCGAGGCGGACGCCGGGACCTTGGCCCCCGCTCGCCCACCCGAACGGGTGTTGCTGCGGCTCCGGGTGGGCGAGGTCGTCCTGGCCGGGATCACCGGGTCGCGGGCGGCGGCGGCCCTGGTCGTGCTCGGCCCGCTCAGCCAGGTCACCGACTGGGTCCCCGGCCTCGACGACTGGCTGCTGGCCCGGTTCGACCCCGAGTCGGTCACCCCCACCACCCCGGCCGCCTTCCTGGTCGTGGGCGTGCTGGTCGCCGTGGTCTGGCTGGGCCTGGCCGCCCTGTCCAGCATCGTCACCGACTACGGCTTCACCCTGGCCCGGGTCGGCGACGACCTGGTGGTCCGCCGTGGCCTCCTGGAGCGCCGCGAGGCGGTCCTTCCCCTGGGCCGGCTCCAGGTCGTCCGGGTCGAGGAGTCGCTGCTGCGCCGGGCCCTCGCCCTGGCCTCGGTCCGCCTCCAGAGCGCCGGCCGCACCGGGCGCGGCGACGAGACGGCCAGCCGCCTGGCCATCCCGGTCCTCCAGCGGAGCGAGGTCAACCGGGTCCTCGGCGAGCTGCTGCCCGGGGCGTCGCCGATCCCCGCCCTCCGCGCCCCGCCCCCAGTGGCCCGCCGCCGGGCCGTGGTCCGCAGCATCGCCCGGACCAGCCTGGCCGCTGCCGTGGTCGCCCTGCCGATCTGGTTCCTGGCCACCCGCAATGGGTTCGGGGTGGCGCCGAGCTTCGCCCTGCTGGTCCTGCCCCTGCTCGCCCTCGCCGTGCTCGCCGGCCTGGCCGCCTACCGCGGCCTCGGCCACGCCGCCGCCCCGGCGTTCCTCTATGCCAGGTCCGGGGTGGCCATCCGCGTGCTCACGGTCGTCCCCGTGGCCAAGGCCCAGAGCGGCAGTGTCCGCTCCTCGCTGTTCCAGCGCCGCGCCGGCCTGGCCACCCTCCACGTCGACATCGCCGGCGGCGGCCCCACCCCCCAGGTCCACGACGAGTCGCAGGGACGGGCCGAGACCCTCCTCCAGCTGGTCCTGGGCCGCCCCGCCGCGGTCTGAGACGGCTCAGCGCTGTTCCTGGATGCGGACCAGGTTGCCCGCGGGATCGCGGACGGCGAAGTCGCGAACCCCGTACGGCTGCTCGATCGGCTCCTGGACGACCTCGGCGTCGCCGGCCTGCAGCCGTTCGAAGGTGCCGTCGAGGTCCTTTGTGGCCAGCAGGATGGCGGCGTAGGTGCCCTTGGCCATCATCTCGACGATGGTGCGGCGCTCGTCGTCGGTGACGCCGGGGTCGACCGCCGGCGGGTGCAGGACGATCGACGTGCCGGGCTGGTCGGGGGGGCCGACCGTGAGCCAGCGCATCCCCTTGTAGCCGACGTCGTTGCGGACCTCGAAGCCGAGCAGGTCGCGGTAGAAGGCCAGGGCGGCCTCCGGGTCGTCGTGCGGGAGGAAGCTCGCGTGAATGGTGATGTCCATGCTGGTCATGCTAACCGCCGCTCGGTGACCGGCGCTTCTCGATTCCTGATCGGTCTGGTCGCCTCGGTCAGGCGCCGACGTAGGCCGCGAGGTGCTCGCCGGTGAGGGTGGAGCGGGCGGCGACGAGGTCGGCAGGTGTGCCCTCGAAGACAATCCGGCCGCCGTCGTGACCGGCGCCGGGGCCGAGGTCGATGATCCAGTCGGCGTGCGCCATGACCGCCTGGTGGTGCTCGATGACGATGACCGACTTGCCGGAGTCGACCAGCCGGTCGAGCAGGCGCAGCAGCTGCTCGACGTCGGCCAGATGCAGGCCGGTGGTCGGCTCGTCGAGGACGTAGACACCGCCCTTCTCGGCCATGTGGGTGGCCAGCTTGAGCCGCTGCCGCTCGCCGCCGGACAGAGTCGTGAGCGGCTGGCCGATGGCGAGGTAGCCGAGCCCGACGTCGGCGAGCCGGTCGAGGATGGCGTGCGCGGCCGGCGTGCGCGCGTCGCCGGCGCCGAAGAACGCCTCGGCCTCGGTCACCGGCATCGCGAGCACCTCGCTGATGTCGCGGCCGCCGAGGTGGTACTCGAGCACCGACGCCTGGAACCGCTTGCCCTCGCACTCCTCGCAGGTGGTGGCGACGCCGGCCATCATCGCCAGGTCGGTGTAGATGACGCCGGCGCCGTTGCAGGTGGGGCAGGCGCCCTCGGAGTTGGCGCTGAACAGCGCCGGCTTCACGCCGTTGGCCTTCGCGAACGCCTTGCGGATCGGGTCGAGCAGCCCGGTGTAGGTCGCCGGGTTGCTCCGCCGCGAGCCGCGGATCCCGCCCTGGTCGATCGACACCACCCCCGCGCCGGCGGGCATCGACCCGTCCACGAGCGAGCTCTTGCCGGAGCCGGCGACGCCGGTGACCACGACCAGCACCCCGAGCGGGATGTCGACGTCGACGTCGCGCAGGTTGTGGGTGGTCGCGCCGCGGATCTCCAGCGTGCCGGCAGGCGCCCGCATCGTCTCCTTGAGGGCGGCCCGGTCGCCGAGATGGCGGCCGGTGAGGGTACCGCTGGCCCGCAGCCCCTCGACGGTGCCCTCGAAGCAGACGGTGCCGCCCGCCGTCCCGGCGCCCGGACCGAGGTCGACGACGTGGTCGGCGATCGCGATCGTCTCCGGCTCGTGCTCCACCACGAGGACGGTGTTGCCCTTGTCCCGCAGCTGCAGCAGCAGGTCGTTCATCCGCTGGACGTCATGGGGGTGCAGGCCGATGGTCGGCTCGTCGAACACGTAGGTGACGTCGGTGAGCGACGAGCCGAGGTGGCGGATCATCTTGGTCCGCTGCGCCTCTCCTCCGGACAGGGTGCCCGACGGCCGGTCGAGCGAGAGGTAGCCCAACCCGATCTCCGCGAACGAGTCGAGGAGGTGCTGCAGCCCGGTGAGCAGCGGAGCCACCGACGGCTCGTCGAGGCCGCGGACCCATTCGGCCAGGTCGCTGATCTGCATCGCGCAGACGTCGGCGATGTTCTTGCCCTTCACCTTCGACGACCGGGCCTCCTTGCTGAGCCGGGTGCCGTCGCAGTCGGGACAGGTCGAGAACGTCACCGCCCGCTCCACGAAGGCGCGGATGTGCGGCTGGAGCGCGTCGACGTCCTTGGACAGGAACGACTTCTGGATCTTCGGGATCAGCCCCTCATACGTCAGGTTGATCCCGTCGACCTTGATCTTGGTCGGCTCCTTGTAGAGCAGGTCGTGCAGTTCCCGCTTGGTGTACCTGCGGATCGGCTTGTCCGGGTCGAAGAAGCCGGAGCCGCGGTAGATGCGGCCGTACCAGCCGTCCATGCTGTAGCCGGGGATCGTGAGCGCGCCCTCGCTGAGCGACCTGGTGTCGTCGAACAGCTGGGTCAGGTCGAAGTCGGTGACCGAGCCCATGCCCTCGCAGCGCGGGCACATGCCGCCGAGACGGGTGAAGGTCGCCTTCTCGGCCTTCGTCTTGGCGCCGCGCTCGACGGTGATCGCCCCACTGGCCCGCACCGAGGGGATGTTGAACGAGAACGCGTTGGAGGGGCCGATGTGCGGCTTCCCGAGCCGGCTGAAGAGGATGCGCAGCATCGCGTTGGCGTCGGTGGCGGTGCCGACGGTGGAGCGGGGGTTGGCGCCCATCCGCTCCTGGTCGACGATGATCGCGGTCGTCAGCCCTTCGAGCACGTCGACCTCGGGCCGCGCCAGCGTCGGCATGAAGCCCTGCACGAAGGCGCTGTAGGTCTCGTTGATCAGCCGCTGCGACTCCGCGGCGATCGTGTCGAACACCAGCGAGCTCTTGCCCGAGCCGGAGACGCCGGTGAACACCGTCAGCCGGCGCTTCGGGAGCTCGACGCTGACGTCCTTGAGGTTGTTCTCGCGCGCGCCGTGGACGCTGATCAGACCGTGGCTGTCGGCAACGTGCAGCGCAGGAGCGCCCTGGCCGGCGCTCACGGGTCCTGGAGCAGCCCGAGCACGTTGCCGTCGGGGTCGGTGATGGTGGCCACCAGGCGGCCGCCACCGACGTCGCGGGCGGGCTCCTTCACGGTGGCGCCCGCGGCGGTCACCTCGGCCAGCTTGGCCTCGATGTCCGGCACGTGCCAGTAGGCCACCGGCGAGGTCATGCCCTGCGGCCCACCGCTCGGCACCAGCCCGATCTGCTGGCCCGCGGCCTCGTAGCCGACGTAGTAGGGCCCGTCGGACGTTGGCGGCGCGCCGAGCAGGGCGGTGTACACCGCCTTGGCCGCCTCCAGGTCGGACACCGGGTGCAGCACGGTCTGGATTCCCTGGGTGGACGAGCCGGTCATGGTCGCTCCTGAGGTCGTGTGGTGATGTCCGTCGCCGTCATGCTAGGTGCGGCTCGGTGACCGGTGCTTCTCGATTCCTGACCGGTCTGGTCACCTGTTTCGCCATGCACGACGGCATCCCCGCCGTCGCCCGTGCCGCCTCGCGCCGGTAGGTGCTGGGCGGCACACCGACCAGCTCGGTGAAGCGAGTGCTGAAGGTGCCCAGCGACGAGCAGCCGACCGCGAAGCAGACCTCGGTGACGCTGAGGTCGCCACGCCGCAGCAGCGCCATCGCCCGCTCGATGCGCCGCGTCATCACATAGGCATACGGCGACTCGCCGTAGGCGAGCCGGAACTGGCGGCTGAGATGCCCGGCCGACAGGTTCACGCCGCGGGCGAGCGCCTCGACGTCCAGCGGCTGCGCGTACTCCCGGTCGATCCGGTCACGGACACGGCGCAGCAGCGCGAGATCGCGCAGGTGCTGCTCCGCTGCAGGTCTGCTGGTCACTCCCACGATCGTACTGGAGTTACGGCTCGAGAGCTGCGATCGCCCGGCCCAGGGCACGCGGCACGTCCTCGACCAGCAGGTGGCGGCCGTCGCGGACGACCTGACGGCCAGAGACGACCACCGAGGTCACGTCGGCCGCGGTGGCGGCGAACACCACATGGTCGACGGCCACGGCCGCGCGGGTGCCGGCCATGCGGACCGAGCCGAGGCCGACCGTGACCAGGTCGGCAAGGCGGCCCGGGGCGAGCCGGCCACCGTCCCAGCCGAGGGCGTCCATGCCGGCGGCGGTGGCGGCGGCCAGCAGGCCGGCCGGGTCGTGGTGCCCGCGGCGGCCGGTGACCAGCCGCTCGTCCAGCTCCACGGCCCTGGCCTCCTCGAACAGGTCGACCACGGCGTTGCTGTCGGTGCCCAGGCAGAGGGGGCTGCCGGCGTCGACCAGGGCGCGGGCCGGGCCGACCCCGTCGGCCAGGTCGCGCTCGGTGGTCGGGCAGAGGCAGACGGCGGCCCGGGAGCCGCCGAGCAAGGCCACGTCCTCGACGGTGAGGTGGGTGGCGTGCACGGCCGTGGTCCGAGGCCCGAGCACCCCGGCCGAGTCGGCCAGCGCCGCCGGGGTGCGGCCGGTGGCGGCCAGGCAGGCCTGGTTCTCGGCCGGCTGCTCGGACAGATGCAGGTGCAGCGGGGCGTCGCGGTCCGCCGCCCAGGCGGCCACGGTGGCCATGGCCGCCTCGTCGACCGCCCGGACGCTGTGGATCCCGGCCGCGAGCCGGACCCCGGGCCGCTCCCGGAAGCCGCCGGCCCGCTCGGCCCAGGCGCCGGCGTCCCCGTCCCCGAAGCGGACCTGGGCGCCCGCCAGGGGCCGCCCGTCGAGCCCGGCCCGCAGGTAGCAGGTGTCGATCAGGGTGAGCCGGACCCCGGCCCGGCCGGCCGCCTCGGCCAGCGTCTCCCCCATCGCGTTGGGGTCGGCATACGGCCGGCCGGCCGGGTCATGGTGCAGGTAGTGGAACTCGCCAACGGCCGTGATCCCGGCCACGGCCATCTCGGCGAAGGCGGCCGTGGCCAGCTCCAGGTACCGGTCCGGATCGAGGGCCCCCGCCACCTGGTACATCAGCTCCCGCCAGCTCCAGAAGTCGCCCCCCTGGCGGTGGGTCCGGCCACGCAGGGCCCGGTGGAAGGCGTGCGAGTGGCCGTTGGCCAGCCCGGGGACAGTGATCCCGCCCAGCCGGTTCGCCCCCGGGGGCGGCTCGGCCCCTTCGGTCACCGAGGCGATCCGTTCGCCCTCGACCTCGATCAGGACCCGCTCGGCCACCCCCCGGCCGGGTCCCAGCCAGGCCAGCTCCGCATGCCAGGCGCTCACCGACGCCCGCTCAGCGGCACGCCAGCTCCTCGATGACCGCGGCCAGGGCGCCGACCCCGACCAGGCAGTCGTCCACCGCCGCCGTCTCGGCCGGGCTGTGGCTGGTGCCGGTGGGGTTGCGGACGAACAGCATGGCCGTGGGCACGGCCGCGGCGAGGGCGCCGGCATCGTGGCCGGCGGCCGTCGGCAGCCGGGCCGGGTCCAGGCCCCGGGCCCGCAGGCAGGCGTCGAGGCGGTCGGTCAGGGCACGGTCGAACTCGACGCCGGGGCTGCGCGACTCGCCGGCCAGCTCGGCCGTCAGGCCGTTACGGCCGGCGGCGTCCTCGACCGCGGCCTCGAAGGCGGCCAGCAGCCAGTCGAGCCGCTGGTCCTCCCCGGCGCGGGCGTCCAGCCAGGCCGACACCCGCTTCGGGACCGAGTTGGCCGAGTTCGGCTCGACCAGCACCCGGCCGACGGTGGCCACGGCCTCGAGCTCGGTGGCGGCCGCCCTGGCGGCCAGGACGGCCGCGGCCAGCCCGAGCATGGGGTCGCGCCGGTCGGCCAGCCGGGTCGTGCCGGCGTGGTTGGCCTCGCCGGTGAGGGTGAGGCGCCAGCGCCCGTGGGGCCACATGGCGCTGGCCAGGGCCACCGGCTGGCCGAGGTCGGCCAGGCCACGGCCCTGCTCGACGTGGAGTTCGACGAACGCGGCCAGCCGCCCCACCCGCGCCGGGTCGGGCCCGAAGCCCTCCGCGTCGATCCCGGCCGCGACCAGCGCCTCGCCCACGCTGGTCCCGTGCTCGTCGACCCGCTCCAGCAGGTCGGCCGGACCGAGGGCCCCGGTCAGGACCCGGCTGCCGAACAGCGGCACCCCGAACCGCCCGCCCTCCTCGTCGGCGAACGCCACCACCGCCACCGGCCGTCTCGGCCCGACCCCCAGCTCGATCAGCTCGCCCACGGCCAGCAGGCCGCTGACCACCCCGAGGGCGCCGTCGTAGGCGCCGCCACCCCGGACGGTGTCGAGGTGGCTCCCCACCGCCACCACCTCGCCCGCGGCGCCCGGGTCGGCCCCGGGCTCGCCCCACCAGGCCCAGAGATTCCCGGCGGAGTCGCGCTCCACGGTGAGGCCCCGGTCCGCCGCTTCAGTCTCGAACCAGGCCCGGGCCGCCTGGTCCTCGTCGGTCCAGGCCAGGCGGGTCCAGCCGCCGCCCGGGTCCCGGCCGATGGCGGCCAGCCCGCCGAAGCAGCGCTCGAACGCGTCCCGCCGGTCCTGGTTCCCGCTCATGCGACTCCCACCGCTCGACCCGCCGTCAGGGGGGAAGTCTGCCACCCCGGCTCAGCCCGCCGCCGGACCCGCGGCCCACGCCGAGGGCGGCAGCAGCCGGTCGACCCGGTCCAGGACCCAGGTCGGCCGGTCCTCCTCCCGCGCCGCGGCCAGGGCCACCTCGGTGGTGTCGCCGGTCAGGACCAGGGCCGAGGCCATCCCGGCGGCCCTGGCCATGCGAATGTCGGTGGAGAGCCGGTCCCCGACCATCACGCAGTCGCCAGCGTGCAGGCCCAGCAGGTCCATGGCCGCCTCCAGCATCAGCGGGTCGGGCTTGCCCACGTTGACCTCGCAGGTGGCGCCCGTGCAGGCCTCGATGGCGGCCACGATCGCGCCGGCGTCGGGCTCGCCGCGGCCGCCCGGGAACGGGCAGTAGCGGTCCGGGTTGGTGGTGACCAGCCGGGCCCGCCGGTGGAACCAGATGGCGTCGAAGGCGATCTGCAGCTTGCGGTAGTCGAACCCGCGGTCGTAGCTGGCGACGACGATGTCGATCTCCTCGGGCCGGTCCGACATCCGGATCCCGGCCGAGGCCAGGGCCCGGCACAGCGGCTCCTCGGCGATCGGGAACACGGTCGCGTCCGGGTGGCTATGGGTCAGCCAGCGGGTCATGGTCACCACGGTGTTGAGGACCTCGGGGACCGCCGCCACGATCCCGAGGCGGCGCAACTTGTCGACGTACATCTCGGGGTCGCGGGTCGGGTTGTTGGAGACGAACGCGATCCGCCGGTCGAGCTCGCGCAGCCGGGCCAGCAGCCGGCCCGCCCCCGGGAGCAGCTCGTCACCGAGGTAGATGGTGCCGTCGAGGTCGAACACGTACCCCTCGAACAGGGCCCGGGGGCCGGCCGTGTCGTCGCCGGCCACGTCAGGCCGTCGCCGTGGGGGCGGCCACCTGGCCGTCGGCCGCCGGCAGGGCCGGGGCGCGGCCGAACTGGGTCCGGTACAGGTCGGCGTAGAGGCCGCCGGCGGCGAGCAGGACGGCGTGGGCGCCCTGCTGGACGATCCGGCCGTCGTCGACGACCAGGATCCGGTCGGCGTTGACGATGGTCGACAGCCGGTGGGCGATGACCAGGCTGGTGCGGCCCTGGAGGGCGGCGGCAAGGGCCTGCTGGATGTGGACCTCGGACTCGGAGTCGAGGTGGGCCGTGGCCTCGTCGAGGATGACGATGGCCGGGTCGGCCAGCAGCAGCCGGGCGATGGCCAGGCGCTGCTTCTCCCCGCCGGACAGCCGGTAGCCGCGCTCCCCGACCACCGTCTCCCAGCGTTCGGGCAGGCTCTCGATCAGGTCCAGGATCCGGGCCGCCCGGCAGGCGTCCTCGATCTGCTCCAGGGTGGCGTCGGGCCGGGCGTAGTGCAGGTTGGCCAGGATGGTGTCGTGGAACAGGTGCGGGTCCTGGGCGACCAGGCCGATGGCGGCCCGCAGGCTCTCCAGCTCGAGGTCGCGGACGTCGATGCCGTCGACCCGGACCGCGCCCTCGCTCGCGTCGTAGACCCGCGCGACCAGCATGGCGGTGGTGGTCTTGCCGGCCCCGGACGGGCCGACCAGGGCGACCAGCTCGCCGGGGCGGACGGTGAAGCTGACGTCGTGCAGGACCGGCTCGCCGGGAGCGACGCCGACGGCGGCGGCGCCGCCGGTGAGGCTGGCGATGGTCGACTCGTCGGCCGTCGGGTAGCGGAAGCCGACGTGGTCGAACTCGATCCGCCCGGCCGGGTGCTCGAGGGGGACGGCGCCGGGGCGGTCGCGAATCGGGCTCTCGAAGTCGAGCACCTCGAAGACGCGCTCGAAGGACACGAACGCGGTCATGATGTCCACCCGGGCGTTGGTCAGGGCGGTGAGGGGCCCGTAGACCTGGGTGACCAGGGCGGCCAGGGCGACCACGTCGCCGGCCCGGAGCTGGCTCTGAAGGACCAGCCGGGCCCCGAACCAGTAGACGGCGGCCGTGCCCACGGCCCCGACCAGGCCCAGGACGACGAAGAAGGTCTGGCCGTAGAGGGCCGAGCGGACCCCGATGTCGCGGACCCCGGCGGCCTTGTCGGCGAAGCCGGCCAGCTCCCGGTCGCGGCGGCCGAACAGCATCACCAGCAGCGCCCCGGCGACGTTGAAGCGCTCGTTCATGGTGGTGTTCATGGCCGCGTTGAGCTGCATCGACTCGCGGGTGATGGCCTGCAGCCGGCGCCCGACCCGCCGCGCCGGGAGCAGGAACAGGGGCAGCACGGCCACCGCGATCAGGGTGATGCGCCAGTTCAGCAGGAACATGGCCACCAGGGTGGTGACCAGGCTGATGAGGTTGGAGAAGACCGACCCCAGGGTGCCGGTGAGGGCCCGCTGGGCGCCGACCACGTCGTTGTTGAGCCGGCTGGTCAGGGCGCCGGTCTGGGTGTGGGTGAAGAAGGCCAGGGGCTGGCGCTGGACGTGGTCGAACAGGCTCGTCCGCAGCCGGTAGATGAGGCCCTCGCCGATCCGCGAGGACAGGAACCGCTGCCCGAGGGCGAGGCCGGCGTTGGCCAGGGCGACCCCGATGGCGGCCAGGCCGATCAGGTTGACCAGGCTGAAGCTGCGCTGGGGGATGGCGGTGTTGAGCAGCTCGCGGACCAGCAGGGCCGGGATCACCGCGGCCAGCGCCGAGAGGCCGAGCAGGAACAGGTAGCCGGCGATCTGCCAGCGGAAGGGGCGGGCGAAGCCCCAGACCCGCCGGATCACGTCGCGCGACAGCTTGGTGCCGGGCGGCAGCGGGTCCCGGCGGGCGTGCCAGTAGTAGCTCATCATCCTGCTCGACCCAACCCATCGGCGGGCTCCGGCATTCCGGCCGGGGCGGCCAGGGCGGGCCGGCGCACCCGGGCCAGCAGGGCGGCGGCGGCGACCCCGGTGGCCGCGACCAGAAACGCCCGGTCGGTGCCGACCCCGTGGACCAGGCTGCCACCGAGGGCGTTGCCGGCCGCGATCCCGCTCGAGAAGGCGGTCGTGACCCATGTGAAGGCCTCGGTGACCGTGCCGGCGGGGGCGAGCCGGTCGACCAGCAGGTACAGGCAGGCGATGGCCGGGGCGATGCCGAGCCCGGCCAGGACCATGCCGGCGGCCAGCTGCACGACCCCGGCGGCCACGGCGAGCAGGGCGATCCCGGCCACGACGAGCAGCAGCAGGCGGACCATGCGCTGCTCGGGCCCGCGGGCCGAGGCCCGGCTGCCGAAGGCCAGGCCGCCGGCCATGCTCCCGAACGCCCACAGGGCGAGCAGCGGCCCGGCGAGGGCGCGGGAGCCGAGCTGCTCGGCCCCGGCGACCACCGTGACCTCGACCGTGCCGAAGGCGACGGCCAGCAGCACGATCGTGGCCAGCGCGGCCCGGATCCCGGGGCTGCGCAGGGCTCCGGCCCAGTCGGCGGCCCGGTGGACCGGCTGCCAGGCCCGCGACGCCGGAGTGGTGGCGAACACCCCGACCCCGGCCAGCAGCAGGGCCGCGGTCCCGAACACCGCCGCGGCCGGCGAGACGGCCGCCGCCAGCAGGGCGACCAGTGGCGGCCCGACCACGAAGATCAGCTCCTGCACGGTCGACTCGACCGCGAACGCCGCCTGGAGCTGGTCGCCGTCGGCCAGCACCTCGGACCAGAGCGCCCGCATGCAGGCCCCCACGGGCGGGATCGACGCCCCGGCGAGGGCGGCCAGCCCGGCCAGCACCACCGGCGAGGCCCCCCGCCCGGCGGTGGCCAGGGCCGCGAAGCTGAGCGCGCTGGCCAGCGCGCAGCCGGCCAGGACCCTGGTCTGCCCGACCCGGTCGACCAGCCGCCCCAGCAGCGGCGAGGTCACCGCCAGGGCCGCCGAGTACGCCCCGGCGACCATCCCGGCCACCGCGTACGAGCCATCTCCCTCCCGCACCAGCAGCACGATGGCCAGCCCGGCCATGCCGGTCGGCATCCGCCCCACCACGGCCGACAGCAGCAGCCGGGTCACCGAGGGCACACGAAGCACATCAAGATAGATCCGAAGTCGCATCCTCCGATGGTGCCAGACGGCCGCGACGGGTCCGCCCCCGGGGGCGGTCGGGGCCGGGGCGGGAGCAGCCGGGCCGGTGGGGTGTGGACAACCCGGCGCCCCGATCCCGACGTTGGGCTACCCTCCCGACCGGGGCTCCTGCCACCGGCGGGGGTCCTGGCGGCGTGCCGCCTGCAGGCGTCAGCCCCAGCGGCGGAGGAGGTGCTCGGCGCCGTCGGCGAGGTCCTCGATGACCTGGGCGGCGGGGAGGACCCTTGCGGTGGCGCCGACGCTCTGGCCGGCGTAGTGGACCATGGCGGCGATCTCGCCGGTGGTGTCGCGGTTGGGGCAGGGGACCCCGAACCGGGGGACGGGAAACGCGTTGGCGCCTATGCGGGTCTCCCCCACCACCTCGCCCTGGAACTGCTCGGCCGCCTCCAGGGCCGAGCGGAGGGTCCGGTGGGGCTCGGGGCCCGGGGGCCACATGACCGAGAAGGCGTCGGTGAGCACGGCATCCTCGGACCGAGCCTCCAGCAGGGCGGCGACGTACTGCGGGTGGGCGCCCGACTCCTCGGTGGCCAGCAGCCGGGTGCCGATCCGGACGGCGGCGGCGCCGGCGGCCAGGCAGGCCGCGACCCCGCGGGCGCTCGCGATCCCGCCGGCGGCCACCACCGGGACCTCGACCGCGTCCAGGACCTCGGCGAGCAGCGGCAGCAGCGCAACCCGGCCGCGGATCCGGCCGCCGCCCTCGATGCCCTGCACGGCCACCAGGTCGCAGCCGGCGTCGGCGGCGGCCACCGCCTCGGCGGCCGACCCGGCCTGCCAGGAGGCGAGCGCCCCGCCCTCGTGGACCCGGGCGACCAGGGCGGGGTCGGGGTCGCCGTAGTAGAAGTCGACCAGCCGGGCCCGGGCGGCGGCGACCTCGACACAGGCCGGGTCGGCCCCGAACGGCAGCAGGAAGGTCACCCCGACCACCCCGTCGGTGCGCCCGGCCAGGTCCTCCAGGAGGCCGGCCAGGTACTCGGCGGGGAGCATCTGGGCCGGGACCATGCCGACCCCGCCCGCTCCGGCCACGGCCGCGACCAGCTCGGGGGTGGTGACCCCGCCCATGGGGGCCTGCTGCAACGGCAGCCGGCAGCCGAGCAGCTCGGTGAACGGCGTGGACAGCACGGCGGCCCCCTCAGGGTCGGGTCAGCGGGGCGTAGCGGAGCAGCAGCCGCTTGCGGCCCAGGCCGGGGAAGTCGACCTCGGCCATGGCCCGCTCCCCCTGCCCGGAGACACTGGCCACCACCCCACGGCCCCACTGGCGGTGGACGACCTCGTCGCCGGGGGCCAGGCCCAGGTCGAGGGCGCCGCGCTGGCGGCCGGCGAGGCGCTCGGCCGGGGTCGGCTGGCGGTCGAAGGACGTCGGCGGCCCCGCCGGCCGGGCGTTGAAGCTGCTGCGGCCGGCCCCGAACGCCGGGCTGGAGTCGCCCCAGCCGCCCGGGAGGGACCGGGAAGCGCTGGCCTTGGCCTGGCCGGGGGCGACCGTGACCAGCTCCTCAGGCACCTCCTTGAGGAACCGCGAGGGCAGGTTGTAGCTGGTCGACCCGAACAGGGTCCGGCTCCAGGCGTTGGTCAGGTACAGGCGCTCGCGGGCCCGGGTGATGCCGACGTAGGCCAGGCGCCGCTCCTCCTCGAGCTCGCGGGGCTCGCCGATGGAGCGGACGTGGGGGAACACGTTCTCCTCCAGCCCGACGATGAACACCACCGGGTACTCCAGGCCCTTGGCCGTGTGCAGGGTCATCAGGGTGACCGACTGGCTGCCCTCCTCGACCTCGTCGGCGTCGGACACCAGGGCGATCGACTCCAGGAACCCGGGAAGGGTCGGCTCGGCCTCCAGGCCCTCGCGCAGCTCGTACTCCTCGGCGGCCGACTGGAGCTCGCGGACGTTCTCGACCCGGCCCCGGCCCTCCAT
>Ga0081539_10004761_pt1 | contig 14651 bp, 16 predicted proteins | sample TabmetS4T2R2_FD_71023 | JGI IMG/M metagenome (GOLD analysis project Ga0081539, IMG submission 71023) | Tabebuia heterophylla rhizosphere microbial communities from the University of Puerto Rico - S4T2R2 | ecosystem: Host-associated > Plants > Roots > Rhizosphere ...
CATTGTTGCAGGGAGCTGGCGTATCAGGTATATTGGTTTTGGTGTTTATAAATGGATTGATGGCTATTGGCCGATCGTTCGCTGGTCCATTTGTTCATCGGTTAAACCCAAACGGAATGTTGATCCTTTCGGCACTACTCGCTGGTATTGGTTTGATTTTACTGAGCAAATCAACTGGCTACGCAGCATTTGGCGCTGCATTTATTTTCGCGGCTGGCATCTGTTTTTTCTGGCCTACAATGCTTGGATTTGTTTCGGAGTATTTACCAAATACCGGCGCTTTGGGCCTTTCATTGATGGGAGGCGCAGGCATGTTCTCCAGCTCACTTGTTATCCCAATGATGGGTCGGTGGTACGACAATTTTAAAGCGGCGGCTATGGATGCGGGCAGCACCGCGAATCAAGCCGATGCGATTGCTGGTTCGAATACTTTTATGAAAGTTGCTATCATGCCTGCAATTTTGCTGGTCGTGTTTATAGCGATTTATGTAGCGCGAAGAAAAGTGTACGCGGCGCACAAGCTGCAGGCACCGCTGCATTAGGACAAAAAAAGGTACCTTAACTGTACGGATTGTTGCAAATGAAGAAAACAAATCGAAGAGAAGCCCTCAAACATCTCGCCGTAACATCTATGGGCCTGGCAGCGGCAAAATCAGTTTTCGTTGATGAAATAACAGATGAACCTTTACAATTAAGAGGTAACATCCGTCATTCGGTTTGCCAGTGGACCTATAACTTTCTCTCTGTTGAAGAACTTTGCAAGGTTGTCAAAAAAATTGGTTTTAATGCAATTGATCTCATCGCCCCCAAAGACTGGCCCACGCTTCAGAAATATGGAATTTACAGTTCCATGTGTTACATCAATGGCAAGGTTAGTCTAACCGAAGGTTTTAACGACAGAAAATTTCACGAGCAATTAGTAAAGGAATACCTTGAAGTTATTCCTATGATGGTAAAAGCCGGTTATAAAAATGTGATTTGCTTTAGTGGTAATCGCAATGGCATGGATGATGAAACAGGTTTAAAGAACTGCGCGGATGGATTGAAGCAAATTATGAGCGTAGCGGAGAAGAATAATGTAATGGTCCAGATGGAATTGCTCAATAGCAAAGTGAATCACAAAGATTATATGTGTGATAAAACTCCCTGGGGCGTAGAATTGGTAAAGAGAGTTGGTTCCCCGAATTTCAAGCTGCTTTACGACATTTACCACATGCAGATTGACGAAGGAGACGTGATAAGTACTATAAAAGGCAATCACCAGTACATCGGTCACTATCATACCGGCGGCGTACCAGGCCGCCACGTGATTGACGAAACGCAGGAACTTTATTATCCGGCAATTATGAAAGCAATTCTGGAAACAGGTTTCACGGATTATGTGGCACAGGAATTTTTACCGACCGGTGATAACAATGAAGTAAAGATCGCTCAGTTGAAAAAGGCAGTAAAGATCTGTGACATAACCCTCTAAATCTCCCTAAAGGGAGACTTACGCTAAAAAATTTTTTGACCATCGGACAATGAAATCACAGAAAAAAAAAAGCTCAACAACAAAAAAAAATCCTTTCAAAGAAAATGGAATGTTTGCAGGAGCGCACCCGTTGGTTTTTCAATTAGCGAAAGATTTGCGAAGGAACATGACGCATGCTGAGAAAATTTTATGGATGCATTTGAAGGAAGGAGTTCATGGCCTCAAATTTAGAAGGCAACATCCAATTGGAATCTACGTTGCTGATTTCTATTGCCACAAAATAAAATTGATTATCGAGGCTGACGGAAACATTCATGAGATTGGAAATAATCCTGCCTGCGATAAAGAGCGAGAGAAAAGTCTGAATGAGAAGGGATATAAAATGATCCGTTTCAAAAATTACCAGATCGAAAAAGACTTGAAAACGGTGCTTGATCAAATAAGTTCAACAACTGAAATTGAATTACGAAAATTGAATAAAGAATAATTGTAAAAAGCCTCCCTTTAGGGAGGTTTGGAGGGTTTTTATGCCAGAAAACTATGATGCTATTGTAATTGGTTCGGGAATCAGCGGCGGCTGGGCGGCAAAAGAATTGTGTGAAAAAGGTCTCAAAGTCCTGATGTTGGAAAGGGGGCGCGATATAGACCACCCGAGGGATTATGCAGAAACAAACAAAGGGACCTGGGACTATCCACACCGCGGTAGTCGCACACAGCAGATGATAAAGGATTATCCGGTGCTCAAAAGAGATTACCCGTTGAACGAGCGAAGCCTCAGTCTGTGGGCAAGCGATAAGGACTGCCCTTATACTGAAGTAAAAAGATTTGACTGGTTTCGCGGCTATCACGTTGGTGGCCGTTCGCTGATGTGGGGGCGCCAAAGTTATCGCTGGAGTGATTGGGACTTTGAAGCGAACGCGAAGGACGGTATTGCTGTTGATTGGCCAATCCGTTACAAAGACATCGCGACGTGGTATGATCACGTGGAAACATTTGCAGGCATTAGCGGCTCAAGTGAAGGCCTGCCGCAACTGCCCGACGGAAAATTCTTACCACCGATGGATTTGAATTGCGTTGAACGAGACGTGGCTTCAAGATTGAAAGAAAAATTTCCAAACAGACGATTGATCATTGGTCGCTCAGCAAATCTGACAAAGGCAAAACCAGCAGAGAACCGGCAATGCAACTTTCGCAATATGTGTTCGAACGGATGTCCGTTTGGCGGTTATTTTAGCACTCAGTCATCGACATTGCCTGCAGCAAAGAAGACAGGTAATCTCACACTCCGTCCTTTTTCTATTGTAACAAAAATAATTTACGATAAAAACAGGAAGAGGGCAGCCGGCGTGGAAGTGTTGGATGCAGAAACAAACAAAACGTATAGTTTCAATTCCAAAATTGTTTTTCTATGCGCCTCGACTCTTAATTCAGCATGGATCCTGATGAACTCGGCAACAGACGTATGGCCTGAGGGTTTGGGAAGTAGCAGCGGTGAACTTGGCCACAATTTAATGGACCATCACTTGGGTGTTGGTGCAGGCGGCGAAGTCGAAGGCTATCTTGATAAATATTATTATGGATTTCGACCAAATGGTTTTTATATCCCACGCTATCGGAATTTTTTTGGTGACAAAAGGGATTACATACGGGGTTTCGGATACCAGGGCTCGGCGTCACGGAGTCGGTGGGATCGCGCGGTAGCGGAGTTTTCGGTTGGTAAAGATCTTAAGGAAGCGCTGTCAGAGCCAGGTGGATGGAATATTGGGATGGGTGGCTTTGGCGAAATACTTCCCTATCATGAAAATAAAGTCACACTCGATAAATCGAAAAAAGACAAATGGGGATTGAATGTACTCGCCATTGACTGCGAACTCAAGCAGAATGAACTAAGCATGAGAAAAGACATGGTGAATGATGCGATCGAGATGCTGGAAGCGGTGGGCGTAAAAAACGTGCGGGGCCGGGATGGAGATGGGACGCCCGGGCGCGGGATTCACGAAATGGGAACGGCGAGAATGGGAAAAGATCCTAAGACTTCCGTGCTTAATAAGTGGAACCAGGTCTGGGATTGCATGAATGTTTTTGTAACGGATGGATCCTGCATGACCTCAGCAGCATGTCAAAATCCATCACTTACTTATATGGCGCTCACAGCACGGGCAGCCGATTACGCTGTAAGCGAGTTGAAAAAAGGAAATCTTTGAGATAAAGCTACAAGCTCTAAGCTGTAAGCTATAAGCTTCATCTTTGAGCAGGAACTCTAAAAATTTAAACGACACTTTTATGGATCGTCGCGAACTTTTAAAAATGATCGCCGTACTCACGGGCGGAGCGGTAGTGGGTGCTGAAGCGTTTCTGACTGGTTGTAAGAACACCGACACCGCTGCAGCCGCATTTACGGAAGAGAACATAGCATTCCTGAATGAAGTGGCGGAAACGATACTACCCCGCACATCCACACCCGGCGCCAAGGATGCGAAGGTGGGACAGTTTATGACCACCATAGTAAATGATTGCTATGATGAGAATGACCAGAAGACTTTTCATGAAGGCATGAAAAAACTGGATGACGCCTTTGATAAAAAGTTTAATCACGCATTTATGAAAGGAACTGCGCAGGAGCGCCATGATTTCTTGGTTGACTTGGATAAGGAAGCCAAAGACCACCAGAAGAAAAGAAGGGAGTTCATGGATGCCCAGGATATAAAAGAAAAAGAGGCCAAGCAACAAAACGACAACAACTTTAAGAGGGAACAGATGCCAAATCACTATTTCTCGCTGATGAAGCAACTTACGTTATGGGGATACTTTACATCTAAAGAGGGCATGACGCAGGCGCTCCGCTATGTTCCCGTTCCGGGTCGATACGAAGGTTGCATCGATTATAAAAAAGGTGACAGGGCTTTTGCCGGCCTTGGTGGTTAATAAGTAGAACCAGGATTTCCAGGATTGCAAGGATTTTGAGGAGGTGTTTAAGTTTTCTCTCGCAGACGAGACAGTCGAGTTGCGGATTTCAGTCATTCATTTTGTAGAACCAGGATTTCCAGGATTGCAAGGATTTTGAGGAGGTGTTTAAGTTTTCTCTCGCAGACGTGACAGCCGAGTTGCGGATTTCAGTCATTCATTTTGTAGAACCAGGATTTCCAAGATTGCAAGGATTTGAGGAGGTGTTTAAGTTTTCTCTCGCAGACGTGACAGTCGAGTTGCGGATTTCAGTCATTCATTTTGCAGAACCAGGATTTCCAGGATTGCAAGGATTTTGAGGAGGTGTTTAAGTTTTCTCTCGCAGACGTGACAGTTGAGTTGCGGATTTCAGTCATTCATTTTTAGAACCAGCATTTCCAGGATTGCAAGGATTTTGAGGAGGTGTTTAAGTTTTCTCTCGCAGACGTGACAGTCGAGTTGCGGATTTCAGTCATTCATTTTGTAGAACCAGAATTTCCAGGATTGCAAGGATTTTGAGGAGCTCTTTAAGTTTTCTCTCGCAGACGTGACAGTCGAGTTTCATTGGATGCCAATAGGGCATCGCACCCAATGACCGAATCATCTCGACGTCTCTTACTCAGTCCTTCCCGTTTCTCATTTCACTTCTCACGTCTCAGTCTCATTTTGTCAATTTTGACTTTTGACTCCCGATAGCTATCGGGATTACTTTTGACTTGTCAATATGACTCTTTTGCTCAAACTCCTGGAAATATTTCTATCCTTTCTTCATTTTGCCATTATTGGCTTTAACCTGTTTGGTTGGATATCGAAGAGGACAAGAAAAGCTCACTTGATCACGGTCGCCGCAACGGCATTCTCGTGGTTCATTCTTGGAATCTGGTTCGGCTGGGGTTATTGCCCCATCACTCATTGGGAATGGAACGTAAAGAAGAAACTCGGCGAGACAAATCTTCCGAACTCCTTTATTAAGTATTATGCAGATAAGATCAGCGGCAAGAATATTGACTCATCTATTGTAGATACTACCACACTGATTGTTTTTTTGGCAGTGATCATTCTTACTGTATACTTGAACTTTTTCAGAAAAAGGCCGAACTCCGAACTCCAAAGGAGTTAAAAAAATGGTCAACGTCTTTTAGGCATTGACATTGACAATTGACAACTCATAACCCGTAACCCATAACTCGTAACTCAGCTCTGAACCGAGAACTTCGCACTTAAAACTCTTAACTGCGAACCAACAAGGAAACATTGGCAGCCATTTTGCACTAATAAACATGAGGTCGCTCGTCGCGACACTAAATCGTTTGTTATGCACGCTGAAGTACAGGAATTGCGACTAAGACAGGAACTGGTAAATAGCATTGTGCACGGCTTCGGAATTCTTTTCGGAATTATCTGCATACCCATTCTCATTACCTTGTCTGCAAAAAGCGAGAACGTCAATGCGGTGATAGGTTCGGGAGTTTATGGATTTAGTTTCCTTATGGTTTTTACTTTCTCGACACTGTATCACGGATTTCAGCAGGAAAGAGTAAAGCGTGCATTGAAGATCCTGGATCATATCAGCATTTATTACCTGATTGCAGGCACCTATACTCCATTAATTCTAATCTATCATAACGACACGTTTGGAATTACTTTGCTGTGCGTGTTATGGGCATTGAGTGTTGCGGGAACCGTTTTCAAAATATTTTTCTGCGGCCGTTGGGAAATTGTTTCTACTGCAGTTTACCTATTAATGGGTTGGAGCATGCTTGCCGGGGGCAGCTCATTTTTTAACAAGATACCGGGAACCGTGATGCAAATGATCGTTACAGGTGGTGTTGTTTATAGCCTTGGCGTAATTTTTTACTTGTGGGAAAAATATGTCTACGCCCACGCGGTTTGGCATGCATGCGTCCTGATTGCAGCAATTTGCCACTACATCGCTATCCTCATGTCCGTCTAACCCTTTCGTTGTAGCCCGAAGCAAAAGGTGGCTAAAATCCTTTCCTAATAGGCCGAAGTAGGACAGTTCTTTACTTTAGGCCGTCGCAGCTTGCACCTGGACTTATTTACAAAACTGCCATGGAAACTTGAATCATCTTTTTCCATACAACCTTTTGGCTCAAAATTTCGACATAATAAACAGTGAAGAAACTTGTGGTCATATCAACTGTCCTGTTTTTAACCGTACCCCTTTTTTCTCAAAAAATAGATAGCATTTATTTTCATTTGTACACCGACAGCTTGAAAAAGGGGCAACATAATTACATAAATGTTGACGGAAAGCTCTCAAACGGTCAGTGGCAGCCGCTGACAAGTAAGGATATTATCTTCACCTCGTCTGCCGGGACCTTCGAAGGAAATGAGCTGGTTCTGCCCGGAGATTTCAATGTAGAAAAAATAAAAGTGAAAGCCGTCTTAAAAAACAATCCTGAAATATGGCGGGAAATCACGATTTGGATCAAGAAAACGCCGGACCCCGAGCGGTTACCAACCAGTGATGAAATACTGCACAACAATTCGGGCAGGAAACGAAACCGCGATTAATATTTTGCCACCCGTTAAATAATAACAGCTCGCTATCTTCTTATCTTTGCAGTTGGCAGGTCTTACACGACCAGCTCCTGCTCAACCTCCCCAGGGCCGGAAGGCAGCAAGGATAGGCGGTTGTAGCGGTGCGATGTAATCAGCCTGCCTTTTTTTTATTGGGGTATCGCTTATTGCAAATTGTATATTAGGTTGATGACGCCTAACGAGCTGCAAACCAGACTTAAGAAGTACGCTTACAGGATTGTAAAACTCACCGACGCTCTGCCCAATTCCGTGGTGGCAAAAATAATCAAGGGTCAAATTATTAGAGCAGCCTTCAGCGCTGCTGCAAATTATCGTTCCGCTTGTAAAGGCTACACAAAGAAGGCGTTTGCGGCCAAGCTTGCAATTGCATTCGAGGAAATTGATGAAAGTGTTTTTTGGTTAGAAGTAATCGTTGACATTAAGCTTCTAGGCTCGACCAGGGTCGCGTTGCTCATCCAAGAGGGCGAGGAACTAACAAAAATTCTTGCGCAATCCCTAATAACTGCGAATAAAACGACATCTTTGACAAAGGAGTAATTTGCAATTTGCAATCAAAAATCTGCAATAACTATGAAGTTTTTTATCGACACAGCTAATCTCGATCAAATTAAAGAGGCAAATGAGTTAGGCATTCTGGATGGCGTTACAACGAATCCATCACTGATGGCAAAAGAGGGCGTTAAAGGACAAGAAGCAGTCTTCAACCATTATAAAACCATTTGCGAAATGGTGAACGGAGATGTTAGCGCGGAAGTCACAACGGTTACTTTCAATGAAATGATTGAAGAAGGACAAAAGTTAAGAGCGATCCACCCGAATATCATCGTCAAAATTCCGATGATCAAAGATGGGGTAAAGGCTATCAAGTGGCTCACAGATCATGATATTCCTGTTAACTGTACTTTGTGTTTTTCGGCGGGCCAGGCGATTCTCGCTGCCAAAGCCGGAGCTAAATATATTTCGCCCTTCATCGGGCGCGTTGACGATAGTGGCTGGGACGGTGTACAACTAATTGAGGAAATAGTCAACATTTATTCAGTGCAGGGATATAAAACAATGGTGTTGGCTGCGTCCATACGCAATTCAAACCACATCGTTCGTTGTGCCGCTGCGGGTGCCGACGTATGCACTTGTCCCCTCGAACCAATTCTCGGTTTATTGAAACATCCTTTGACGGATCTTGGGCTGGCGAAGTTTATGGAGGATGCAAAGAAATCCAGGTAGAACGTCAGAGGTGAAACGGCAAACGTCAATCGTGAAACGGCAAATGGCAAACGTCAAAGGGATTGTCTTCGTTTCACTTCTCACGTTTCACTTTTCACGTCTCACGCTTCCCGTCCTTTCACGTCTCACGTTTCACGTTTGACGTCTCAAAATCCCACTCGCTGGAAAATAGAATTTAATGTAGTGAACCCGATCAACTCATCGGCTCGGCTACCGAATGCGCGATAATATACCAGCACCATGTACGAGTTTTCGGTGCCCCAGTAATTTCCTTCTGTATTTTCAAAAGAAAAATACTCTCCGTTAGGTTTGTCAGCAACCGTTACATAGGAATAATTGTAGTAGCCTTGCTTTAAAAAGAAAGTCTTTTCATACGCCCCGCGGTCGGCATTAAAGGTCATCCTTGATGAATCGTCCGGTGTAAAATTTGTAAACTGTCCGTACAGGTATACGCTTTTCCCTTCGTATGGACGATTGCCCGGCGGAAAATAACTGAAGTGCACGCGGGCATAATCTCCCTGCCAATAAGGGTTCACATTGTCTGTAGTTTCTATTGTGAATATTCCGTCAAGGTCGCGGTAATAGATGTAGGGCTGCTGCAGCCTGTCTCCATCCGGCTTTACATATACTTCTGTAATATTTCCTTTTTTATCCAATCGCTGCATGCGATCACTCATCAGGCGAAGGCTGCGCAAATCAATCCACCTCCATTCCTTGCCCGCCGGAAAAGCAGTTGTTGCTTCGTCATTGTATTCGAAATAATTGCCACGAAAAATATTTGGTCGCGCAAGGTACACGGCGCTTGGCCATGCATAATTCTGTAATACCACTACCTTGGCGTCCTGTTGATTGAAGACATTTATGTTGCTGTTCAACGTGACTCCGATTTGAAGCTTTTGATGTGTTTTGAACCACGTTGCGTTGAAAGGTTGCTGTACCTGCGCCGCTATTGATGCTCTAGTATCGACCACCAAGAATCTTTTGGTAAATACAAGTTTTGTCGTATCGCCATCCAAAAAAACCTTCAATAGATAATTTCCCGATCGCGATGGATACGAATTACGGTCAGGCAGCACTGCCTGGTAGTGCGTATAACGCGTAAATGCAATGGACGAGGTTCTATAATTAGTAATACGCACGTTTTGAAAACCCTTTGTATAATCAAATGTAAAAAGCGTCGAAGGCGTCCAGTCGGCATTACACAATAGATACGTGTAATAATAAGTCTTTACATCTGCATCGAGGTCGTCGAAATGAAGTTCGAATTGTTCACCACTGTTAAGCGTCATCACGGGATAACTGTACGGGTCACCGGCTTTTGTCAATGTGATAGACCGCACATTAGGCCGATAAACATGGTCGGGGATTTGAGCGTCAGCATTAACGGCTACCAGAAGCAACAACCAGGGCACAAAACTTTTCATTGAACAAATTTCTTTACACATAACCTCATTTAAGCCTTCAATATTGTGAAATTCCGAAAAAAAGCGGATAAATGATTTTCGCCAACTTACTTTTGTTTCATCGCATCAACTCAGCAGAACCGTGATTTAACAATGACAAAATCCAGCCATTGAGGGTTGCAAGCTTCATAGCGAATCGCATAGCATTTAACCGGCAAAAGTCTTTTTCACGGTTTATTATTCGCCTTTCAATAGTTGCAACGGTTATCAGTGTTGCGGTCATGATTGTAACATTGGCATTTACGAACGGCTTCCAGCAAACTGTCAGCCAAAAAGTATTCAGTTTTTGGGGTCATATCCGAGTGCAATACAAGCAGCCTGTGAAAAGCAGCATCGCTGAAGAGGAACAAATCGAAAAAAATGACACGGTAGTACAAGCCATCAGGCAAAACTCGAATGTCGTCAGCATTCACCCTTTTGCTACAAAATATGCTATCCTGAAAACAAAAGATGAAATGGAGGGCGTACTGATGAAGGGCCTCGACAATAGTTACAACTTTAACCACCTGAAACAATTTTTAAAACAGGGAAGATGGCTGCGTTTCAATGATACAACTTACAGCCGCGAGATAATCATTTCCACATATACAGCGCAACAACTAAAGCTAACGCTGAACGACAGAGTCGTTATTTACTTTGTGCGGCCGGATGGAAGCTTACGTCCGGACAAATTATCGATTGTAGGTATTTATAAAACCAGCATCGAAGATTACGATAAGACGTTCGCGATTGGTGATTTGAAGCTCATTCAAAGATTAAATGGTTGGGAGAAAAATGAGATCGGCGGATATGAGATCTTCCTCAATGACTATCGCAAAATGCAGAAAGTTTCGGATGACCTTTATTTCAATATTGATAAGTTTCCCTCTACCTGGGACACTAAAACGATCAAAGACCTCTATCCAAACATTTTTGACTGGCTCAACATGCAGGACGTTACCAGGAATGTGTTAATTGGTTTCATGGTCGTTGTAGCAATAATTAACCTGATCACGTGCCTTATCATTTTGGTTTTGGAACGCATTCGCATGGTAGGCGTTTTAAAAGCGCTCGGCGCGAGGAACTGGACCGTTCAAAAGATTTTTCTGCAGCATTCAACTTTTATTACAATTATAGGAATAGTCGTCGGCACTGCCCTTGGTCTTGGCATTTGCTGGCTGCAACAGTCAACCGGCTTTATAAAATTAAAGGAGGAAGCTTATTACATGAGCGAAGCAGCAGTGAAAGTGATATGGTGGCAAGTTTTGCTAATTTGCGCAGCTACTTTGCTCATTTGTTTTCTTGTATTGATGATTCCTTCGCTCATCGTTCGCAAAGTCCGTCCCGTCAAAGCGATCCAATTCAGGTAGTGGTGAGCCAGATGGAACTTCGGATGAACACATTAACTTCGCTCAAAAATTTTTCTGATGAATCTACATGAATACCAGGCCAAGGAATTATTGAAAAAGTACAATGTACCGGTTCAGGAAGGTATTGCATGCGGAACGGTTCACGACGTTGAAGATGCGTACCGGCAGATCAAAACTCAATTTGGAAGCAGCTTCGCGGTTGTAAAAGCGCAAATACATGCGGGCGGTCGTGGAAAAGGAAAAATAAAAGAAACCGGAATGAATGGGGTGAAGGTTGGTAAAACGCTTGAAGAGATCAGCGACATCGCACGGAAAATTTTAGGAGGTACGCTTGTAACGCTTCAGACTGGTGCCGGTGGTAAAATAGTGCACAAGGTTTTAATCGCACAGGATATGTATTATGACGGTCCGAGTGAGAGGAAGGAATTCTATCTCTCTGTGCTTCTTGATAGGTCAAAAGGGCAGAATGTCGTGATGTATAGCACAGAGGGCGGTGTGAATATTGAAGATGTAGCGCATAATACACCGGAAAAAATCTTTAAAGAGTGGGTGCATCCTGCCGATGGTCTTCAGCCTTTCCAGGCCAGGAAAATCGCGTTCAACTTGGGATTGACAGGCAACTCATTTAAAAACTGCGTTCGGTTTGTAACAAATTTATACAGCGCGTATGTTGGTTTGGATTGTTCCATGCTCGAGATCAATCCTCTCTTCAAAGCCGCAGACGAAAAAATTGTTGCAGTCGATTGTAAAATGAATCTTGATGAAAATGCATTAATGCGCCATCCCGATCTTTCCGCGATGCGTGACGTGACGGAAGAGGATCCCACGGAAGTCGAGGCAGGTCAATACAACTTGAACTTCGTAAAACTTGATGGGAATGTTGGGTGCATGGTAAATGGCGCCGGGCTGGCAATGGCTACGATGGACATGATCAAACTAAGTGGCGGCGAGCCTGCCAATTTCCTGGACGTCGGCGGTACGGCAAATGCACAAACAGTCGAAGCCGGATTTAAGATTATATTGAAGGATGGCAATGTGAAGGCAATTCTTATCAACATTTTTGGAGGGATCGTGCGATGCGATCGCGTCGCGCAGGGGGTAATCGATGCTTATAAAAACCTCGGCAACATACAAATTCCCATCATTGTCCGTTTGCAGGGAACAAACGCTGAAGAAGCGAAGAAATTGATCGACGAAAGTGGGCTAAAAGTCCAATCGGCTATCCTTCTCAGCGAAGCTGCTGAACTGGTCAAGAAAGCGGTCGCGTGAATTGACTGTCCTCTAGCACCAATCTGCCAATCTCCGACGGGTGCACGAATTTGTCCATCTTCGTCCTTGCACATCTTTTTATTCACCACCAGTCGCTAGAACACATAGGGTGCACATAGCATTAGTGAGCGAGTCAGAAATTCTGACGAGTACTTTACAGCGCTTCCACTTCGTACACTGGGCTGAATAAATAAACGCGTCCTGTTTTTACTTCAATGCATTGGAATCTCTTTCTCATCTTCTGTCCTTTCTTAAAGATTCTTCCATCGCCACAGCGGAATAAACTATTCGCAGCAATCTCTTCGACAAGACGTTGGTGACTGCTTGCGTCATCATATCTCCTTAACACGCGTATCAATCCATCCTCGGCGCAGCTGGTTGCTGCCGGATTATTTAGAGACAGCAGCAATTCATTTTCTATGTCTGGAGGAAAAATTTTGTTTTGGACAAATTGTTCAAGCAGCTTCCCATAGATCGTCTTCCACTCTCTGCCGTGCGACAACACCTTATTGCCAAACTGTTCAAAAGTCAACAAGTGAGCCACCTCATGCAAAAGGGTAATTAAAAAAGCGAATTTGTTCAGATTCCCGTTCACGCTGATTCGGTGATTGGTAAAATGTGTCCGATGGCGATAGTCCCCTAATATGCTTTTTCGTTCCCGTGCTACTGTGAGATGGACCTTATAAAATTGTAAGTATTCCAGGACCGGATCATAGGTATTCGGCGGCAAAAATTTTTGTAACTGATCGATTGGTGCTTCTCTCCTAGGCATTCCTTTTTCCCCTCAACAATCTGGTGAGAATTGAGACTTCCAAAAAAGTGTAGACAAAATATAAACCAACACAAGTAAACACTGCAGGCTTGTTGGCCTCTTCGCGAAGACTAAATATATACACGAAGGCAACAACGGCGCAGATCAACAGTTTGAGCATACTATTCAACATCGCTCCGCGCACAAATTTATTGGGATTGTCCGATTTCAAACTGCGGGATGTTATCCAAAATGAAAGAATTGTGACCGCAAAGACCACGGCATTTCCAACAATCAGAACCTGCTGATCAAATCCGTTGCGTTCCAGAAAACTCCTTCCTGTCAGAAACACAGCGTTCAGGATAATAAACACAATAATAACCGGCCTTAATGAGCTGGTTTTATTTATTCTCATTTTTGTTCCCCTGTTTCGACGTATCCCTGAAAATCTTGTACAGCATTCCAAGCAATACGATTAATGGCAATAGCCATACGAGCAAAGGTGCAGAAATTTTGAACCACTTATCGGCCTTCAATCCCAAAAAAACTGCCAGCCCAAGCGACACTAAGAATTGAGTGCCCAGGCTGGCATAACGGATCAGTTCACTATTGTTACTCGTATTGCGCTGCGGCCTTAACGCCATTGCTTGTGTTCTTGTTCACTAAGTCAGAAACTGTGATGGACGACATCTCATTGTTGCCCATGTGACATTGTCCGTTGAAGATAGCGGTTGGTTCCACCTGGAGTTTCCCTGCATGAACATTTCCCTTAACAACGCAATCACCGCGTAGCTGCAGAAGGTCTTTTGTTTTGATATTGCCGGAAACTTTGCCAACGATGTCGGCCTGGTTGCCAGTAATATCGCCTTCCACGGTGCCGCTGGCGCCAATTACGATTTTCGAGGAGCAGGTCACATTTCCAATGATAGTCCCATCAATACGCAGATCGCTGTTGCTGCTGATGTCACCCTTCAGCGTAGTGCCGGCACTAATAAGCGTAGTGCCGTTGCCGGTTGATTTTTCGTTACTCATGATAGTTGTAGGTTTACTGTTTTTGAACATAGGTTATTCAGGATTTAATCGTTTGAATATTCATCTTTGGGCAGGTTGATCTGTGTTGTATCGAGCTTTACAGTCACATCCCCGCTGAGAATTTTCTTCACGCCGTCTATATAACGCGCCTGGTATTGAAGTTGTTGTTCAAGCGAGTCAGTTCTGTATTTAAGCTGCCGGTATTCACGCCCGATCTTCAGGTCGTCATAGCCCGGTATATAGTACTTCAACGGAGTAAACACGATCAAAGCCACCGTAAGTCCCACCAATACCACAAAAATCGAACTCAGGAAGACATAAACGCTGAGCCGGGATAACTTGAACGTCACAACTTCCTCATAGGTGTCATCATTCATCACCACTAGTCGATAGCGATTACGAAGCCGCTTGAAGGTGCTGTTCGTATCGAATTTTACCATAAAAAAAGTATAAGAGCTAAAGGTAATAAAAGACGTACAGAAATGTTAGTGAACAAAGTCCCGTAATGGATAATGCTGAGCAGTTAATTAGGCAGTCATTAATGTCTCTTTTTTCGTGAGCAAACTTGTATTTTTTAGCCG
>Ga0081539_10004762_pt1 | contig 14650 bp, 14 predicted proteins | sample TabmetS4T2R2_FD_71023 | JGI IMG/M metagenome (GOLD analysis project Ga0081539, IMG submission 71023) | Tabebuia heterophylla rhizosphere microbial communities from the University of Puerto Rico - S4T2R2 | ecosystem: Host-associated > Plants > Roots > Rhizosphere ...
GGCATCCCGGCTGGCGGCGTTGCTCCTCGCTTAAATATGCTCAATATTCGCACTCGTCGCGCCTTGCCATCCGGGCGCCGCGCTCCGGGACTTATGCAAGTCATCACGCTTCCAGGGGACTAGGGACACGAACACGGTGTAGCCACGATCGGCTTCGTGCTCTTCGTGCGCCTGCGCGAGCTTTCACGCAGGCCCGCGCTCTCACGCGACCGAGACCGACACGTTTGTCACGCCCGGTCCTGAATTTCCCCGATCTGCCTCAAGTCCGCCACGCCGTCGCCGATTCCGCAACTGCAGCCGGTTCTCGCGCGAGTGCTGACTCTCGGGCTCCTCCGAGACGTGTCCGGCAACGCCGAGCAACCAGCGAACGTGTGTGCGCTGGCAGCCCTGAAAGGACATCGCATGGCCAGGTGGAATATCGCAAAGAGACTTTTCGTCGGTATGGGCGGTCTGGTGTTGTTGTTGGTCATCTCCGGCGCCGTCTCGTTCGGCACCGGGCGGTGGCTGAAGGCGCAGTTGGACAGCGTCACCAAGCAGACAGCCAGGCAGCTCGATCTCGCCCTGCGTCTGCAGCACGACCAGGAAGCGCTCAGCAATCTCCAGCGTGGACTCCTGCTCGCAGCGCTTGGCGGCGAGCAGACGGGCGTTACCGAAGCCCAGAAGAGCGTCGGGGCCACGCGCGCGGCCATGTCGAAGCGGCTCACCGAAATGGGAACGCTGCTCTCGAGCCAGGACGGCAAGAAGCTGCTGGCCGAGATCGACAGCGCCCTTCGCACCTGGGACGCCGCCGAGCAGGACGTCGACAAGTTCGTCGCCGCCGGCGCCGCCGCCGACGCGTGGGACGTCGCCCGCAAGCGGTCGGCGCCCGTTCTGCAGCAGCTGTCGTCCAACACCACGAAGCTGGCGACGCTGCAGGACCGTGCCTTCGCGGAGGCGGTCTCCAACGGCGATCTGGTCTACCGCGTGATGGTGTGGCTCACGCTCGGCGTGCTCGTCGCGTCGGTGCTCGCGGCCGTGGCCGTGCACCGCAGCGTGCGGAGCATCGTCGGCACGCTGCGCCGCGCCACGCGTGATCTCGCGACCGGCGCGCAGCACGTCGCGACCGCGTCGGCGGAGGTGGCGAGCGAATCGCAGGCGATGTCGCAAGGCGCCACCGAACAGGCCGGCTCGCTCGAGGAAACGTCAGCCTCCATGGAGGAGATGGCCGCGATGACCCGCACCAACGCCGAGAACACCCGGCAGACCGCGGCGATGATGGCCGAGACCGATTCGCAGGTCCGGAACGCGAACAGCGCGCTGACCGCGATGGTCACTTCCATGTCCGCGATCAAGGAGTCGTCGGACAAGGTGTCGCGCATCATCAAGACGATCGACGAGATCGCCTTCCAGACGAACATCCTCGCGCTGAACGCCGCGGTGGAAGCCGCGCGGGCCGGAGAGGCCGGGATGGGCTTCGCCGTCGTCGCCGACGAAGTGCGCACGCTCGCACAGCGGTCGGCGCAGGCCGCCAAGGATACGGCAACCCTGATCGAAGAGTCGATCACCAAGGCGACCGAGGGCAACGTGCGCGTGACCGAGGTCACCGGCGCGATTGCCGCCATCACGGCCAGCGTGACGAAGGCCAAGGGCCTCATCGACGAGGTGAGCACCGCGAGCCATCAGCAGTCGCAGGGCATCGAGCAGGTGTCGCAGGCGATTGCGCAGATGGAGAAGGTCACGCAGAACAACGCCGGCGGCGCCGAGCAGAGCGCAGCCGTCAGCGTCGAACTGCGCAACGAGGCGGAACGGACGACGACCATCGTTCGCGAGCTGATGGCGCTGGTCGGCACCGATGGCGACGCCGCGGATGCCGGCCACGACACGACCGGTCACGGACACGTCGATGCGCCACCGGCGGAATCGACGCCGCATCCGGTCGTGCGGATGAAGCCGCGATCGCACACCGCAGCGTTCGTGCCGATGGGCGACGAACACGATGCCGGCACGGGCACTTACGGGCGCTCCTAGATAGCTATGTAGCTAGATAGATGGGCAGTTGGGTGAAGGAACTCGCCAAGGCAAGCGATTGTGTGTGCCGATGCCCAGCCGCCTAGCTGCCTAGCGACCCAGCCACCCATTCAAGTTTTCAACGTCCGCAACCGATTCAAAGGTCGTACGAGTCGCGGGAGGTGTCCCGCAAGGAGAAGAAGAAGCATGCAGCGAACCATCGCAGCCGTCGCCCTGGTTGGCGCCATCGCACTCACCAGCGTCCCGGCGACGGCACAGACGCGCGGTCTTGGAGTTCTGGCTGGCACCATCACTGAGGAAGGCGGCGGGCCCGTCGCAGGCGTCCTCGTCAAGGTTCCGATGAAGGACGGCAGCGCGGTCGAAGCCAAGACCGACGATTCCGGCAAGTGGAACATGTCCGGGATCGGTAAAGGCGAGTTCCACATGATCGTCTACAAGGAAGGCTGGGCGGCGAAAACGGTGAAGCTCGTCGTCGAGAAGGAGACGATGCGTCCCGAGCCGATCAAGATCAGCATCAAGAAGGGTGCGTAACTAGCGCCCTGAGGCGGTTCGAACAGCCGCTGCACCGCTCACGCGGTCAGCGGCTTTCGTTTGTACGGTCCCGGGACTGACAAGGCCCGGCCTGCCAGTTCGACGTCGCTCGATGAAGACGAAGTCTCCGAACTCGTGCGTCAGGTACCCGCGTCGATCGGCCTCCGCATCCACCCGACCGAGCACATCGTCCGTTTGAAACGCACGCAGCAGTTCGTAGTGACTGCTGCCCACCTCGTGCACACCGGACACGATTGCGTCGACGACGTGCAGTGAAGTCGATGGGCCAATGCGTTCGGTGGCAATTCCATCTCCAGACCTGACGCTTCCATCGTCACGCGCCGCGTGTTCGAGTGCGCGCACGACCGTTGTCCCGATCGCGATCACGCGTCCGCGGCGACCCTTCGTTTGGTCGATCAGTGCCGCCGTCGACGAAGGAATGAAATAGGGCTCGTCGAGCGGAAGCAAGGCGTCGAGCTGATCGTCTCCCGTTGACGAGATGCCGGCGGCATGTGTGATGGTCGCGAGCCGCGCACCGCGACCTCGTAATTCGTGAATTGTCCGCCAGGTCAGAAGGAATCCGGCCGACGGCGCCTCGAATGCCACCGGGCGGCCGGCAATGCGCGTCCACGTGTCCCAGATCGCCAGCGGCTCGGGGACGTACGCGTACTGAATCGGCCGACCGTATCGTGCAAGCGCTTCCCAGATCCGGGCGACCGTGTCCTCGAACGTCACCTCGATGAGACGTGGATGTGCGTGCACGTGCGTCACGACCGCGCGAAGCGGGCCCAGGCGCAATGCATCACCCAGGCGAACCGCCGGCGGCAGCGGGCGATGCTCGGTCGGCGTTCGAAAATCGCCGGCTCCAAAGATCACGGCGGTGAATCGCGTGACCTGTTCGGGCCGCAGGGAGTCGCGCCCGGCAAGTCGCACTTCGATCACGGCTCCAGTCGGCGCGTGAACGCCCCTCAAGCTCGCGGGAAGCGTGGCGGCATCGTTGGCGACGACGAGGTCGTTCGCGCGGACTAGAGACGGGAAGTCGACCTGCGCAAGGTGCGAAACGTTTCCGTGCTCGTCGACCATGAGCAGCCGTGCGTCGTCGACGCGTGCGGCCGGCGAGGTGGCGGGGTTCATGCCGTCACCACCGGCAGGCCAGACCTTGTCAGGTCCCGCAAATACGACGCAATCAGATCCGCGATCTCACGTGCCGATTGTTCGGGACGTTTGAGCGTGGATGGATCGGCATCGGGCACCGCCGCTGCGTGCATCGGTGTGTCCATGTCGCCGGGGTCGACGGCGACGATGCGGATGCCCTCCTCGATGAGCTCCGCATCCCAGATGCGACTGAGGTGCTGCAGCGCGGCCTTACTTGCTCCATACGCGCCCCAGTTCGCATAAGGGGTGACGGCCGCGTCGCTCGAGATATTGACGACAACGGGCTGCCGCCCTTCGCGCGCCGCCGCCGCAAGCGAGCCGAGCAGCGCTTTCGTCAGTCGGAATGGCCCCAGCACGTTCGTGGCGAGGGCCACCTCGAAGTCCTCGCATTCGGTATCGGCAAGCGGAACCAGCGGCACTGGTCCCAGTGACGAGGCGTTGTTGACGAGGACGTCGACGCCGCCCAGGGCGCCAAGGATTTGAATCGCGATCGGATGGATGTCGTCCTTGCGCGAGATGTCACCGACAACGCCGTGAGCGCCCGTCTCACGCGCGGTCTGCTCGACCACCTCGCGGTGGCGGGCGACGAACGCGACCTGTGCGCCCCGGTCGAGGAACTCACGCACGAGAGCCCGTCCCAACCCTGACGTTCCCCCGGTGATGACCACCCGCAGCCCTGTGAACTCATCGGTCATGTCAGCCTCCACAAGCTCGTTTTTCGAATTGACCGACTTCAGGCTACAAGTTAAAGTTAACTTTAAGTCAAGAGGTATTCTGCGGTGACGGATGCGACCGACGTGCTGACGATCAGCGAAGTGGCCCGCCGCAGCGGCGTCGCCTCTTCTGCTCTACGGTTCTACGAGCAGCAGGGGCTCATTGCGTCGCAGCGGACCGGTTCCGGGCATCGCCGGTATCCGCGTGCGGTGCTCCGGCGCATCGCGTTCATCGTGTTCGCGCAAAAGGTCGGATTGTCGCTGGAGGAAATCGGCGTCGAGCTGGCAAAGCTCCCCCGCAATCACGTTCCCGATCGGGCTGACTGGTCGAAGCTGTCAGCGAGCTGGACGACGCGGGTCGATGAACGGATCGCGGAGCTCGAGCGGCTCAAGGAGGGACTGACGCAATGCATCGGCTGCGGCTGCCTCTCGCTGCAGACATGTCAGCTGTCGAACCCCAATGACCGCGTCGCGCGCGCCGGTCCCGGTCCCCGCTTCTGGATTGCCGAGAAGAAAGCGGCGCGCTTCGCGGACCATAAAGGTCCGCGCCGCAACTGAACAGGTCTATTTGCCACCGGCGACGTCGATGATGGCGCCGGTCGTGTAGGACGCTTCGTCGGACAGCAGCCACAGAATCGCCGCAGCCACCTCCTCCGGCGCGCCGCCGCGCTTGAGCGGAACCATCGCCTTCAGGCGATCGACGCGGTTCGGTTCGCCACCGCTCGCGTGGAGCTCGGTGTAGATGTGGCCCGGTCGGACGGCGTTGACGCGAATGCCCTCCTCGGCCACCTCGCGCGACAAACCAATCGTCAACGTGTCGAGCGCGCCCTTGGAGGCCGCGTAGTCGATGTATTCGCCGGGCGACCCGAGGCGCGACGCGCCCGACGACACGTTCACGATCGCTCCGCCGGCTCCGCCGTTCCGCGTCGACATGCGCCGAACGGCCTCGCGCGCGCACAGAAACGCGCCGATCACGTTGGTGGCCAGCACGCGCTGCCAGCGAGCGGCGTCCATCGCCTCGAGGCGCATCTGCGTCTCGAGCACTCCGGCGTTATTCACGAGTCCGGTCAACGGTCCCAGCTGACGGTCGCAGGCGTCGAACAGCCGGAGCACGTCGGCTTCGACACCGACGTCCGCTGCCATCGCGATGGCGCGCGTTCCCGCGGCTTCAATCTCGTGACGCACCTGCTCGGCGGCCTCAGCATTCGATCGGTAGTTCACGCAGACGTCATATCCGCGCTGCCCCGCCAGGCGCGCCGTGGCGGCGCCGATGCCGCGGCTACCTCCCGTGATCAACAGGATCTTGTTCATTTCGTCCACGTCCGGCCGAATTCCAGCGGATTCCGAATTATTCGTCATTCTCCGCCTCGCTCGACGCGCACTCACGTCCGCCCTTCTGAATTGGATCGCCGCGGTGTATCCTGTCGCGATTGAGGAGGCTTCCTGCTATGAATCGCCGTGACCCTCTGGCCGGCTGCGCCCGCTCACTTGCGCTGATCGCGCTGCTGGCTGCCGCCGTCTTCGTCGCGCCGGCGTCGGCGCAGAACGGTCGCACGATGATCGTGCAGACCAACTCCGCGGGCGACAGTGTGATGCTCATCGACCCGGCGACGGACAAGATCGTCGCCGAGATCCCCGACGAGGAAGTGGTGCACGGCGCGGTGGCGGCGCCCGACGGCAGCCGCATGTATCTCAGCGTCGAATCCACGAGCACCCTCGACATCGTCGACATGAAAACGATGAAGGTGATCAAGCGGGTTCCGCTGACGGGCAGGCCGAACAACGTGGCGATTCGAAAGGACGGGCAGCGCGTCTACGTGGCGATCAACACCGCGCAAGGCGGCATCGACATCATCGACACCGTGGCCATGGAACGGACCAAGACCGTCCGCATCCTCGGTGGCGTCCACAACCCGTTCATCACGCCGGACAGCAAGTACGTCGTCGCCGGGTCGACCGGTGGATCGGTGGCCACCGTGATCGATACGGAAACGGAAAGGCCCGTGTGGTCGATCCATTTCGAAGGCGGCGTGCGGCCACTCTGCTTCGAGGCGAATCCCGACGGCTCCACGAAACGGATGTTCGTGCAGATCACGAATTTCCATGGCTTCGCCGTGGTCGACTGGGCGACCCGCCGCGAGGTCAGCCGTGTGACGCTGCCGGACATCCCTCCGGCTCAGCGCAACAACGAAGGCATTCAGGGCTCGCCCGCCCACGGCATCAAGGTGTCGCCCGACGGCAAGACGCTGTGGTCGACGAGCAAGTTCAACAGCGCCGTGTATGTCTACTCGATGCCCGATCTGAAGTATCTCGGCGAGGTGAAGGTCGGAAAGGTGCCCGACTGGCTGACGTTCACGCCCGACAGCAAGAAGGTGTACATCGCGAACGCGCACGACGACACCGTGTCGGTGATCGACGTCGCCGCACGGAAAGAGATCACGCGGATGAAGGTCGGCGCGGTGCCGAAGCGCAACGTGACGGCCACGCTGCCGCTGGCGATCCCATCGACGAATTGAAGGAGCCCTTCATGTCCCGATTGGTTGTCCTTCGCGCGTTCGTCGTCGCGCTCGGCCTGTCGCATCCTGGTGTGTCCGTCGCAGCCGCAGGTCCGCAGGCAGCCGCCGCTCCTGGCAGCGCGCTCGATTACGAAACGTTCAAGGCCAAGGTGCAGCCGATTCTGATGGCCAAGCGCAAGGGTCATGCGCGCTGCATCTCGTGTCACGCGCAGGGTGGCGGTGATGCGTATCTCGAGCCGCTGCCAGTCGGCAGTCCGGGATACAGCGAGGATCAGACACGGCGCAACTTCGAGCGCATCACGCAGCGGCTCGTCGTCGCCGGAGACCCGATGAAGAGCCTGCTGCTGACCAACCCGCTTGCCGAAGACGCCGGCGGAAGTCACTGGCATGGCGGCGGGAAGCACTGGCAGTCGCAAACCGATCCCGAGTGGCAGACGCTGGCAGCGTGGGTTCGCGGAAAGTAACTCGCAGGTCGCGCCGGCGGTTCCTCAGTGGCACGGTCGCAATCGCGCTCGCAGGCATGGGCCGCCGTCTGTGGGCGCAAATCGTGTCCCTTCGCTTTCGGCCGCTCGCCCGGCCGGTTTTCATTCCGCTGGAGAATCTGACGACGCCGTTCCGCGCGACGCCGTTCGTTGCGGATGGCGTGACGCTCTCGTCTGCCGCCACGCCGAATCAGCCGGTCCGCATCAGCGGCATGGTCGTGCGTGCTGAAGCCGGCGGAAACCAGCCGGACCGCTTCGCCGCCGTATGTCTCCGCTGCCCGCATGAAGGCTGTGACGTCGACTACGTGTCGGATCCGAATCGGCTGCCGCAGGAAGTGAAGGACGAGATCGGTCGTCCCGTCGAGCACTCCGTGTATGTGTGCCCGTGCCACAACAGCACCTTCAAGGCGGAGGATGGGGCGCGACTCGCGGGTCCGGCGCCGCGAGGTCTCTATCGGTTCCGCGTGACGAACGTGAGCGACGCGGCGGTGGAGATCGGGGAGGTCGAGGAGGACGTCCTGATCTTTGTGTAGGGGCCGCCTTCAGGCAGCCCGCTTATGTTCGAGCTTCCCGGCTACTGGTATTCGCGTTACGTCTTCGAGCGCGGCCTCGCGCTCATGTATCTCGTCGCGTTCCTGTCGACCGCCAATCAGGTCGTCCCGCTCCTCGGTCAGAACGGCCTGCTGCCGATCTCACGATTCATCCGCTTCGTGCCGTTTCGCTCGGCGCCGAGCTTCTTCTACATCGCCTCGACCGACGCGACGTTGCGGGTTGCCGCGTGGGCCGGTGTCGTGCTCGCCGTTCTCGTCCTGATCGGATATCCGCAGCGATGGGGAACGCCGGCGGCGGCAATCGCCTGGGCGCTGCTGTGGGCCCTTTACCTCTCGTTCGTCAATGTCGGCCAGACGTTTTACGGCTTCATCTGGGAAACGCTGCTGCTCGAGACCGGGTTCATCGCCATCTTCGCCGGCGGCGCCGCCACGACGCCAAACGGACTCGTGATCTGGATGTGGCGCTGGATTCTGATGCGCGTGATGCTGGGCGCCGGGCTGATCAAACTCCGCGGCGATCCATGCTGGCGCGATCTCACGTGCCTGCAGTACCACTTCGAAACGCAGCCGATCCCGAACGCGCTGAGCTGGTACTTTCACTGGCTTCCCGACGCCGTGCACCGCGCTGGTGTCGTGTTCAATCACGCCGCGGAGGTCGCCGTTCCCTTCCTTTACTTCCTTCCGCAGCCCTTTGCCGCCATCGGCGGACTGCTCACGATCGCCTTCGAGCTCGTGCTCATCGTCAGCGGCAACTTCGCGTGGCTGAACTGGCTGACGATCGTGCTGTGCATCCCTACGCTCGACGATCGCTGGTTGAAATGGATTCCGGTGACACCGCCGACGCTCGAGACGCCGGCGATCGCGTTCCGCGGTGTCATGGGCGCTGTGGCGTTCGTCGTGGCGGGCCTCAGCATCTTCCCCATTCGCAACATGCTCTCGTCGCAGCAGGTGATGAACCGCTCCTTCAACCCGCTTCACATCGTCAACACGTACGGGCTCTTCGGCAGCATCACACGACCACGCTACGAAGTGGTGATCGAAGGCACGTCAGACGCGGTCGTCAGCGACAAGACCGAGTGGCGCGCCTATGAGTTCAAGGCCAAGCCCGGCGATCCGTCGCGCCTGCCGTCGCAGATCGCGCCGTATCATCTGCGACTCGACTGGATGATGTGGTTCGTAGCGCTGTCGACACCCACCCAGCACCCCTGGTTCACGTCACTCCTGGTGAAACTGCTGCAGGGCGACCGCGAGCTCCTCGGCTTGATGCGGACGAACCCGTTTCCCGACGCGCCGCCACGCTGGGTGCGTGCACGGTTCTACGAATATCGGTTCACGACGCCGGCGGAACGGCGCATGACCGGTCGCTGGTGGAATCGCGATCTGGTCGGGGAGTACATGCCGCCCGTGACCTTACAGAGATGAGGGCGGCGCGCCAAGCCTGTCCCTGCCGCGCACTCGCAAAGCCACTGCCGCGAAAAAGATCGAAAGGTAGCCCCACGCGATCGATGCGCGGCTGAGTGCCGATGGTGGAGCGGCCAACGACACCGGCGCACTCGGCTGACCGCCTTCGAGCTGTTGCGTCGTCGGCTGCGATGCGCCTCTGGTGAGCGAGAGGGTGTACGACGCAAACGTCCATGCGTACGACCACGTGAAATCGCGTGCGCTGGGAGGAATATCGCCGGTCAAACCAATCGTCGCGAGCGGCGAAGAGCCGACGTCGGGTGCCGGCGATACGGTGTAGTGAATTTCGGGCCGAGCAACAGCGCTATCGAATGCAACGGCAATGCGCTGCCTGAACACCTCATCACGCGCAGCGAGGGTCTCCTGCAACGCTCGAGCATCGCCAGATTTCGTGGAGTCGCGGACCATAAAGGTCCGCGCCGCGTCCGGAAAGCTCATCGAAGTGCCCGCCACAGCGTCGAGCTTCTCGACGAGTGCCGCGGCATCCGTGACGATCTCGATCGCGTAACGACCGTCCTCGAATCGCGCCGCGACGCGCGTCGTACCGATCTCGTGCGCTGCGGCCACGGCGCCGAGTGCCAGCCAGGCAATGAGCCCAGAGCCGATCAGACGGGAACGACAGCTCACGAGGCGCTCCGAAGTGAGTTTTGCTGTGGCACGTCGAACGTGAGCGACGCCCAGTAGCTGACCCAGTCGGCAGCGGCCCCGGCGGGGGCTTCGATCATGTGGACGGCCTTGATCAGCCACATCCCACCTCGTGGCAGCCGGAAGTGCACCCGACCGTCCTTGTCTGTACGTGCACTGAGCTTTTCACCGGGACGGGCGCGGTTGATCGCGACGACGAGCGTGCCGGGCAGCGGGCGATTCTCGTAGGTCAATCGCACCGGCAGATCGTCGCTGGTCGCCATGACCGCGGGATTGCGTTCCGCCACGAGCTCCAACGTGAATCCGAGCGGACGATCTCCCCGTCCATCTCTCGGCGCGCCGGAGCTCACCAGCGTCTTGGCGAAGCGCGAGAACAGATCGCGCGCTCCGCCCGTCTGACCGCGGCGCGCCCTCATCGCCGCGATCGCGTCGAGCCCTTCCTCCTCGAGGTACTGATTGAATTTGTCCGCCGTCAGATCGACCGCGCTCGGATTGCTGCGATAGCCCACAACGAGCAGCCCGGGAGCGGCGACGCGAATGAAGCCGGCCGGATCGGATCCATCACGGCCGACGACGGGCTTGCGCCCTTCACCGTCGAGCACGAAGAACTGGTTGATGAGCGCCGGATCGCGCGGCAGCGGATCGCCACGGAAATCCTCGCCGACGCGCAACTTGATCGGCACGATGTCGCCGGTGGATGGCGCGAACGTCGCCGGTTCGATCCACATGTCATGCGCCGAAAGAGACGTGCCGAGCGCCGCAATCATCACGGCGACCGCAAAGGCCGCAGTCTGGCGAGCGCACGATGAACGGAGCAGTCGAATCACAGCCTTGTCCTGATCGAGTGGGAACAGCTCCCAAGGTGGGAGCTGTTCGGTTCACGAAGCGAACGACTCGAACGATCCGAACGATCCGAACGCCTATGGCGTGGGGATGTTCGGGACCGGAGGTGTATTCGTCCCGCCGTGCCCTTGCAGCAGACCCTGGTGGGCCGGCGCCAGGAACGGAAACCGATCGAGGTAGTTCTTGTCGTTCTCCTCGGTGCCTTTCGCCAGACCTGCATTGGCATCGCCGGCGACGATCAGGCTGATCAGCACGCTGTTCACGTTCACCTGGTTCCGATTCGGCGCCGTGCCGCCGCCGAGCCGCCGCCCGTTCGGGAAGCTCGAATCGGTGGCCGCGTCCAGCGTGATGACGTCGCCCGTAAACCCATCGGCGACTGGGATTGGCCGATTCAGGTTGATCGCTCTGACGATGTCGAGGCGAGGACCTTTGAGCGTGGCGACCGTTCCGTCGGGAACGCCCAGCGCGCGATAGATGCCGAGCGCCTCGGCGTCGCGAACGAGAACCGGATAGAGGATGTCGGCCCCGAAGTTCGAGACGTCCTGGGTCGGATCGCTGTGCAGGTAGAGCGTCTGGCGCTGCGCGCCGATGAGTCCGGCATTGAACAGTGGCAGGGCGTTGCGGCCCACTTGCACGTACTCTCCGACTCCCTTGACGCCGGTGATGACGTTGCCGGGGTCAACCATCTGCACGGCCTGCCGTGTGATCCGCGACCACACGCGCAGCAGGCTGTCGGTCGAGGTCGACTGCAGCGACCCGTTGTGCGGGATCCCGCTGGGGAACAGATCGCGTGTTGGAATCTCGAGCGCGATCGAGAAGATATTGAACCCGGTGAAGACGTCTTTACCGGGCGGGCGCCGCGCTCCGCGGATACCACCGAGATCGTTCGTATTCAGGTTGACGAGATCGAAGATCCCTTTCTCGTCGAGCTGATATGGATCGTCGAACTGACCGGCGATCACCCGCCCGCCGTTGGACAGCGTGTGAATGTAGCGGTCGACGAACGCCTGATCGTAGAGGCCTTCCTCGCGACTCGCGCGGTCGCCGGAGTCGTAGCCCTGGAAGCGTCCGAGACCATAGATCAGGCGATCGGTCTGCGGTCCGTGGTTGTTCGGCAGCACCGGCAGATTGCGCCCGAGCACTTCCATGTTGCCGTTGCCTGGCGCACTCACCCGGGTGACGGTCATCGTCTCGGTGCCGCCGGTGAGCTGCCACAGCAGCTCGTTGCTGCCGCCGACGTTGTCCGACGGACCTGGCGCCCCTTCCGCCTGCAGGGCTTTGGTGAACTCGACGCGATAGACGGCTTGATCCTTCAGGCTTTCGCCGATGCCGATGTGAAACTCGTAGCGATAGCCGTCGCACGCGCGCAGCCCGTGGTTCCCCTGACCGGGCTCGTGCAGCGGATTGAAGTCCATGATCAGATACAGCTTGTCGTGCGAGCCGTTCGACACCCACGCGTAGGTGTCGGTGTTGTCGGCGCACGGCTCGTTGAGCACGGCGAGTGCCTCGCGGTGGCTCGACGCATGAACGGTGATGGCGGCGGCGACAACCGCGCCCATCACCACTCCGGCTTTCAGTCGCTTCATACCTTGCCCCTCAATCGTGACGCACCGGGGTCCGGCCGAAGCCGGACCCGACGGTGAGATCTGTAGAACGCGACAGCCGCGGCAGCCGCGCGAACCACCAGCTTCGTGGACCCGCGCTGGTCGTCGGGTCTCCTTCGGACACTGAGCCGCCCGACTGTCACTACGCGAGAGAAGGCGGGTTGGATTGGGAGGGCTTGGTCGTGCGACTTTGGGCTCTAGGCTCTGGGCTTTGCGCCTGGCTCGGCCCGAGCAACGCGCAGGTGGAGCGCCAGAGCGAGGCCCACAGCCAAGAGCCAAAAGCCCGAGCCGATCGCGCTTCAGCCGTTCACCGCTCGATAATCGGCGATGAACTGATCGACCTGTCGCGCCAGCTCACGCTGGACGTCGCGTGCGAGTTGCGCGGCGGGCACCAGCGCGACCTGCGCATCCGCTTTCCACGTCTGCGCGCGGTTGAAGGTGACCTGCGGATTGCGGCGGAGGAAGACGATCTGCACGAAGTCGAGTTGCACATCGGCGGCCAGCAGACCGCTGCGTTCCGCCGATGCGGTGATGACGACGCGAAGGTGGGGATCGCCGGTCGGAAAATCGCCCAGGCCGAGGACCTTGATGCCCGCGGCACGCAGTTGCGCTTCGACGGATTGTTTGATGCTGTCACGGGAAAGCCCGCGCGGAAGCGGTTCCTCGACGGCGACGCGCACGCCGTCGAGGTCTTTCAGGCTAGGGCGGAGTTCCTCTCTAATGTTCTCCGTGACGCCGTGCCTCCGTGGTTCGTGGCAGTGAAAGGTGCATCGAACTAGGCAAGATCGGTAGCCTTCACGGGTAAGGTCCTGAGACGCTTTCCCGTCACCGCGAAGATCGCGTTGACCACCGCGGGCACGACGGCCGGGTTCGTGGCTTCGCCAGCGCCGGTTGGCCGATCGGTGCTCTCGACCAGATGGATCTCGACCACCGGCACTTCGTCCATGCGCATCATGTCGTGCTGGTTGAAGTTGGTCTCCTTCACCCGCCCGCGATCGATCGTGATCTGACCCTTGAGCGTGGCCGACAGGCCGTAGATGATCCCGCTCTCGACCTGCTGGCGCAGGATGTGCGGGTTGATGATCTGGCCGCAGTCCATCGCGCAGACCACTTTGTGCACGCGCACGCGTCCGTTGGTCACCGACACCTCGGCGATCTGCGCGTTGAAGCTGCCGACATTGGATCCGAGCGCCACCCCGCGGCCGCGGCCGGCCGGCAGCGGCTTGCCCCAGCCCGCCTTTTCCGCCGCGATGTTGAGCACGTTCAGCAGCCGCGGCGACTTGGACAGCAGACGCCGACGGGCTTCGACGGGATCCTTGCCACCCGCCGCACACAGCTCGTCGAAGAAGCCTTCGGCGAAGTAGGTGTTCTGCGCCGCGCCGGGAGCGCGCCAGAACGAGACCGGCACGTGCGTGTTCGCGACGCTGTATTCGACGAGGAAGTCCGGGAACGCATACTGCAGATCCGAGATGCCCGACACGGCGATCGGATCGAGGCCGTCGCGCACCATGAAGAACGACGGGCAGGCGATCCTCGCCTTCATCACCGAGGGCCATCCGCTCGCATCGAGACCGCCCGAGAGCTCCGCGTACGAGGCGGGACGGTAGTAGTCCTGCGTCATGTCGTCTTCGCGCGACCACGTCAGCTTGACGGGCACCTTGAGACGATTGGCGACGTGCGCCGCGTCCTCGAGGTGGTTGACCTGCCCTTCTCCGCGACGACCGAACCCGCCACCCATGAATGTCGTGTGCAGGTTCACCTTCTCCGGTGCGATCCCGGCGATCTGCGCGACGATGGCGCGGGACGTCGTCGGACTCTGCGTCGGCACCCACGCTTCAGCCGTGCCGTCCGGCCGGATGTGGACCGTCGCGTTCATCGGCTCCATCGGCGCATGCGCCGTGAACGGCACCTCGTAGACGGCATCGACGCGCCTGGCCGCACGCGCGAGCGCCGCCAGCGCGTCGCCATCCTTGCGCGCGGGCACGCCGCCCTGCTTCGCCTTGTCGACGAACATCTGACGGATCGTCGCGCTCGTGACGGCGGCGTTCGCGCCCTCGTCCCACTGCACCGTCAGCGCCCGCTGGCCCTGCATCGCCGCCCACGTGTTCTCGGCGATCACCGCCACGCCGCCGGGAATCTGGA
>Ga0081539_10004763_pt1 | contig 14649 bp, 12 predicted proteins | sample TabmetS4T2R2_FD_71023 | JGI IMG/M metagenome (GOLD analysis project Ga0081539, IMG submission 71023) | Tabebuia heterophylla rhizosphere microbial communities from the University of Puerto Rico - S4T2R2 | ecosystem: Host-associated > Plants > Roots > Rhizosphere ...
GCAGTCCTCGCGGAAGACGCAGCCGTCGCGATAGTAGCCGTCCACGTCCTCGCAGCCGGCGTACATCGTCATGCGCCGCTGATCCTTCGTCATGTCGTAGTAGAAGCGGCAATCGGACTTGTGGGCGCAGGTGCGGCAGTTCGCGCCGCGGAACTTGCCGTTCCGGCCGTAGACGCCGAGGCCGCCGAAGCCCGAGACTTCGACCGGGTCGGCCGCCAGCCACCAGTTCATCAGATCGAAGTGATGGCTGGCCTTGTGGACGAGCAGCGAGCCGCTGTACTGCCGCAGCCGGTGCCAGCGGCGGAAGTAGTCCGCGCCGTGAATGACGTCGAGGTACCAGCTGAAGTCGACGGAGACGACCTTGCCGATCTCGCCGCCCATCAGAATCTCTTTCATCATCTGGTGCGCCGGCGCATAGCGGTAGTTGAAGGTGACGATAATCTGCCGGTTGTTCCGCTTCTCGGCGTCGATGATGGCCTGGCACTTCGTCTCGTCGGTCGTCATCGGCTTCTCGGTCATCACGTCGATGCCGCGATCGAGCGCCTTGATGATGTACTCGTGATGGAAGCCGTCGACCGTCGTGACCATGAGCAGATCGGGCTTCGACTTCGCGATCATCTCGTCGAAGTCGGTGTAGGTCGGGCAGTTCGGCACGCCGATGAAGTCGCGGGCGACGGCGGCGCGCTTGCCGTTCTTGTCGCACAGGCCGACGAACTCGAGGAGGTCGGGATACTTGCGGGCGAGATCGCGTCCCCACATGCCGCTGCCGCGATCGCCGGTGCCGACGATGGCGTAGCGGCGCTTGGGCGGCTGGGCGAAGACGTCGCCGGGAAAGAGCGACGCGGCGACGGCGGCGGTGCCGGCGGTCTTGACGAAGTCGCGGCGGCTGGTCGGCATGATGTCGGACATGCGGTGGCTCCGTTTTGTAAAAAGTCGCGAAATTCTAGCATGGGAGCAAGGGCAATTTCGCTCAAATCACGTTGACTTTACCGGTAAAGTATAGTACTTCACCCGCCTCCGCAGCTAGCGCGGGCCAGGGAGGTTGGATTGTTTGAGCTGCGGGGCAAGGTCGCGGTGGTCACGGGGGCCGGTTCGGGCATCGGCGCCGCCATTGCCAGCCTCTTCGCGCGTCAGCATGCGCAGGTGGCGGTGCTCGACGTCGACGCGGAAGCGGCCGGTCGCACCGGACAGGCGATTCGCGACGCGGGCCGCAGCGCCCGTGAGTACTCGGGCAACGTGGCCGATGCCGCCGCCGTCGGCGCGGCGTTCGCCGCGGTGGCCGCCGATCATGGACGCATCGACATCCTCGTCAACAACGCCGGCATCGCGCACGTCGGCACGATCGAGCAGACGTCGGAAGCCGATCTCGATCGGCTCTACGACGTCAACATCAAGGGGGTCTATCTCTGCAGCCGCGCCGCCATTCCCGGGATGGTGCGGCAGGGCGGAGGCGTGATTCTGAACCTCGCTTCGATCGCGTCGATCATCGGTCTTCCCGAGCGGTTTGCCTATGGAATGACCAAGGGCGCCGTGCTGACGATGACGAAGTCGATCGCCGTCGATTACGTGAAAAAGAACATCCGCTGCAACTGCGTGTGTCCGGCGCGCGTGCACACGCCGTTCGTGGACAATTATGTGTCGCGCCACTATGCCGGCCGCGAGGAGGAAGTCCTCCGGCAGCTGGCGGCCTATCAACCCATCGGCCGCATGGGGACCGCCGAGGAGGTCGCGCTCCTCGCGCTCTACCTGTGCTCCGACGAAGCGTCGTTCATCACGGGGCAGGCGTACCCGATCGATGGCGGCGTGCTGATGTCATGAAACTGATCCGATTCGGCGATCCGGGGCGCGAGCGCCCGGGCCTGCAGCTCGAGGACGGCGCACGCGTCGATGCCGCCGCGTTCGGCGAAGACGCCTGGGATTATGACGAGCGCTTCTTCGCGTCCGGCGGACTCGCGCGTCTCCGCGACTGGGCCCAGCGCGAGGCGGCGCGCGCGCCGCGCGTCGCGAGCGGTGCGCGTCTCGGGCCGCCGATCGCGCGGCCCAGCAAGATCGTCTGCATCGGCCTCAACTTCAGCGACCACGCGGCGGAGAGCGGCATGGCGATTCCCGCCGAGCCGGTGCTGTTCTTCAAGGCGACGTCGTCGCTCGCCGGACCGAACGACGACGTCCTGATCCCGCGCGGTGGGTCGAAGCTCGATTGGGAAGTGGAGCTGGCGGTCGTCATCGGCAGCAAGGCGACGTACGTGCCGCGCGAGCAGGCCGCCGGGTACATTGCCGGCTACGTCCTGCACAACGACTACTCCGAGCGCCATTTTCAGCTCGAGCGCGGCGGTCAGTGGGTGAAGGGCAAGAGCGCCGATACCTTCGCGCCGCTCGGCCCGTATCTGGCGACGGCTGACGAAATTGTCAGTCCGGGCGCCCTGGGCATGTGGCTCTGTGTGAACGGCGAGCCTCGGCAGAAGAGCACGACTGCCAATATGATCTTCGACGTGCCCACGCTCGTCAGCTACGTGAGCAGCTTCATGACGCTGCTGCCAGGAGACGTCATCAGCACCGGCACGCCCGCCGGCGTCGGCCTCGGCATGAAGCCCTCTCCCGTCTATCTGAAACCCGGCGACGTCGTCACCCTCGGCATCGACGGCCTCGGCGACGCTCGTCAGACGATCGGACAGACGGCATGACGCGTCACGTCTTCACGCTCGATCTGCGCGACGATCCGGCGGCCATCGCCGAGTACCGCCGGCAACACGAGAGGGTGTGGCCGGAGGTGATCGAGAGCCTGCGCCGCTCCGGCGTCGACGAGATGGAGATCCACCTGCTCGGCCGGCGTCTGGTGATGATCGTCGAGATGCGCGACGGCGCCGATTACCAGCGCGCGTTCGCGACCCACGTCGCGTCGAGCCCGCGCGTCGCCGAGTGGGAGCAGATGATGAAAGGGCTCCAGGAGCGGGCGCCAGGCGCGCGCTCCGGCGAGTGGTGGGCGGCGATGGATCCGGTCTTCAGCCTGAACGGCAACGGCGCCCGCGCGCGATGAGCGGCCTGCGGCAGTCGTGGCCCGTCCCGGCGCGTCCGCGTCCGATCATCCTGGTCGGCGCTGGCGCCATCGTGCGGTCCGCGCACATGCCCGCCTACCGCCGCCTCGGCTTGCCGATTGCCGGCGTGTTCGACATTCGGAGGGACACCGCGGTCGAGACCGCGCGGCTGTTCGACGTCGCCCGCGTGTTCACGACGCTCGCCGAAGCGAGCGCGACGAGCGATGCGGTGTTCGATCTCGCCGTGCCCGGCAGTCAGATTGTCGACGTGCTGCGCTGTCTGCCGGCCGGCGCGCCGGTGCTGATTCAGAAGCCGATGGGCGACAGCCTCGAGGGGGCGCGGCGAATTCTCGCCGTCTGCCGCGAGCGGCAGCTCGTGGCGGCGTTGAACTTCCAGTTGCGCTTCAGCCCCAACGTGCTGGCGACTCGTGATTTGCTCGAGCGCGGCGCGATCGGTGACGTGACCGATATCGAGGTTCGCGTGATCGATCGGCAGCCGTGGGAGCAGTGGTCGTTCCTCAAGGGCGCGCCGCGGCTCGAGGTGCTGTATCACTCGATTCACTATCTCGACGTGATTCGATCGATCGCCGGCGAACCGCGCGGCGTGCACTGCCTCGCGCTCCCGCATCCGCGCTTCGGCGACTTCGCCGATACGCGCAGCACCATCCTGCTCGACTACGGCCCGCGCGTGCGCTGCTCGCTCACCATGAATCATCTCCACGCGCACGATGCCACGCACCGCGAGTCGATGATGAAGATCGAGGGCACGTCCGGGGCGGCGCTGCTGACGATGGGCGTGAATCTCGACTATCCGGTGGGGTCGCCCGATCGCCTCGAAACGTCGCTCGGCGGCGGCGCCTGGACGGCCACGCTGCTGCGCGGCTCGTGGTTCACCGAAGCGTTCGAAGGACCGATGTCGAACCTGCAGCGTTTTGTCGCAGGTGAGGACCCCTCGCTCGTGTCGCCGGTCGACGATGCGATCAAGACGATGGCGCTGGTCGAAGCGTGCTATCAATCGGCCGGCAGCGCGACCACGCCGGTGCCGGAGGCCTGACCAGTCCAATGAGCGCGACCGAACCGCACGGCGGCGTGACGCAGGGCGACTTCTCCGAGCGAGTCGCCGGCGCGCTGGCCGATTCGCATCTCCGCGCCGCGCTCGACAACGCCACCAGGCAGCTCGGCTCGCGCCGCATTCTGGCGCTGGCGTCGCTCGACAACGCCGACACCGTCCGTGACCAGGCGCGCGCCGCGCGTCTCAACGCCCTGGCGCACCTGCCGGAGTTCCTCGAGCGTTTCGAGGCGAAGCTCGTCGCCAACGGCGCGCACGTCCATTGGGCGGAGACGCCGCAGGAGGCGAACCGCATCATCGTCGAGGTCGCGAAGCAGACGTCGACGCGCTGCGCCGTAAAGAGCAAGTCGATGGTGTCGGAAGAGACCCACCTGAACGAGGCGCTGGAGGAGGCGGGCGTCGACGTCGTCGAGACCGATCTCGGCGAGTACATCGTCCAGCTGCGCCGCGACCGCCCGTCGCACATCGTCGCGCCGATCATCCACCTGACGAAGCAGGATGTCGCGGCCGTGATGCAGCAGCGGCTGAGCGTGCCGTACACCGAGGACACGCAGGAGCTGGCCGCGATCGCGCGCCGTCATCTGCGCAAGGAATTCCTGCGGGCGGAGATGGGTATCAGCGGCGCCAACTTCGGCGTCGTCGAGACCGGCACGATCTGCCTGGTGACCAACGAGGGCAACGGACGGATGATCTCCACGATGCCCCGCGTGCACGTGGCGCTGATGGGGATCGAGAAGCTCGTCGAGACGATGGCGGATCTCGATCGCTGCGTGAAGGTGCTGGCGCGATCGGCGACCGGGCAGAAGATCACGGTCTACACGACGCTGGTGCGCGGCCCGCGCGGCCCGCGCGACACCGACGGTCCCGAGGAGTTCCACGTCGTCCTGCTCGACAACGGGCGCAGCCGGATTCTCGCCGGGGAGACCGCGGAAATCCTCGCGTGCATCCGCTGCGGCGCGTGCCTCAACGCGTGTCCGGTGTACCGCACCATCGGCGGTCATGCCTACGGCGACACGTATCCCGGTCCGGTCGGCGCCATCGTCACGCCCGGTTTGCGCGGCCTGCACGACTGGAGCGCGCTGCCGCACGCCAGCTCGCTGTGCGGCGCGTGCCGGGAAGTGTGCCCGGTCCGCATCGACATCCCGCGGATGCTGCTGGAGCTGCGTCGCGAAGCGGCGCCGCACGCGGAGCCGCAATCGCTGCGGCCGGCCATGAAGATGTTCGCGTGGGTCGCGTCGCGGCCGCGGGTGTATCGCGCCGCGGCAAAGGCGGCTCGCTGGGCCCTGCGGCGGCTGGAGCGCAACGGCTGGATCCGCCGTCTGCCCGGGCTCGCCGGCGGCTGGACGAAATCGCGCGATTTCAAGGCGCCGCCGGGGCCGAGCTTCCAGGAGATGTGGCGCGAGCGGCAGCGTCAGAAGGGACGTGCCGCATGAGCGCCAGGGAAGCGATCCTCGCGCGCGCGCGCCAGGCCCAGCGAACAGGCTATTTGCCGAAACCTGATGGCGCCCATGACGCAGGGCTAAAGCCCTGCGCCACCACCGAGACGATGCACGGCAATGTGGCGCAGGGCTTCAGCCCTGCGATTGCGGAGCTGTTGCCGCGGTTTCTGAAAGAGTTGAAAGGCGTGGGCGTCGAATCGTACGTCGAGGACAGCGACGACGCGGTCCGCGCGCGCGTCCGCGAGATCGTCGGGAACAGAGCCGCTTTGGCGTGGGATGCGGATCGACTCCCGTACGGCGTCGGCTCGACTCTCACCGGCGCCGCGATCGGCGCGAGCCCGCGCGACGTTCAGGCCGCCGCCGAAATTGGCGTCACCGGCTGCCATGCGGCGCTCGCCGAGACCGGATCGCTCGTGATGCTGTCGGGCCCAGGCACACCGCGGTCGGCGTCGCTTCTGCCGCCGGTGCATCTCTGTGTGGTTCGCCGCGCCGACATCCTCGAGAGCATGGGCCAGTGGTTCGCCGAGCACGCGGCGGCGATTGCCAGCGCCGCGAACTGCACCTTCATCACCGGCCCGAGCCGAACCGCTGACATCGAATTGACGTTGACGTTGGGCGTTCACGGACCGGGGAAGGTCATCGTCGTCGTCGGACCGTAGATGGTTTTCGATGGCAGGATGGCACCGAGGCATGAGGCGATGGAGTGATCGGTAGGGCACCGCTTTAGCGGTGCCGGTGAGCACTGCTGAAATTGATATGCGTATCGATTCGCATCAGCACTTCTGGCGCTACAACGCGGGCGAGTACGGCTGGATCGACGATTCCATGTCGTCGCTGCGGCGGGATTTTCTGCCGCCCGACTCGGTACGTGAGATGTCGCGCGTGGGGTTCGACGCGTGCGTCGCCGTGCAGGCGCGGCAGACGCTCGAGGAGACGCGCTGGCTGCTGGAGCTGGCCGACGCACACCCGTCAATCGTCGGCGTCGTCGGTTGGGTCGATCTGCAGGCTGACGATGTCCGCGAGCAGCTGGCGGCAGTTGCCAGCCATCCGCGGCTCGTGGGTGTGCGCCACATCGCGCAATCCGAACCCGACGATCGATTTCTGGTGCGGCCGGCGTTCTGTCGCGGCATTGCGGCGCTGGCGGAGTTCGCCCTGGCCTACGACATCCTTATATATAGCCGCCACCTGCCGGCCGCGGCCGAGCTCGTTTCGCGCTTCCCCGAGCAGCGCTTCGTGCTGGACCATGCGGCGAAGCCGCCGCTCAAGTCAGGCGACCTTCGAGCGTGGGAGCGGGACCTCCGGCACCTCGCCGGTTTTCCCAATGTCTACTGCAAGCTGTCAGGCTTGATCACGGAAGCGGAGTGGACCGGCTGGACGGAGGCGCCACTGGAGCAGTGTCTCGACGTCGTGCTCCAGGCGTTCGGCGCCGACCGGCTGATGATCGGATCCGATTGGCCCGTGTGTACGCTCGCGGCAGACTACGCCGAGACGATGGCCCTGGTCACCGACTGGATGGTCATGATGGTGTCCGACGCGCAATGGGACGCCATCGCCGGCGGCAACGCTCAACGATTCTGGAGGCTCGATGAAACGCGCCCTGCTGGCGCTCGCGCTGCTTCAAGCGCTCGCCTGTAACCGGAGCGGCACGGCGCCCGCGGGCGAAGGCGGCGGCCTGTCGATCGCCGTCATCCCGAAAGGCACGTCGCACGTGTTCTGGCAAAGCATCCACGCCGGCGCCGAGAAAGCGGCGCAGGAGCTCGGCGTCCGCGTCATCTGGCGCGGCCCGCTGCGTGAAGACGATCGCTCGTCGCAGGTGTCCGAAGTTCAGGGCTTCGTGTCCCGCGGTGTCTCGGGGATCGTGCTCGCGCCGCTCGACGATGCGGCGTTGGCGCCGCCGGTCGCCGATGCGAAGCGCAGCGGCATTCCAGTTGTCGTGATCGACTCCGGATTGAAGGGCGACGACTACGTCAGCTTCGTCGCCACCGACAATCGCAAGGGTGGACGTCTCGCCGGCGAACACCTCGCCGAGCTGCTCAACGACAACGGCAAGGTCGTCATGCTCCGGTACGCGGAGGGTTCCGAGAGCACGATGCAGCGCGAGGAGGGATTCCTCGAAGCGATCGGCGCGCACAAGGGCGTGGCGGTGCTCAGCGCGAACCAGTACGGCGGCGCCGACGTCGAGGGCGCCTACAAGAAGAGCGAGGCGCTGCTCAGCCGCTACAAGCGCGCCGACGGCAGCCTGGACATCAACGGCATCTTCACGCCCAACGAGTCGACGACCCTGGCCATGCTGCGCGTGCTGCAGGCGAACGGGTGGGCCGGCAAGGTGAAATTCATCGGCTTCGACGCGGTCGACACGCTGGTCAAGGCCATGGCCGACGATCAGATCGACGGCCTCGTGCTCCAGGATCCCGTCAACATGGGATATCTCGGCGTCAAGACGATCGTCGCGCATATCAAGGGGACACGCGTCGAGAAGCGCATCGACACCGGCGTCAGGCTGATCACGCGCGAGCACATGAACGATCCCGATGCCAGGGAGCTGCTGCAGCCCGACCTCTCGAAATGGCTGAAGAAATGAACGCGGCGCCGCGCTTCGAGATGCGCGGCGTCCGCAAGGCGTTCGGCGCGACCGTGGCCCTCGACGGCGTCAGCCTCGCGGTCCGGCCCGGAGAGGTGTGCGCGCTGGTCGGCCAGAACGGCGCCGGCAAGAGCACGCTGATGGCGATCCTTTCCGGAGCGCTGACGCCCGATGCCGGCGAGATGCGTCTCGAGGGCGCGCCGTACGCGCCGCGGCAGCCGCTCGACGCCAGACGTGCCGGCGTCGCGATGATCTACCAGGAGTTGTCGCTGGCGCCGCACCTGTCGGTCAGCGAGAACATCGTCCTCGGCGTCGAACCAGTGCGCACCGGTTTGCTCGGTCCGCTCGGTCTCGTCCGCCGCGGCGCCGCGCGCGCCACCGCGTCGCGCGCGCTCGAGGAGCTCGGACGCCACGACATCGCGCCAGACGCCACGGTCGGCGATCTGTCGCCGGCGCAGCAGCAGCTCGTCGAGATCGCGCGCGCCCTCGCCAGCGGCTGCCGCGTTCTCGTCCTCGACGAGCCGACCAGCAGCCTGGCGCACGACGATGTGCGGAAGCTGTTCGAGCTGATCGGACGGCTGAAGCGGCAGGGCCAGGCCGTCGTCTACATTTCGCACTTCATCGAAGAGGTCAAAGAAGTCTCCGATCGTTTCGTCGTGCTGCGCGACGGTCAGAACGCGGGCGAAGGTGTGACGGCGGCGACGCCGGCGCAGGAGATCGTCAATCTGATGGTGGGGCGCGGCGTCGGCGGTCTCTATCCCCGGAGCGCACGCCGTGCCGGCGAGCCGCTGTTGACAGTCGATGCCGTCTCGCCTTCGGAGCGCGAAGGCTTCAGCCGAGCGTCCTTCGAACTTCACCGCGGCGAGATCCTCGGCATCGCCGGCCTGCTCGGCGCCGGACGGACGCGGCTGCTGCGCGCGATCTTCGGCCTCGAGCCGGTCGCAAGTGGCCGGATCAAGCTGGGTGTGTTCAGCGGTGCGGCAGCACCGCACGAGCGATGGCGTCAGGGCATGGGCATGCTGAGCGAGGATCGCGGAGGCGAGGGGCTCGCCCGCGGGTTGAGCGTCGCCGACAACCTGACCGCCACGCGTCTGAGCGGTCTCGGTCCGGGGTTTCTGGTGCTGCCGTCGCGGCAGGATGCGGCCGCCGCGCGCTGGATCCAGCGCCTCGGCATTCGCAGCGCCGGTCCGAGGCAGACGGTCGGGGAGCTGTCGGGCGGCAATCAGCAGAAGGTCGCCGTCGCGCGGCTGCTGCACCACGACGTCGACGTCCTCGTCCTCGACGAGCCGACGCGCGGCATCGACGTCGCGAGCAAGGCGCAAATCTACGAGCTGATGGATCAGCTCGTCTCGGGTTCGCATCCCAAGGCCGTGCTGCTGGTCAGCAGCTATCTGCCGGAGCTGCTTGGCGTGTGCGATCGAATCGCGGTGATGTCGCGTGGCCGGCTCGGCCCGGCCCGCCCGGTATCTGAATGGAACGAGCACTCGCTGTTGATGGAAGCGTCGGGCGCGCGCGCGTCGTGAGCCGGCGCCGCTTTCTGGACGAAAGCGGCGTCCTCATCGGCCTCGCGGTGGTCGCGCTGATCTTCGGCGCGCTCATCGGCCCGCAGTTTTTCCGCGCCGCCAACGTCGAGCTGATGGCGCGCCAGACGGTCATCGTCTGCGTCGCGGCGCTCGGCATGACGATGGTGATCGTGGCGGGCGGGATCGATCTGTCCGTTGGCTCGATCGTCTCGCTGAGCACCGTCGCGGTGGCGCTGCTCCTGCGCGACGGCGTCAGCCCGCTCGTGGCCGCGCTCGGCGCCATCGGCGCCGGCGCGGTGTGCGGCATGGTCAACGGCCTGCTCATCACCCAGCTGAGAGTCGTCCCGTTCATCGTGACCTTGGGCACCATGCTGCTCGTGCGCGGCGCCGCGAAGGGGCTCGCGGACGAACGCCGCGTCGAGGCGCCGTTGACCTGGCTGAACGACCTGCTGCGCACGGCGCGCGACGGCGGCCATCTGCTGCCGTGGGGGATCTGGCTGACGCTGGCGCTTGCCGTGGTCGTCAGCGTCACGCTTCGCTACACGCGCTTCGGTCGCCATCTCTTCGCGATCGGATCGAACGAGCGGACGGCGCGTCTGTGCGGGGTGCGAGTCAATTTAGTAAAGCTTGCGGTATACACAAGCTCCGCGGCGCTCGCGGCGCTGGCGGGCGTGATGGAGTACTCGAAGCTGTCGGTCGGCGATCCGACGGTCGCGGTCGGCCTCGAGCTCGACGTCATCGCGGCCGTCATCATCGGCGGCGGCAGCCTGCTCGGCGGCCGTGGCAGCGTCGTCGGCACGATGGCCGGCGCGGCGATCATGGCGGTGATTCAAATTGGCTGCTCGCAGCAGGGATTGCCGAACTGGGTGCAGCAGATCGTGACCGGGACGATCATCGTGGCGGCGGTGGCGCTCGATCGCTGGAGGGCCGGACGTCCGTGACGATTCGCGATCTCATCGTTCAAGATCTCCGTTTCCCGACGTCGCGGACCAACGCCGGCACCGACGCGGTGCACGTCGACCCCGACTATTCGGCGGCGTACGTCATTCTCGAGACCGATGAAGACCTCGAGGGGCACGGGCTGACGTTCACGATCGGCCGCGGCAACGAGGTGTGCGCCAGCGCCATCGAGGCGTTCCGTCATCTGGTCGTCGGCCAGCGCCTCGACGACATCACAGCCGACTTCGCGGGATTCTGGCGCCGGCTGGCTTCAGATTCGCAGCTGCGCTGGCTCGGACCCGAGAAAGGCGTCATCCATCTCGCCCTCGCCGCCATCGTCAACGCGGTCTGGGATCTCTACGCGAAGTCGCAGCGGAAGCCGCTGTGGAAGCTGCTCGCCGACATGACGCCGGCGCAGCTGGTCTCGTGCGTGGACTTCCGCTACATCACCGACGCCATCACTCCGGACGAAGCGCGCGCGATGCTCGAGCGCCACGCGCCGACGAAAGCCGATCGCGAGAAGACACTGCTCGGCGGCGGTTATCCCGCCTACAACACTTCCGTCGGGTGGATGGGCTATTCCGACGAGAAAATCCGACGCCTGTGCAACGAAGCGCTTGCCGACGGCTGGACGCATTTCAAGGTGAAGGTCGGCGGCCGGCCAGACGACGACCGCCGCCGAGTCGGACTGGTGCGGGAAGCGATCGGCGACGCGAACACGCTGATGATCGACGCGAATCAGCAGTGGGACGTGACGCAGGCGATCGAGCGGGCGAGCGAGCTCGCCGTGTTCCGGCCGTGGTGGATGGAGGAGCCGACCAGCCCGGACGACGTGCTCGGCCACCAGCGGATCGCGGAAGCACTGCGTCCGCTCGGCGTCGGCGTCGCGACGGGAGAGCACTGCGCCAACCGCGTCGTCTTCAAGCAGCTGCTGCAGGCGCGCGCCATCGACTTCTGCCAGATCGACAGCTGCCGCGTCGGCGGCGTCAACGAGAACCTGGCGATCATGCTGATGGCGGCGAAGTTCGGCGTCCCGGTCTGCCCGCACGCCGGCGGTGTCGGCCTCTGCGAGCACGTGCAGCACCTGTCGATGTTCGACTACATCGCCGTGTCCGGCACGATGGAAGGCCGCGTGATCGAGTACGTCGACCACCTGCACGAGCACTTCGTCGATCCGGTCACCATCTCGCGCGGCCGCTACATGGCGCCGCAGCGCCCGGGATACAGCACCGAGATCCGCGAGGAGTCACGAATTGAATATCGCTACCCCGATGGCGCGATCTGGAGTGCGGCATGAGCGTGAAGTCGATTCTGGCGATCGTCCTGCTGGCGTCGTCTGTTGTCGTCGGCCAGACGCCGGCGGCGTTCGACGTGAAAGCCTTCGGCGCGAAGGGCGACGGCAAGACGCTCGATACGGACGCGATCAACAAGGCGATCGCCGCGGCGCGGGCCGCCGGCGGGGGGACGGTGCGGATTCCCGCCGGCACGTATCTCTCGACCTCGATCCGGCTCCAGAGCCACGTCGGGCTGTTCATCGATCACGGCGCGACGATCGTGGCCGCCGACGCGACCGTCGGCCCATTCGACGAGCCGGAGCGGAACGACTGGGACAAGTTCCAGGACTTCGGCCACAGCCACTGGCACAACGCGCTCATCTGGGGCGACGGCGTCGAGGACGTCGCGATTACCGGACCGGGCCTGATCCACGGCAAGGGACTGGTGCGCTCGGCCAACAACGTGCCGAAGGGATCGGGCGACAAGGCGATCAGCCTCAAGAACAGCCACAACGTCCTCATCCGCGACATCTCGATCCTGCACGGCGGCTGGTTCGCCATTCTCGCGACCGGTGTCGACAACCTGACGATCGACAACGTCAAGATCGACACGAACCGCGACGGCATCGACGTCGACGCTTGCAGAAACGTCCGCATCTCGAACGCGACGGTCAATTCTCCGTTCGACGATGGGATCTGTTTGAAGAGCAGCTACGGCCTCGGGGTGAAGCGAGCCACGGAGAACGTGACGATCACCAACTCGCAGGTGAGCGGCTACGACGAGGGAACGCTGCTCGACGGCACCTTCAAGCGGACCGTCAAGTACAATCGCGGCACGACCGGCCGGATCAAGTTCGGCACCGAGAGCAACGGCGGCTTCAAGAATATAACGATCGACAACTGCGTGTTCGACTACAGCCGCGGCCTGGCGCTCGAGACGGTCGACGGCGGCGACATCGAGGACGTCACGATCTCCAACATCACGATGCGCGACATCGTCAACGCGCCGATTTTCGTGCGGCTCGGCAACCGGGCCCGCGGGCCGAACAACCCGCCGCCGGGCGTCATCAATCGCGTGCGCATCGCGCACGTCGTCGCGTCGAACGTCGACTCGCGCCACGGCATTCTCGTGAGCGGCATTCCCGGTCACGACATCGAGGACCTGGCGCTCGAGGACATCCGCATCGCCTATCAGGGCGGCGGAACCGAGGCGGACGCGGCGCTCGAGCCGGAAGAGAAGGAAGACGGGTATCCTGAGCCGGACATGTTCGGCAACATGCCCGCGTACGGTCTCTACGCGAGGCATGTGAAGTCGCTGCAAGCGCACGATCTGGTCTTCACCAACGCCAGGCCCGACGCTCGTCCGGCCGTGCGGCTGCAGGACGTGACCGGCGCCGAATTCGACAGGATTGTCGTGCCGCGCTCGTGGAATGTTCCGGTCTTCCAGCTGCGGCGCCTGACCGATTTCGTGCTGCGCAACAGCCCCAGCCTGCCCGACACGCGCGTCGAGCGCGAGACCGCGATTCGAGCGATTCCTTCGACTCGCCCGATTCCGTGAGCTCGCTCAGGACAAGTCCTTGACCCACGCGCCCCAGTACCCGCGCATCGCGTCCTTCAAGACCGCGGAGAGCTTCCGCGCCCATCTGGCCGCGTCCGGTATCGCGATCGAATTCGACGATCACGTGACGAGCGGCAGCGATTCGCCGCTCGGCCGCGCCGTCACGCTCGACGGCGTCCGCGTCGGCAACAGGTTCTGCATCCTGCCGATGGAAGGGTGGGACGGGACGCCGGGTGGACTGCCAACGGATTTGACGCGCCGGCGCTGGCGGAATTTCGGGATCAGCGGCGCGAAGTTGATTTGGGGCGGGGAAGCGGTGGCGGTCCGTCACGACGGCCGCGCCAACCCGAATCAGCTGATGCTGACGCCGGGCACGCAGCCCGCGATCGCCTCGCTTCGCGACGAGCTGGTCGCGGCGCATCGCGAGCGCTTCGGCGCCAACGCCGACAGGGACCTCCACGTCGGCCTTCAGCTGACGCATTCGGGACGCTACGCGCGGCCGAACGTCTTCGATCGCCCCGAGCCGCTCGCCGGATGGAATCATCCCGTTCTCGACCGGCGCTTTCCGGCCGGCGTGCGCGTGCTCGGCGATCGCGATCTCGAGCAGCTGATCGAAGACTTCGTGAACGCTGCGCGGCTCGCGCACGATTCGGGCTTCGCGTTCGTGGACGTGAAAGCCTGCCATGGTTATCTCGGCCACGAGCTGCTCGGCGCTCGAGGCCGGACCGGGCAGTACGGGGGAACCCTCGAGAATCGCACGCGCTTCCTGCGGACGGTCATCGAGCGGATTCGCGCGGCCGTGCCTCGCCTCGGCATCGTCGTCAGGCTGTCGGTCTTCGACACCGTACCGTACCGAAAGTCAGCCACAACGGTTGGGGAGCCTGACGACACAGGACACGGCCAGCCGTTCGGTTTCAGCGTCGTCGAGGACGATCGCCGTCTCGACGATGCGCTGGCGGAGACGCGGGACGTGCTGGGGATGCTGCGGCGGCTCGGCGTCCAGGGCATCTGCGCGACGGCAGGAAGTCCGTACTACAATCCGCACGTGCAGCGGCCGGCGATGTTCCCGCCCGTGGACGGCTACGAGCCGCCCGAGAATCCGCTGCGCGGCGTCGCGCGGCAGATCGAGGCGACGGCGTCGCTCAAGAAATCGTTCCCGGAGTTGGTGTTCGTCGGCTCCGCCTACAGCTACCTGCAGGAGTGGCTGCCGAACGTCGGACAGTACGTCGTGCGC
>Ga0081539_10004764_pt1 | contig 14648 bp, 19 predicted proteins | sample TabmetS4T2R2_FD_71023 | JGI IMG/M metagenome (GOLD analysis project Ga0081539, IMG submission 71023) | Tabebuia heterophylla rhizosphere microbial communities from the University of Puerto Rico - S4T2R2 | ecosystem: Host-associated > Plants > Roots > Rhizosphere ...
CGAGCCCGCTGCACGGCAAGACCCGCCAGCCCCGCAACTGCTGCCAGAACATGTGGCCGGAGCTGATCGTGCCGACCAGCACCAGCCCCGTCATGACGTGATCTAGGGTTACGTCTCCAGCGCTTCGGACATCCCAGAATAAGCTCGCCGCCGTTCCAAGAGCGAATACGGCACCGAGACAAAGGGCGATGGGGGAGCGGATGTAGGTGGACATGGGGCTTCCTCGTTGAGGGTTTCAAAGGCCCCGTCCTCGATCAGGTCCGCGATGAAGCACGCCACATTGACGAACACCGCCAGCAGGAAGAGCGTCACCAAGCCAGAGGCTACGGCGATCAGGAAGATCATCCAAAAGGTCGGATCGTTCTTGTAGAGGGTGGCGAGTGCGGACATTTGACGGCTCCCGTTGCTTGTTTCGTACAACAACGTACAACAAGACAGGCTAGCCAGTCAAGCAGGATTTGCACAACAAACGCCACACGGCGTTGCACAAGGCTCCGCCCTCTGCTATTGTACCTGCATGGCAGAGAGAGATGCGCGTTTGGACATGCGGATGCCCCACGACATCGTGGAGGCCATCAAGAAACTGGCCAAGGAAGACGAGCGGCCCGTATCAAAGTACGTTGAGCGCATCCTTCGCGCCCACATCGAGGCTCAGAAGGGAAAGCGCAAATGACGGATAGGCATTCAGGCTATGTCGTCGTTCTGGACGAGGATATTCGGGAAGACGATGCCGCCCCGATCCTCAACGCGATAAAGCTGATCAAGCACGTCAAGGACGTTCAGCCAGTCGTAAGCGATCCCGGCAGCTTTATCGTCGCCCACCGCGAGAAGCTGGACCTTCTAGAAGGTCTGCGAGAGTGGCTGGTTGAGCAGTACAAAAAATAGCCCCGCTGACTGTCTTCCCCCAGTCCAATCCACCCAAACCCGCCTAAACACAAGGCCACCCATGACCGTCAGAGCCTCCCAAGTCGTAGACTGGGCCTATGACATGGGCATCGAGCGCCCCAAGATATTCACCGTCGAGGGCTGGAACGGGGAGCAGGGCTTCATTTTCTCCTGCGGCCCCCTCGCCAACCGCAAGCGCATCACCATCAATCCCAAATGGGATCAATCCCGGATCAAGGCGGAGCTGGCCATGACGCTGGCGCCAGAGCCCGTAGAGGCCGCCCCAGCACCAGAAGCCCCAATCCCCGCCCAAGAGCCAGAAACCCCGCCAGCGGCCTCCGTAGCCCCGGCAAAGCCTAAGAGGAAAGGGAAGGCAGTATGAGTGGCGCAGAGAAGCCAGTCTTCGAGGTGCGGTCAGCAGGAAAGACCTACCGCATCTGGGCAAGTGGCCGAACCGAAGGCTTTGACGATCCGGTCATATTCAATCGAATTCCACTCCTGTTGGGAGAGGCGATAGCCCAAGAGCGAGATAGGGCGAGGAAGGCAGCAAATGCCGCCTCTTGATCCCAAGAGCGAGGCAATCCTAGCAGCCTATCTGGAGAACGGCGGAAGCCAAACCGAAGCATGGAAAGCGGCCCACCCCGACTCCAAAGCTAAACCCGCGTCAATCCACGTAAAAGCCTCGCAGTTCTTCAAACAAGATAAGGTGCGGTTAAGAATTGTCGAACTGCAAGCTAAGGTTGAGGATAAGGTTGTTGCCTCTGCTGCGCTAACCCTCGAAGCGCACATGCAAAAACTCGCTGAGCTGCGAGATAAGGCCGAACAGCGAGGCCAATTGAGCGCCGCCATTGCCGCTGAAGTCAAGCGCGGCGAGCTCAATCGCCTCTACGTCAAACAGGTGGAATCCACCGTGACCACCAAAAACGCCTCCGAAATGGATGACGCTGAGCTTGCAAGTATCGCCGCAGGAGGCAGCGCGAGAGCTGTTGCGGCGCCGAACGGTTCGTCGAAGCCTCACTAGCTGGTGCCGCCTCATAGGCTTCGAGCCGGCCCCTCACCACCTTCTCATCATCAAGGAGATCGAGGCCCTTCTGGAGGCCGAGGACTACGACACGCTGCTGATCTTCGCCCCGCCAGGCTCAGCCAAGTCCAGCTATGTGTCCGTAGCCCTTCCCTCCTGGTATCTGGCCTCCCATCCCCGAAACAGCGTTCTAGCAGCGTCACATACAACCACGCTGGCGGAGAAATGGGGCCGGCGGGTCCGCAATCTGGTCGGTGAGCATGCCCGCACATTGGGGGTTACGCTTGCGGCCGACAGCCAAGCCGCAGGCCGCTGGTCGCTGGCGGAGGGCGGTGAGTATCTGGCCGCTGGTGTGGGCGTTGGCATCGCTGGCTTTCGCTCTGACTTGGGCATTATCGATGACCCCATAGGCTCACGCGAGCAGGCGTTCAGCGAACTCATCCGCGAGAAAATCTGGGACTGGTTCATCAACGATTTCTCGTCTCGCCTGAAGCCGGGCGCCAAGCGCGTCGTGATGCACACGCGCTGGCACATGGACGATCCCGCCGGCCGCATCATCGAGGGCTTCAAGCAAGGCAAGTATCGCATCCGCGTCCTGTCGCTGCCGGCCATCGCCAGGGAGAACGACCCGCTAGGACGCAAGCCCGGCGAATGGCTGTGGGACGATCCAAGCGGATACAATTATGGCGCGTTCCTGCGTGCTCGCCATCGCGAGGTTCCGCCCTTCGAATGGTCAGCGCTCTACCAGCAGGAGCCCACGCCTGACGAGGGCGACTACTACAAGCGCGAGTGGTGGAACTGGTACGACGAGCTGCCGAAGCATCTGACCTACTACGGCGCCTCGGATTACGCGGTGACGGCCAAGGGCGGCGACTTCACGGTCCATGGTGTCTGCGGCGTCGATCCCGACGACAACCTCTACATCGCCGACATTTGGCGCCAGCAAACCACGTCCAACCTCTGGATTGAGGCGCTTCTAGACCTAGCCAATCAGTACAAGCCCATGTGCTGGGCTGAAGAGGATGGGCAAATCGTCAAGAGCGTTGGCCCGTTCATTGAGCGTCGGCAACTTGAGCGCAAGGTCTATTTCCAGCGCGAGCAGTTTGTATCTATCGCCGACAAGCCGACGCGCGGGCGCTCGTTCCAAGCGCGATGCGCGATGCGTAAAGTCTATCTTCCGCGCACCGCGCCATGGTTGGCGGACCTGTTGCTTGAGCTGCATAGCTTTCCCGCAGGCCGAACCGACGACCAGCACGACATGCTTGGTCTGATTGGGCGGATGCTGGATGCCATGATCGGCGCCCGCGTTCCTGCCGTCATCGAGCCCAACAATCGAGACGACTACCGATCTTCTCGCGATGAAGCCGAGAATGAGTGGAAGACGATCTAGCCAATGGCAATGACGGATTACATCGCCTTTGAGCAGGCTGCCCAGCCTCCCGACATGCCATCCATGGGCATGTCGCCGGAGCCGCTGGTGAGCGATGTTCCAGCCGTCATTCCGCCGGCACCGCCGCCGCTGGCCCCGCGCCTGCCCGCCAATCGCTTGCTCGATATGTACCGCGCATGGGAGCAGGCCAAGGAAACGGAGAACCTGGAGGCATATGTGGCCAGCCGCTACTATCACGGCAAACAGTGGACGGATTCGGAGCTCAAGGCGCTGCGCCGCCGCAAGCAGCCCGCAACCGTCAAGAACCGCATCAAGCGCAAGGTCGATTTCCTCGTCGGCATCGAGCAGTCCCAGCGCCGAGACCCGAAGGGCGTTCCCCGCAACCCGTCAGGCGAGAAGGCAGCCTATGTCGGCACCGCCAGCCTGCGCTATGTGGCGGATGTCAACAAGTCCCAGGTCATCTTCAGCGATGGCGCCAATGACGGTTTGATCCGGGGCATCGGCGTGCACAAGGGCGTTGTCGTCCCCACGCCGAAGGGCCTTGAGATCAAGAAGAACAAGGTCCGCTCCGACGAGTGGTTCTATGATCCGCGTTCGCTGGAATGGGACTTCCGCGATGCCCTCTATATGGGCGAGGCCAAATGGTTCGACATCGATCAAGCGAAGGAGATGCTGCCCTTCGCCGCTGAACGCATCGAGGAGATGTCAACCAGCGCCCTGGTCGGCAACAGCGGCGGCGTCATCCCGCAGCTTTTCGATAAGGAGCGCAACTGGGTCGATCCGAACACCCGGCGCATCTTCATCATCGAGCTTTGGTACAAGTACCAGGGCAATTGGATGTTCGACTTCCTGGTGGGCGCGGTGTCGCTATGCCCAGCCGAGCCGGTGAAGACAGGGCAGGTTGATCCCGTTTCGGGAGCGGAAATCACCACGCCGCCAATGGACTGCCTGTCGCCATACGTCAACGAGGACGGCGAAACGGTCAACCCCTACGATCCATGGAGCCCATACGTCGATGAGCGCGGCGACCGCTACGGTGTCGTCCGCGACATGATCCCCATTCAGGATGAGATCAACAAGCGCTCATCGAAGGCGCTGCATCTTCTGACCGTGCGCCAGACCAAAGCGGAGGCGGGCGCTGTCGCCGACATCGACAAGATGAAGGCGGAGCTGGCCAAGCCTGATGGCCACGTCGAGGTCAACCCAGGCAAGAATTTTGAGGTTTTGGAGCAGACCGCGCAAATCCAAGGCAACCTCGAATTGCTGCAGGAGGCCAAGGCCGAGATCGAGAACCTTGGCCCCAATCCCGGCCTGATCGGGCGCGGCGTCGAGAAGCAGTCCGGCCGCGCCATCCTCGCCCAGCAGAACTCTGGCATGACGGAGCTGTCGCCCGTCTTCGAGCGCATCCGCGAGTGGAAGCTGCGGGTCTATCGCCGTGACTGGAACATGATCCGGCAGTTCTGGACGACGGAGCGGGTCATCCGCGTCAGCGGCGATCCCGACGCCATCCAGCACTTGCACATCAACAAGCCTGTTGGCATCAACCCTCAGACCGGCCAGATGCAGGTCGAGAACTCGCCTGCAGAGATCGACATCGACATCATCCTGGACGAAGGCCCCGATACCGTCACCATGCGCGAGGAGCTGATGGAGCAGCTTTCGCAGTTGGGGCCTGGCGTCGTACCGCCCGAGCTGCTGATCGAACTCTCCAACATCGGCGAGAAAGAGCAAATCCTGCGCAAGATGGCGGAGTTCAAGGCGCCGCCGCCCGAATTGCAAGAGCTGCAAAAGAGGATGGCGCAACTTGAAGAACTGCTCGCCGCCGCCAAGGTCGATCAAGCCCAGGCCGACATCGAAGCCAAGCGCGCCGACACGATCACGAAGCTGGCGGGCATCGGCCTGCCCCCAGAAATGGCGACGCAAGCCTTCCCGTTCTATTATCGCGAGCCAACGACCCTAGACGAAGCCAAGGGCATGATGGGCATGGGGCAGCCGACGCCTATGCCTCAGAACGCCTTGGCAGGCCCGCAGCCGCCTCCGGGCGCGCCGCCCCCGCCTGATGCGGCTCTTCCGCCTCCGAACGGCTTGGCTGGTCAAGAGCCGGCGCCTGATGGCTTGCAGGGCTTGCCGTCTCCGCCCGTGGGTTCCGATTTCCTTGAGGCGTCATCGACGCCTTGGGTGCAGTAGGTCGCTCCAGGATCACCCTATCGAAATCAAGGCTGGCCTCGTAGTCAACGGCATCGCCGCCGATGAGAGACCAGCCTTTGTCCCAGCCGGGGGCTGAACGCTTCTTACCAGAGACCCTTTCCATTTGCTCAGTCTGCCTCTCGCTCGGGGCGGATTGATGGCGGTTTGCATTCGAGCGGTTCGTCGCGCCCGACGATACAGGGCGGTTCGTGGCTCCACAACGACAAGCGGGAGAATTCAGTGGAACAGCAGGTAGTTCAGCAGCAGCCTATGGATCAAGACATCGCGGCCATTCTGCAGCCGATGACGCCGCAGCCGGCCCCGGTGCCCGAAGTCCAGCCCGCCGCTCCTGAACAGCAGGCCGACGCGCAACCTCCGGCCCCAGCGCCGGAACCGCCGAAGCCAACACCTCAAGTTCCGCTGCCGGAGCTTCTGGAAACGCGCCATCGCGCACAAATGGCTGAGCGTGAAAACCAGCTATTGCGTGAGCAGATGGCAATGTTCCAGCGCTCCATTGAGGCACAGCAGCAGCCAGTACAGCAGCAACAACCACCGCTTGATCCGGTCGGCGATCCCGAGGGCTTCGCCCGCGCCATGCTGCAGGAAAACGCCCATTTGCGGCGTCAACTGCAGACTGTCGCGGAGAACATGCCCGCGCATATCACCGAGCACCTGATCAGAGAAAAGTATGGCGACGAAGCGGTGGACGCTGCCGTGAAGGCTGCTCATGAAGCCGGGCTTGGTGGCTACTTCATGAAGCAAAAGTCCCCCTACAAGTCGCTCATGGAATGGCGGAACAACCAGACCATCGCCCAGCAGATAGGCCCCGATCTCAAGGCTTGGGAAACCAAGAAGGAAGCGGAAATCGAAGCCCGCATCCTTGCCAAGCATGGGATCAGGCAGCCCGCACCCGTGCCTCAGAACATCCCGCCGTCGTTGAGCACGGCCACGCGAGCGAATGGTGCAGTGCCCGTGGTCGAAAGCGCCAACGACTTCTTCAAATCCTTGTTCCAGCCGAAGGCACGATAGACCATGGCCACCACCACGACCCCCTCTGACCTCCAGGAAATCCGCTATCGCCGCGAGTATTGGCGCGAGTACGTGCGTGAGTCGGGCTATGCCGCGTACATGGGCAACGACGCCATGAAGCCCATCCATACCTGCTTCGAGATGACCTCGGGCGGCAAGTCGCTCACCATCCCGCTGGTTGGCCGCCTCGCCAATGCCGGCGTTGAGGGCAACACCCGCCTGTCCGGCTCGGAGGAGAGCCTTGGCAAGCACACCCACAGCGTGACGGTGCAGTTCTCCCGCCATGCCGTGGAACTCTCCAAGCAGGACGAGCACTACGACGCCAGCAACGCGCGCGAGGCCGTGCGCCCGCTCCTCAAGGAGTGGAGCATGAACCGGCTGCGCGACCGCATCATCGATGCCATGGGCTCGGTGGCGTTCTCGGGCGCTCAGAATGCGACGTTCTGGACGCCTCTGGACAGCGGGCGCAACGTGGCGGCCACCTCGACCCAGCTCAACACCTGGGCTGCGGCGCACGCTGACCGCGCGCTGTTCGGCAAGCTGATCAGCAACTACTCGGCCACGTTCGCCACGGCCATCGGCAACGTCGACAACACCGATGACAAGCTGAGCGCAAACATGGTCGGCGTTGCCAAGCGTCTGGCGAAGACCTGCGACCCGCATATCCGCCCGATCCGCTCCAACGCGGAGGACGGCCGCGAGTATTACGTGATGTTCTGCAACCCGCAGTGCTTCCGTGATCTCAAGGCCGACAGCACGATCATCGCCAACAACCGCGATGCCCGTGCGCGTGAAGGCAGCGCCATGGACAAGAACCCGCTGTTCCAGGACGGCGATCTCATCCACGACGGCGTGATCATCCGGGAAATCCCGGAAATCCCGGCCTTCTCCAACGGCACCATCAACGTCGCCGCCAACTTCCTGTGCGGTGCGCAGGCGGTTGCCGTCGCTTGGGGGCAAGAACCGAGGTTTACGGCGAAGAAGGAAGACGACTACGACTTCTTCACGGGCATTGGCATCGAGGAGCTGGTCGGCTGCAACAAGGTCATGCGCAAGCATGGCGTTGCCGGCACGTTCAAGGATCACGGCGTTGTAACCGTGTTCGCCGCCGCAGTCTCAGACGCGTGATCGCTGACGCTGAGGGCGCCGAACTCAATCGGCGCCCTTTCCATCATCTTCCTCACATTCCAAGGACTGACGCACATGGCTACCTACTACACCTCCAAAGCTCCCTCCAATGGCGGCGGACCGACCACTGGTGTGGGCTGGAACCGCAACCTCATCACACTTGAGGCGCAAGTCCAAGTCACCGTAGCGATGTCCGACAACACTAACGACAGCGTCGGTTTGTTCTATGCTCCGGCCGGGTTCGTGGTGCTGGGAGGTACGATATCGTCTGAAGACCTCGATAGCTCGACTGGCATTGCGTGGAATGTGGGCGACAGCGGAGATCAAGATAGGTTCTTCGCGGCGTCCACCGTTTCTCAGGCGGCGACCTTCTCGTCTGCCTTGGCGCCAGCCGGCCACTTCTACAAGTACACGTCACGCACAGAGATCAGGGCCTATGTGCAAGCGGCGGTGTCAGGCACGGGCGCAGCTGGCGCGTTGAAAGTCGCGTTGTGGGGATTCGTCGACCCCGACTACAACACCACGGCGCTCACGGCATCCACCTAAGCGCCAACGCGGATTTGGCGGGGCAGCGAACTGCCCCGCCTTCTCTTCCTCTTCCCCAATTCGCTGAAAGGACGCCGCCATGAGCAGCGTTGCCATCGATACCGTCAACCTGTTCCAGCGTCGTCAAGGCTTCGACCCCGGCAAGACCGACCACGCCGGCTTTCGCCTGCAGAAGCTCACCACCACGCAGCGCGACGCCCTGACGGGCGAAGGCGCGGCGGTGGCCGGTGACCACATCTACAATACCACCGATGCCGCTGTGCAAGCCTACACAGCCAACGGCTGGGTGACGCCAGCGCAGGCTGCCGAGGTCACCTTCACGGAGACCTCCGGCGCTGGCACCTACACCGGATCGGTCGCCATTCCGGCTGGCGCCACCATCCTCGATATCATCGTCAACGGTGTGGCGCTGTGGAACAACGCGGGTGCCTGCACCCTCAAGGTTGGCGATGTCGCCGACGACGACGGTTACTTCACGGCTGTCGATCTGAAGGCGACTGATCTGCTGGCTGGCGAGTCCATCTCGTTCGCGCTGGCCGGTGGCAAGGCGGGCGCCTACATCGCTAACTCCCAGGTATCCCCACGCTATTCGGCATCGGCGCGCACCATCTCCGGCATTGTTACGACGGCCTCAACGGGCGGTTCGACGGGCCGCACGCGCATGACGGTGGTGTGGACGGTGGCTGCTCCGGCAACGGCTGCCACCAAGGCGTAACGGCATCCAATGGGTGGAGCAAACCCTGCTCCACCCGCCATGAGGGCAATGCGATGGCCATTACGCGCATACGCGACGTTACTCTCTCGACCGACACCAGCGCCTACGCCAACGGTGATCTGTTGGCGGACACGCAAACGCTCTCGGATATGTTCTACATCAACGACGGCACGGGCATCATCAAGAGTCTGACCGTGGTCGATACCGATGACAACACGCTCTACAGCTTCAGCGTGTGGTTCCTGGACGGCAGCGGATCGCTCGGCACCGTGGACGATCTTGTCGAACGGCCTGGGCCCCATCAATCTGGGCAACCCGGCCGAGTTCTCCATGCGGGAGCTGGCCGAACTGGTTATCGAGCTGACGGGCTCGCGGTCGAAGCTGTCGTTCCTGCCGCTGCCCAGGATGATCCGAAGCAGCGCCGGCCGGATATCTCGCTCGCCGAGTCGAGGCTTGACTGGCGCCCGGCTATACCGCTGCGCGAGGGGTTGGTGCGCACCAAGGCGTCCCTGCCGATACGCAGTTAGTCCCAACCCACTGAACAAGGACTGACACTCATGTCATCGGTGCTCACCAAGGCACAGGTCGTCACGGCTGACGTTTCTCCCGCCGCGACCGCCAACACGGAGATGCCGCTTACGCAGACACCAGAGGGTCGGCTTCGCGTCGATGCGCAGCTTTCCACTGCTCCAACCATCGACATCGGCAATGTCGAGATCAACGCCTCGTCGGAGGCGGGAGGCGTTCCATCCACGTCGCGCCTCGTGTCGGCCGCAGCCAGCGACAACTCAACGTTGGTGAAGAACGCAGCGGGACGCGTCTACGCCATTCAAGGATACAACGCCGCCGCCTCCGTGCGCTACTTGAAGCTTTATAACAAGGCGACGGCGCCAACCGTGGGGACGGACACCCCGCGCAAGACGTTGGCATTGCCGCCGCTCTCGGCCTTTGCCTTCGACTTCCCTGTAGGTCTTTCGTTTGCGACTGGGATCGGCTTCGGTCTGGTCACCGGCTCTGCCGACAACAGCACGGCCGCAGTCACGGCGGCCGATATCGTTGGCCTCAACATCGACTACGCTTGAGGAGGGGTCGATGAGCGGATTTTTTGGGCCGCCTGCGCGGCTGTCCGTGGTCTCGTTTACTCGCGACCTTTCGACCGCCTCGGGGTCGCAAGCGGTAACTGGTGTCGGATTTCTACCGCGAGCAATCGTATTCATCGGCTCAAACTCAGCGTCCACTATCTGGCCGACCGTGGGGGTCATTGCCGCATTGAGCGGGAGCAAGGGAGCCATTAGCAGTTTCTCGAACGGCTACACCGAGACCAATCCCCTGCTGCCGGTCGTGAATACGGGTGGCGGCAATTACCAGCAGGGCGGCATCTCCAGTTACGACGCGGACGGTTTCACCATCAGTTGGACAAAGAACGGGACGCCGACCGGCACGGCGACGTTCTATGCCCTCTGCTTCGCATGACGAGCTGAGACATGGCTCACAAATATCCAGATCGCGTCGCTGACGCCACGTCGAGCACTGGGACCGGCTCTCTGGTCCTGGATCGGCCTTCGCTCAACAATTATCGCAACGTGGGTGATGTTTGCGAGAACGGGGACACCATCTATCTCAGCATTGCGCATCGCAGGCTGCCGCAATGGGAGACGGGAAAATACACCTACGGTGCCGGCATCGGCGCTCTCACGCGCACGCTTGTTCTCACGTCAAGTAATGGCGGCAGCGCCGTCAACTTTTCGGAGGGCATAAAAGATATCGTGTGCGGGTTGCCCGGCTCCGTCATCGAGGATGTGGTGGACATGGCAACGGAGGCGCTGGCCTCCACCACGTTCATGACGCCAGTCCTGGTGTCTGGTGCGACAACGGTATCCACGGATCACAATCGCAAACTGCTGTGCCCCGGCGGCAGCGCTTATTACGACATCACGCTTGCGGCGGCCTCCAACTATCCCGACCCGTTCTGTGTGCTGATCTACAATCGGGATTCGGGACGGTATAAGGGCATAGTCGTTCCTGGCTTTGGCAATTTTCGGCTGGCGCCACTGCACCTTTGCACAGTCATCAAGGTCAACGGCGCCTGGGTGGCCGACTATCCTCGCGTGTGGGATTTGAATGGCAACGTACAATTCAATATCGACCCATCCAGTGGCTCTGATGCCGACGTTGGGGTTTCGGGCTCCACGGACGGAATGGGGACCGGGTCCGGGGCGTTTGCCACGCTCCAAGGTGCAGGCGAGTTCGTCCAGAAGTTCATCAACTCGCACTACAACACCGTGACCTTGCAGGCTGCGGCCGGTTCTTACAGCGCCGGACTTAGCCTTGCAGTGCCGTGGCAGGGAAACACGATTGTTCGCTTGCGTGGCGACACGTCCACGCCCGCAAACTGCACGCTGACGGTTCCCAACAACCAGTACGGCATCAGCATGGCCGACAACGCGGCCATTGACGTTGCTGGTTTCAAGTTCGTCAGCGCGGGGTCAGCTCTGGCCGCTCTTCGGGCGGCACAAGATGGCATCATGGACTACGGGCAATGCGACTTTGGCGCGTTTCCCGGTGCGGTCCACATCCTGGTTGATCGCGGCGGCCATTCAAACGCGCTCGCGAACTACAACATATCGGGCGGAGCGGTGTTCCATGCATCCGTGAACGAAGCCAGCCGCGCTTCTCTCGGGCAAGCTCAGGCAAACTTTATCACGGCGAGCCTGGGGTTCACGCGCTTGATCGATGCCACCGCAGGTTCCGTCGTGCGATTCGTCAACTTCACTGTCGGCGGCGCTCATGTCGGGTCGGCCACCGGGCAGATTTGGAAGCTGGACATCAACTGCTCGGGTCTCAACGGCGGAACCACGCCTGATACGACGCTATCGGGACTGTCTAGCATGTCTGGCGGCGCCCTGACTCGGAACTCACAAGGCGATTGGTCTTAAGAGGGCGCGACGGATGTCTGACAACGCAACAGACGACGTGAAGGCCGCGCCGCTGTCGGCGCCTGTGTTCATGTCCGATGCCCTGATGGGGTCGGCCCTGATGGCCATCCCGACCAGCGCAACATTTATCGGGCCTTCAGTTCAGGCGGCATCAGGCACCGGAGGCGCCCAGCTTACGGCGCGGGCGGGTTAGGGAGCGCTGTAACCCGGTCGGCTGCGATCCCTTCTCGACCTGCAATCCCCACAGCAGCACGCCCGACCCGCCGAAGATGGCCGTGTACCGATTTTCCATGCTGTCGAGGAGGTTGATCGTCAGCACGCCATCGGACTGGGTGAAGGTCAGCCGCATCCAGCAGCGGAACCAGCCGCTTGGCAACGCGATAATGCCGGCTTCCTCGGTATCGCTGATGTGATCGCGCACCACGCCATCGCTCAGGTTGAAGCGGGCCGCGCCATAGGTGCCCAGGTCAGCAGGTCGCGCCATAGGTGCCCAGGTCAGCAGGTCGCGAGCCATACGGGGCACTGACCGACTTCGACCGGGATCAGCCACAGGACAAACAGGACGGCGGCCACGCCGCCCGCGATTCCGAGCCAGACAGACTTGGGAACATCACGCGGGATCGAGCGTGGGTCGGGAATATGCAGCATTTGGTGTCCTCGCAATAGGCCAAGGCAAAGCTAAATGGCCCTCGCCCCCGGCAAGCACTACGTCAACTCGCCCATTCGTCTTCGGGTCAACTTCACCGACGACGACGGCAACGATTATGACCCCGAGACCGTCACCTTCAAGACGTTCAGCCCGGCCCAGGTCGAGGCATCCTACGTCTACGGCACCGATAGCGAGGTGACCCGCATCGACTCCGGCAACTACGCCGCCGACATCACGCCAGATGAAGGCGGACGGTGGCTCTTCCGCTGGCAGACCACCAACGGTGTCATCGCCCTCGAAGGCGATTTCCTCGTGCAGGATTCCGCCTTCTATCCGTCATCCTGGCCCGTGCCGGACTACACATGACCAAATCCGTCGCAGACCTCGCCACCGATGTCCTGGGCGTTCGCCTGGGCCTCATCGACATCAACAAATCACCCACCGCCGCCCAGCAGGCCCGCGTCACCTCCCTTTACAATACCAAGTACGCCGAGCTGTCCCTAGTGGACAAAGCCTACTGGCCTTCGGCGGAAATCCCCGATCTCGTGTTCGGTGCTCTCTCGCGGATCATCGCCGAGGAGATCGCGCCGGGACTGGGCATGGCGGCTCCAACCGAGCCTGACGATGACGGCCAGCTCGTCTCCATGGGCACCAAGGGCTGGCGGCTGCTCAATCGATTGCTGGAACGCGAGCGAACCGGCGTGCCGACGCAGGCGACCTACTTCTGATGGCCGATCCCATCCCCATCCAGCTCGGCCGTGGCTCCAACAAAGGACGCCACGGCCCCGAAGGGCTCGCCTCTTTCGTCAACTGTTACGTCGAGCGGTTGGGCGAGGGCGGCAAGGTCGAATGGCCGATCTATGCCATCGACGGCATGGATGAGTTCGGGGATGCCATGTCGGCGGGTGGCGCCATCCGTGCCATGCTGACCGTGGACGCCCAACTGCTGATCGTCTCGGGGCGGCAGCTCTACGTGACCAACGTCGGAGGATCGCCCGTCACCTTGGTCGGTGGCATCGCCTCGGACGGCTTTGTCACCATGGCCCGCAACCGGCGCACGCCTGATCCGCAGGTGGCTATCGTCTGTGATGGCCTCTGGTACATCTACACGGGCGGCACCCTTACCCAGGGCACCGATGCCGACCTTCCGCCGCCGATTGCCGTGGTGGAGGTGGACGGCTACTTCGTGTTCGTGATCAGCGATGGCCGCTGGTTCATTTCAGCGGTTGACGACGCAACCATCGACGGTCTCGACTTCACGGAGGCCCAGTCCTCCCCCGACAGTAACGTGATGGCGGCGGTTAGGGGCCGCGAGCTCATCATCATGGGCTCCCGCAGCCTCGAATTCTACGTGGACAACGGCGGCCAGGGCGACTTCCCCTTCACCCGCATCCAGACGGCCCGCATAGGCTGCTACGCGGCCGGTTCCGTCCAGCAGATCATCCTATCCCCGCCAGGCGGAACGGCCGCCGACAGCGTTATATGGGCCGCTACGGACGTTGAGGGCACATACAACGGCATCCGGGTGCTGGACGGCTATTCAGGGTCCAAGATTTCCACCGATGAGGTGGACCGGCTGGTGCTGGCGGAGCCCGATCCGGCCAACCTGCGCTCCATGGCCTGGACCGAGGGCGAGCACGTCTTTTACTGCCTCTCGGGAACATCGTTCACCAAATGCTGGGACAGCGCCACGGGGCAGTGGCACGACCGCAAGACCTATGGGCTGGATCGCTGGCAGTGGCAGTGCCACGCGCAGATCGGCGGCTATCACATCTTCGGCCACTACTCGGACGCGACGCTGGGCAAGCAGAACAAGGACACCTATGACGATCAGGGAACGGTGATCGTCGCCCAAGTGACGACCCCGCCCGTTCATATGTTCCCCAGCAACTTCATCATCGACGCGCTCTATATCGATGCGATCACGGGCGTCGGGGTGAATTCCACGGAAGATGAAGACGCCAATCCGGTTCTGCTGCTGGACTATTCGGACGATGGTGGCCAATCGTTCGGCGGCGAGCGCGAGGTGGAGTTGGGCGCGGCCGGGCAACGGTATGTCCAGTTGAAAGAGACGAGCTTCGGCAAGTTCGACGCCAACGGCGTTTCGTTCCGCATCTCGTGCTCGGCCCGCGTCATCAAGGGTCTGCTTGGCGCTTCGGTGG
>Ga0081539_10004765_pt1 | contig 14647 bp, 13 predicted proteins | sample TabmetS4T2R2_FD_71023 | JGI IMG/M metagenome (GOLD analysis project Ga0081539, IMG submission 71023) | Tabebuia heterophylla rhizosphere microbial communities from the University of Puerto Rico - S4T2R2 | ecosystem: Host-associated > Plants > Roots > Rhizosphere ...
GACTTTGAGATTTACAATAAGGCGCTGCGCGTTGGCGCTTTCACTTTTGGCGGTGTGCGCGATTTGGTCTCGCCGGCCCAATTCAGAATCGGGCTCGGCACGGATGTCACGTTCTACCACTTGCCCAGCATCCCGAGGTTCCCCCTGCTCTTCGACCAAATATATAGTCAACGGCCACTGTCATTTCACTTTTTTGTCCGCTTCCGGTTAGGAAATTCAAAATGACGGGCGGAGTTTCAGCGAAAAATAGCGGCTTGAAATGCCAATTATGCGGCGCCGGCGGCGCGCATCATTACCAACTCGTCCGCCCAGGCGCAAGCCGGGAACCATCCGAGGAACGCGAATTTGTCCTGTGCGTCAAATGCGCTCGCACGGAAAGAGAAAGATTGAGGCGGCAATCCGACTCGCCCGACGCTGACCGGCTGACGCGTGAAGAGCTGATCAAGACGCTGGACCGTTTCTTTATTACTTGCGGAGCCGGGGAGATTTGCCGCCGTTGTCATGAGCAAGGCACCGGATGCTGTCCGCCGACTTGCCGCGTGATGGGGGCGCACGGATGCGATCCTCACAACAAACACGGCAAGACCGTCTTCTGCGCCGCCTTTGTGTGCGCGGCTTTACTCAATGCTATTTCCGAATGCGATCCGGAGGCGGGACGCGCGCTCAGATGGGTCAAGCAAGAATTGGGACCGGCGGAGTTCCGCATCTATGAAATGATCACGCGCGTTCCGGCTCACGCGCGCGAACCCCTCAGACCGTTGACGCTGCCCCCAGGCTATCCGCGCCCGACCGGCCTCGAAGACGGAGAGAAGATTAAAGAGAAGCTGGAGAGGCTGGTTGATGAAGTGTTGGAAGTGCGCCGAAAATGGCACGAAAAAGAGAAGTTAGAAAGATAGAGAAGGGCGTTGAGATGATCGCGCTGTCTAACCGTGGTTGACCGCCCTGATGGACTTCTAATGAACGGCAAAGACAATCGATAACCTGAGGTCAATCATCTTTTCCGAGAGCGGTCCCTGGCCCGGATCGTCCGCAAAACGGCTCAAAAAATAGTTTTTGACAGCTCTCTACCAATCTGTTACAGTCCGCGTCTCGTTAGATAACTTCTGCATCCGCATCAAGATCGCTTTGAACAAGGCTGTATTGGCCAATTGATAAGCGTAGCAGTGTGCTTTGAGGAAGTCTCAACAGCTATTGCGGACGGCTTTTCACGTCTTCATCAATTCCATTTGAGGGAGGTAAACGAACGGTCAGAAATGAAATCAGCCATCGCTGAGGTTGCTCAGACCTACGGCATCGAGAACTGGGGCGCTGGTTACTTTGGCATCAATTCACAAGGGCATTTGGTTGTCTATCCGGCCGAGGGTGAACCACGCAGCGTAGATATCAAAAAACTTGTGGATGATTTGATTGCCCGGCGCGTCAAGCTGCCGATCCTACTGCGGTTCCCACAAATCTTCGCCAGCCAGGTTCGTAAGATGAACCAGTCCTTCCGCGCGGCGATGAAAGAATTCGATTACAAAGGTGAACACCTTGCTGTCTTTCCGATGAAAGTCAATCAACGGCGGCAGGTGATCGAGGCCTATCTGGAGGAAGCAAAGAAACACAATTACGGGCTTGAAGTCGGAAGTAAATCTGAACTATATGCGGGAATCGCGCTCGATCAGGCCCCCGACTCCCTGCTGGTCTGTAACGGGTTCAAAGACGACAGCTTCATCGACCTCGCTTTCGTCGGCGCCCAGACCGGTAAAAATGTCGTCATCGTCATCGAGAAACTCAATGAGTTGGGCAAAGTGATCGATCGTGCGCTCGCCTCCAGAGTGCGGCCGATGATCGGAATGCGAGTGCGTCTTTACTCGCGCGGTTCCGGGCGTTGGGAGAAATCGGGCGGCGAACAATCGAAATTCGGATTGACAACGACCGAACTGCTGCAAGCCATCAAGATGTTGCGCGACGTCGGGATGGTCGACATGTTGCGCGTCCTGCATTTCCATATCGGCTCCCAAATCACCCAGATTAAACGCGTCAAAGCCGGCGTCAAGGAAGCTGCTCGTGTTTATGCCAAGATCCGTAAGATGGGCATTGACGTCGATCACCTCAATGTCGGAGGCGGGGCGGGCGTCGATTATGACGGCAGCAAAACAAGTTTTGAATCATCGGCAAATTACACTTTGCAAGAGTTTGCCAATGACGTCATCTACACGATCAAGAGCGTCTGCGAAGAAGAGAACGTGCCCGAACCGAACGTCATCACCGAATCGGGCCGCGTCCTCGTCGCCTATCATGCGATGCTCATTACCAACATCATTGATGAGATCGAGACCGTTCAAGGCATCCACAACATCACCCTCACGGATGATGAGCCGCCCGTCATCAAGGAGCTGTACGATCTTTATAAGACGATGAACGCGAAGAACTTCCTCGAGTACTATCACGACTCGCTCGAGCACAAAGAAGAGTTATTCACGCTCTTCGACCTCGGTTTTATCAGTCTTGAGGGACGGGCGAAAGGCGAGACGCTCTTCTGGGAAGTTTGCGATCGGGCCAATAATTATGCGAAGCTGTCACAGCTCAAGTCGGAAGAATTCGACGACCTGCGCAAGCTGCTCTCGGCGAAATATCTCTGTAACTTTTCGGTATTCCGTTCCGTGCCCGACCACTGGGCAATCGACCAACTCTTTCCGATCATTCCCATTCACAAGCTCAATGAAACACCGACCGATACTGCGACTCTAGTTGATATTACTTGCGACTCGGATGGTGTGGTCGACAAATTCGTTGACTTGCACGATGTCAAGGAAGTTCTGGAAGTTCATGATCTCAAGGATCGCGAGCCCTACTACCTGGCAATGATGCTGATTGGCGCGTACCAGGAGGTCATGGGCAATTTCCATAACCTCTTCGGCACCACCAACGAGGCGCATGTGATTATCGATGGCGAGGGTGAATATCATATCAGCCGCATCGTCCCCGGCTCGCAGGTTGGTGATATGCTCTCCTTCGCCAGATACGAAAAAGATTTTTTGCAAGATGGTTTCCGTACCTTGCTTAACAGACAGACCAAGAAAGGAAATCTGACGGAAGAGGAGGCGAACCGTTTGGTCGAAGAATACGAGTCACATTATACCGGCTATACGTATCTCGATTCGAACGGGGGCAAATAGTCAGTGCTGATCTTCAAGCGCCGGGTCGGAGTGCGAGCAGGCCAGCTCGGGACCCGGCGACTCTAGAGATGGGTACTCTTCCAGTCAGTCAAACTGACAACCAATGATCCGAAGAATCAAAGGCGCTAAGTATTTGACTAAACCCACTCAGCCGCTGCAGATCGACCGTGACCGCAGCGTGCCGGGACTCCTGGACAAGATGGAGCATATCTCGTTCCAGGGACGCAACCTTGCATTAGCCCATCAGATCTGGCTGCAAATGCTGTCGGAGAATGCGGTCGTGATGATGGGATTGAGCGGAGCGCTGGTCCCGGCGGGCATGCGGCGCCTGGTCGCATATTTGATCAAAAACCGTTGTATTGATGTGCTCGTCGCTACCGGCGCAAATATCTTTCACGATTTGCACGAAACTCTAGGACGTCATCACTATATCGGCGACCCGAAAATAAGTGACACCGAGTTGCTCGAAGAGAAGGTCGATCGCATCTACGATACCTTCGCGTCGGAAGAGGAGTTCCGTGAGGCCAATGAGTGGATCGGCGGTTTCGCCGCTCAACTTGATAATACGCACGCTTATTCGACACGCGAGTTCCTGCATCTGCTCGGACGCGAGTTGAGTGAGATCGCCACCGAAGACGGCATCCTCACTTCAGCTTTTAAATCACGCGTCCCGATCTTTTGCCCCGCCATCACCGACAGCGCGTTCGGCGTCGCCATCGGCATCAGCCGCATCGAGAAGAAGAATCAGTTTCAATTTGATGTCATTCAAGATGTGGTCGATATGGCTCAGATCGTCGCCAAATCGCGTTCGACCGGGGTAGTCTATTTCGGCGGCGGCACAACCAAGACTTTCATTCAGCAAAGCGAGACCGCCGCAGCCATGCTTCATAACACTGTCCGCGGCCACAAGTATGCCGTCCAGGTCGTGACGGATACCGCCGATTACGGCGGATATTCCGGAGCCGATTTCGATCAGGCGCAGGCTTTCGGCCGGCTCGCCAAGAACGCTCGCTCAGTCACGGTGCGCTGCGATGCGACGATCGCCATGCCGCTGCTGGTGACAGCGCTCACTCAAACGGCATCGAAGGCAATGCGGACACGTAAACGCGTCCAGTTTATTTTCGGAAAAGACCTCAACATCTCGATGCCATAAATGGGGAGAATGGAAGAATGGAAGAATGGGAAATGAGAGAGTGAGAGAGAACAGTAATCAGCATCTCTCCCACTCTCCCGTGCCGCTATGGCAGTTTTAGTTCTTGGCCGACCTGAATCTTGTCAGGATCGCTGAGTTGATCTCTGTTTGCATCAAAGATTTTGTGATAGGCGTTGGCGTCGCCGTAAAAACGCTTGGCAATCTTCGAAAGCGAGTCTCCCGCAACGACTTGATAGGTCAAGCCGGACTCGACGTTGACATCGACAATCGCATCAGAGACATTGGGATCGATGCTTTTCACCGTATCCCACAGTTCATTTTTCGCGTAATCAGAAGGAACGACTCCCCGAATCAAAAGCTTATCGCCCTCCAGATTGAGATTCCGAACCGTCAGGCCGATTTCATGTCCTTTCTCCAGAACAGACTGATACTTTGCCTTCAATTCATCTAAACTTGCCATTGTTTTTTATCCTCCATAGAAAATAAGGGAAATGGATGAAGGTATCCTTGACCCTTTTTAAAGTCCGAGGTCTTGCACCCGGATTTCGACCGGCCACTTGTAGATGTAGAAGGGGAACTTCACCAATTGAGTGTAGACGATGCGTGCCGTCAGCTTTCGCCCATCGCGTGAAAGCTCGATGCGGGAGTTGTCTGGCAATCCGAACTCCCTGGCTTTCTCCTGTAATTGCGCTTTGACATCAGATTCGTGCAAATTCTGCAGCGCTCCGCGATGGACAATCTCCGTCGTGGCATCCTCCATTTGTCTATTGCCGAGGTAGATCGGAATAAAGACTGCCATCAAATAGACAATGGCGGCAGTCAGAGCCAATAAGAGCAGGAATGGGAACCGGCTGGCGCCTCTTTCATGCGAAAAATTATGAGAAGAGTAACCGGGCTCTAGCATAATTTCTCTCCTTGCATTGGAATTCAATTGCTTCACCAACTCGAAGCCAATAACTCTCGCACCGTGGCGCGAATAACTCTCGGTGCGATATCGTCACGCACCACCACTGTGCCGATTTTAGTGGGCAGAATGAGAGGGAGTTTGCCTTGTGCGACTTTCTTGTCGTGCGCCATCATGGCGATGACATCCTGCGCTTTCAGGTCGTCAATGGGGGGTAACTTGCCAACAGCATCCACGCCGTCTTTGATCGCCTGAGCGTCGTCTGGCGCGATTATACCAACTTTCTCCGCAATTGATGAAGCGCACTTCATTCCATAACCCACCGCTTCGCCATGTTTGAGACGGCGATAGGCCGTCACCGCCTCGAGCGCATGGCCAACCGTATGTCCAAAATTCAAAATGCGGCGCAACCCCGTCTCGCGCTCATCCGCCATCACGACTTCAGCCTTGATCTGACAGCAACGGGCGATGATCCTCGCCATGGTTTCGGATTGGAGCGAGTCGATCTCAGCCGCACTACTCCCGATGAGATCCGCGAGGGCCTTATCCCAAATAATCCCATACTTGATCGCTTCGTAAAGCCCCGCGCGCAACTCGCGCTTCGGGAGTGTTCTCAAAGTCTGTGAATCGATGACGACCCCGCGTGGTTGATGAAACGCGCCAATCAGATTCTTGCCCGCCGCATGATTGATGGCCGTCTTACCGCCGACCGAACTGTCGATTTGCGCCAACAGCGTGGTCGGAATCTGAACATAGTCGATGCCGCGCAGAAAAGTCGCCGCGACAAATCCGGCAAGATCGCCGACCACTCCCCCGCCGAGCGCGACGACGCCATCGCTCCGCTCAAATCGATTGGAGATCAGAAAGGCCCACGCCCGCTCAGCCGTGCGCAAAGATTTCGCCCGCTCTCCGTCGCCGATCAAATGGGTGAGCGTCGCGAATCCGGCTCGCTTCAAACTTTTTTCAACGACTTTGCCGTACAGATCATAAACTTTCGGATTGGAGATGATGGCGACACGCCGCGTCCTCTTGCCGAATGAAGCACGAGCAATTTCGCCGGACTTTGACAAGGCATCCTCGGCGATGGTGATGTCATAGCTACGTTCACCCAAAGCGACCCGCACGATATTGGACATGGGCATAGTTAAAAATAATGAGGAATTTACTGTTATTAAGAGAGAACGTCACTTCTTGGCTTTGGGAAAGATTATTTCTGCACCCATTCCAGAAGCTCGGCGGCCGACCATTCAAAATCCAGCTCTCCCAATCCGACCATCGCCGCCAGATCTTCCACCGAATGCCGCTGGCCAGTGTTCCAGAGATCGATCAACATCTCCCCCGCTTTACGCGAGGTCCACCAACGGCTCCCGAAATGCGTTTTTAAATACTCACGCATCTGCGATTCAAATGCCCAGGCTCGCAGAAAGCTCGCCGGATCGAATGAATCGCTGAGATCGCGCAAATGCTCCGTTCCATCGTAACGCACGCGCAGGGCGTCGGTCATCAACTCCGCGTATCGCGCTCCGGCGTTGACCGATAACCGGCCCGCATGAAACTCTACTTCATAGTTGAGTCTCGCCGCGTTACGTCGCAGCAACATGAGCCGGAACAATTCGAGAGCGTGGCGAAAATTCGCGTTCTCGACGAAACCGAATGTTCCCAACAACCAATGATTATCAAGCATGAGGCTTTCAAGCAGCATGCCCCAAGCTTCCGGCACGGCCTGGTCGGCACCCATTCGAAACTCGGGATAGAGTTGCCGTGAGGTCCAGGCAAAATTCTGGACCCGCCCGGATTCGCGCAAAAATTCGCGGTAGTTCTTCTGCCCTCCGGCCACTTTGACCGCGAATTTGATCTCTTCAGGAACGCGAATCGGAGAAGAGAAAGTTGAAGCTCTGCCGCCCGTCTGCGGTTCGATCTCAATCTCGACGTTTGACTGTCTCTCGGTTTTAAATCCGAACCCGGCGCAAAGCTCGCGATAGACCTCGATCATTCGCCCGGAAGAAAAGAAATTATCGAATCGCGTGAAGCGTTGCAAATACGCCGCATCGGGCGGCGTCGCTTCATCAAGCGATGTTCCGGCCTCACGGGCGAGTAATGGCGCCAGCGCAGAGACGTACTGGCTTTCGGTCTTCGATAAAAGTCGATTCGCTTGTTCCGCAAGCTTTTCATAATCAATCCCGCGCAACTCACGATACATCGCGAGATAGGTTTCGTAATTCAATGCTCGCGCCGCGCCATGCAAGAGCTCGATCCGTTCATTCCGTAAATCCTGCGAACCTGTAATCAAATCGGCACGGCGGGCGTGGAGGTCGCGCCGCCGGATAATTTCGGGTTCGATCGCGGACAACTCGGAAGCCCGATTAAAGCCGATCTTGACGCCATCCCAATCAATCCGCGCATTCGATTCGTAGCGTTCGATCTCATCGGAGATCTCCCTGACTCGCGATGCAAGATTTCCTTGAAGTGCGAAAGCGATCAAGCGCTGGATGCTCTTCCGCTCGGTCTCGCGATATTCGGCCGTCTCCTGGAGGGCGGCGCGCAGCTCGGCGACGGTCGACAACTGAAACAAATCACTGTATTCGCTGAAGATCTGCGCAAGTTCGCGGCTCTCTCTGCGGCCTGAACGAAAAAGATAGTCTGCGCGGTTAAGCTCAGTATAGTAAGTGCTGAAGCGTTGGCGATATTCGCTAAGCATGCGTGCGCTCGGAATCGGCATTGAGAATCAAGTCACGCAACATAGCCAATGCGATGAAAGTATGTCAAGGCTGGAAAAGTCCTGAGCATTCAGACAGTCTGGTCGACGCATGGCCGCGAGGCGGCGCATCCCTACCGCAATCCTTCAACAGGCCCGCCGTCATGCGCCGACCACACCATCTGAGTTCATCTCTAGACATCCCAAACCTATACCACTGACCGAAGCACAACGAGCGTGACTATTTGCCCACAGGAAGAATTGAGTCAGAAGTGCCGTGAGAATGGTTACTACAATCCGAGGCTACGGATAGATAATGTTTAATTTCTGTAAAATTCCAGAAAGAAAGCGGGGAAAAGATAAAATAAAAGGCGCTACAGTCGTGGGAAGTCTGTAGCGCCTGATAAATCGTGGTTACTTTTCCTCACCCTAGTAACCACTTGACACCGTCAGTGGAGTTAACCACCTGGTATCTCGTTGCCCCACTCAGGCATTTGCAATCACGATGCCACAATCAATCACTTGCACTCAAAAACCGAAAACGTCAATAGAATCGGCTATTTCAACGATCTCGTCACTTTTCTTCACAATCGTCAAGACTGGGCATTCGGGTAATTCTTACAGTGTCGGGTAAAAAGAGCTATGAAAATATTTCCACCAGGTTGGAGTATTCATTATAAAGCTTAATCATTTTGGCATTCGGCTTTTAGTAAGAAATTGCTATAGAGAGGCGAATGGGGCAGGCGGCGGAGAATGGTCACTGGTCTTTCATTTTCCGCCCGGTCTCTGCCCCCATTCTCTGACCCGATTCTCCGGCCCAATTCTCCGAATTGATGATTGGGGTGAGGCGAGAATCTATCAGGGTAATTTGGAGAAGACTTGATGTGTTCTGATTGAACCTGTTATTGTCTCTCTCGAAATTCACCTGACATCAGTGATGAGCAGGTTGATTGATAGTTGGCTTCACTCCCTCTCAGAGCGATTCAATCTGTTAAGATGTGTTCCGCACATCGGCAGCTTTACCTGAAAATTTATGAAAAAATCGAAGTTGCACCTGTTCCTTTTGACCCTGGTCGGTGTTGCCTGCCTTTCGTCTGTCGCGCAGGCACAAATACAATTGGACCGTCCGAAGACGGAGCCGCCGCTCAACAATCCGTATACGATCAGCGTTCCGCGCGAGCAGATTCTGGAGACGGCGCGCGAAGTGCTCAAAACCTGTTCGATCGCGCTTAATGAAGATCTGAGCAAAGTGAGTGAGGGAAAACTGGTCACTAAGCCCGTGACCTTCTCCAAAGGGGTCACGACGCGCAATGACCTCGAATATCTGGCCTCCATGCCGGCGAGCGAAGTCCGGAACTGGTTACAAGGCCGTTATTATCTGGAAATATCGGCGCTCCCGCTCGACCAGAAAAGATCACAAATCTTCGTCTCGGCGCACATTCAGGGACGAGTGGCCGATGCCCTGGACAACAATAAATGGGTTGACGGCCAGTCGAACGGCAGGCTCGAAGATGAGGTTCTTCGCGGGCTGGTGAGTAAGATTCTGGGAGTCGATTTGAGTATCAAAAAAGGTAGTAATCCGCGGCGAATTTTGAGTTGTGAATATTGATCTGTTGGGTTAGTTTATTTGAGATTCGACGAATCGATTGAATTTCGGATAAATTATGCGTGTTGGACTTCTATCATTCGTTTGTTGTCTGTTCTTAGCGGCTCCGGCGGCGAGGGCGCAGAGCGTCAACGCCTCACAAACGCCGCCTGATGAACAAAATGAGACGATGATCGATACGCTCAAACGCATGCAGATCAAGCGCGAAGAGAGCGAGCATCAGAAGCTGTTGGAAAAAGGCACGCAGATCAAGGAAGAGGCCGAGGCGTTGGCGAAAGAGACCGACAAGCAGCCGCAGAAGCGGTTGCCGCGTTCGAGTGAGAAGAAACTCAAGGAGATCGAAAAATTCGCCCGGCAGATTCGCACAGAATCAGGCGGCTCGCAGGATGAGCCGCTCGATTCGCCTCCTCCGAATCTCGCCGAAGCGCTCAAGCAATTGTGTGAAGCGAGTGAACGGTTGAATACCAATCTCGCTAAAACGTCGCGCCGCGTCGTCTCGATTGCCGTGGTCGGCGACGCCACCGAGATCATTCAATTGGTCAAAATTATTCGCAATTATCTCAATTAACGCCCCGCAGTTTGGTCATCATCATTGATTTTCCGGCTCTTCCGGCGCTTTTTGAAGTCGGCGTCCTCTCCCTTCCGGCTTCTGTGGTCAAATTCATTCTCAAAATCGGTAATCGTTATGCGTTGCGGATTTACCCTCTTACTGCTGCTGACCTTCGGCCTCGCCTTTGGTTCAACCCGCGCCCAACAACAGCAAGACCCGCAGAAAAAACCTGAGGCTGAAGAGTCGATTTCGCTTGAGACTAACCTGGTCGTGCTCAACGTGACGATCACCGACGCCCAGGATCGTTATGTTTCGGGGCTTGGAATCAAGGACTTCAAAATCCTTGAAGACAATGCCGCACAGCAGATCCTCAGTTTCGGATTTGAGGAGATGCCGTTTGCCGCGGCGATACTGCTCGATGTCAGCGGAAGTATGGAGAGAAAACTGACGCTGGAACGCGCCGCGTGCGCCAATTTCGTTGATGGGATTCGCGTCGGTGACACTTTCTCCATCTACAGTTTCGGCGGCTCGAAGGTTAAAAAACTGCAGGACTTCACCGAAGTGCGTGATATTCCGGACTCGGTCTGGGATATGCGGGCGGAAGGTAATACGCCTCTCTATGATGCGATCGTCGAGGCTGCCGAGGCGCTGGGTAAACGTCCGGAACGGCGTCGCGCGATTATCATCGTCTCTGACGGAGCTGATACTCAGAGCCGGGCCTCGCTCGATCAGGCGATGCGGAAAGCGACCGCCGCACAGGTCTCGGTCTATGCCGTCGATATGACCGATTCGACGGTCTATGGCGCGTCTGCACGCGACAACGGCGCGGAGACAATGAAAATGATCACGACCAAGACCGGCGGCAAATTCTTTCGCACTCCGGGCGGCACCAAACTCCGCGACGCTTTCACAAGCATGGTCGAAGAACTGCGCAACCAATACACGCTCACTTACGAATCGTCGAATGAGCGTCAAGATGGCCGCTGGCGTAGTATCGAGGTCAAGGTCGCCCGACCAAGCCTCAACGTTCGCACCCGCCAGGGTTATTATGCGAGCAAGAAGAAATCCTGAGCCCGGATTGCAGAATATTGGGGGCGGATGAGTGCAAGGGAGATGGTCTTCAATCCATCTTAAATATCCTGAAATCAAAGTTCGATAATCAAAGATCCCACTACTTGACTCGCTCCAGGGCCTCACTTATAGTTGTCGATGGTATGCAAATTGGACTTGCAACCGTCCTAATAGTCTCCAAAAGAAAGTGAGTTGTTGTTATGGGTCTGGGAATGCCAGAGGTACTCCTTGTTCTCGTGATTGTATTGATCGTTTTTGGACTTGCAACCGTCCTAATAATCTCCAAAATAGTCTCCAAAGGAAAGTGAGTTGTTGTTATGGGTCTGGGAATGCCAGAGATTCTCCTCATTCTCGTGATTGCATTGATCGTTTTTGGCCCGCGCAAATTGCCGGAGCTGGGTAAGTCGCTGGGCCAGGCGATGTCGCAATTCCGCAAGGCGTCGGATGACTTCAAACGCACCTGGGAGCAAGAGGTCGAGTTGGAGAAGGTCCGGAGCGACGGCTCAAGCCAGAGTTATCATTCGACCGAATCATATGATGCGTATAATCCATATGCGAGCGATACGCACTCGGATCATTCCGAGCCGGCTCAGTTGCCCCAGCCTCAGAACGAGCATGCGGTGAATTCCGCCTCTTCTTCAGGGCAGGATCAGGCGCATGCCGAAACTGTCGTCGCGGCGAAGACGCCGGAGAAGAAGCACTGGATCTAGATTTTGATGAGCTTGACCGCGGTCAATGTGGTCTCGCCGAGTCCGCATCAGAGAGTGGTTACCGTCGGGCGAACGATGGCTTTTGTAGTCTGCTCACGGTCAACCATTTTTTTTTGAGTGAGTGGTCAAATGAGTAATGAAATGGAAGAACAAGAAGGTCTCCAAATGTCCTTTCTTGATCACCTTGATGAGTTGCGCCGCCGATTGATCTATTCGGTTGTCGGCATCGGCATTGCGTTCGCCCTCTGCTTCGCCTTCTCAAAACAAATCTATCGATTCCTCTCAGTTCCGGTCGTTCAACAGTTGCAGAGGGCGCATCGCGCGCAACAAGCAGAAAGTGGTCAGGTCAAACTCGATCAACTTAAAGATGGCGAGGTCCTCCAATATACTTTCACGCAGGAGACGGCCATCAGCGGCGTCAAGATTCCGCTTGGCACGACAGTTCTCGTCAAAAAGGTCACCAAAGATAACAAACCGATGCTGGTGCTGGCGCAACTCTGGGGAGTCGGCCACAACTTGTTACAACCCGAAACGGCCGTCAGTAAAATCCTGCAGGAAGGCGAATCCCAGATTGTTTATGACGATGAAAACAATCAGCTCGTGCTGCGGGGGGTGACCAGCGCTTTCATGATCTATATGCGGGTCGCACTCTATGCCGGGATCGCGCTCGCCATTCCCTTCCTCTTCTTTCAAGTCTGGGCTTTTATCTCTCCGGGTTTATACAAACACGAGAAACGCTATATCGTGCCGGTACTGTTCATGGCGTCGGTCTTCTTTTTCCTCGGAGCGTCCTTTGCCTACAAGGTCGCGTTTCCCGCCGCTTGCGATTACCTGCTGGGTTGGGCAATGGAGGGCGGTTTTCGGACGCTACTCGACGCAGAAGATTATCTGGACCTGATCATCATGATCATGATCGGATTGGGTATTGTGTTTCAGATCCCGACGATCGCATTCGTCCTCGGCCGGATCGGACTCTTGACTCCCAGAATGATGTTAAAGGCCTGGCGGTATGCCATCGTCACCATCGCGATCGTCTCGGCAGTACTGACGCCGACGCCGGATGCCTTCAACATGATGATGTTTGCCGCTCCGATGGTCGGTCTCTATTTCCTGAGCATCGGGATTGTCTGGATCTTCGGCAAGCCGCGGCGCAGCGACGAAGAGGTGAGAGAACTGGCGCACAGCAAGTAAAATACCGGAGCGGGCGGTATGGAGAACCGCCCGCTCCAGTAGATAATCTCCGGCTAAATCTCAGCTTCGTTCCGGATCAATCGCTATTATTCTTCTTTCCTTTTTCACGAAACGGTTCCTTGAGCCCGCGTTCCGCCTGGACGTGCGTATCATACACATTTGGTTTGGCGAGTACTGCTCGATATTGGCTCACCGCCTCTGTGCGTTGCCCGACCAGGTCATAAACCTGAGCGGCTCTCAACAAAGCAATCGTCGCCAGGTTGGCATCGGCGCCATTCGATTTGGGCACGGCGAGAAATTGCTCGGCCGCGCGCCTGTAATCCTTCTTGAGCGCCAGCGCTTCACCGTATTGATAATGCACGAGATCGACCGCTTGCGCCGCCGCCGGATCTGCCAGTAGCTCTTCAAATGCTTGATATGCCTCATCCGCCCGTTTGAGCGAGATGAAGGTCGAAGCCATTTCAAGTTTGATCAGATAACTACGCTGATACTTCTCATTGAGCTGCCGCAGAATCGCCAGCGAATCCTCGTAACGTTTCTCGTTTTGATAGACCGCCAGCAACAGGACGCGCGCATCATCGGCCGATGCGGCGTCCTTATCGACGATCGTTCTCAGCCGAGTGATCCCACGCTCTTTGTTGCCGCGCACTCCGGCGATAGTGGCGAGAGTTTTGTAAGCAAATGGCAGGCTGCCGACAATGTAATCGTACATGCCAACCGAGAGATAGGCATCATAATAGTCAGGCTTGAGCTTGATCACCTTTTGATGCGCATCGACGCTGCGCGATCCATTGCGCATCGCGGCGAAAAACTTGCGGGCTGTCGAGGCTTCGTAACCGGCCATCACGCCATAATAAGCGCCCAGGAAATAGAGCGCATCGGCATCGTTCTTGTTACGGGCGACGAGCGCCAGCGCCTTAGTCTTGGCCTGCGCCATGCGATCGCGAAAAGCGCGATCGACAGCCGGATCGACCACATCTCCCTCCGAATCCTCTTTGGCCTTTTCGGCTCCGGCATAAAAATTCGATTCATCTCGATAAAGACTCGTCTGTAGCCGGCGGCTCTTGTTGAGATATTCCAGCCAGATCACCGTCCCCAGATAGAGATCACCGGCCGGATGTTGCGGCAATCTCTTTCTGATCTCCTCGAACTTGGTGCGCGCCGTCGCATAATCGATGTTGTACATCGCCGCATTGCCTTCGCGCCTCAATTCGACGAGATCAGCCGGTAGAGATGAGGTCAGAATCGGCGTCTCGACGTTCGTCGCCGATTGCGTTTGGCCGAAAGCAAGGAGCGGCGTCAATAACGCCAAAACAATCGCAGTCTGCGGAACCAGCGGCCGCAGTGCGCGCCACAGCCCGGCAACTGCCGCCGCTGCATTGCGGATGTTGGCTCGAGTAAGATATATGACGCAGAAGTAGATCGCGAAAATTGAGTTTTCTATGGTAGACAAAATCCGATACATAAAATATTAAATCAGCATGGACCGTCATCGAGGTTGAGAGTCCGTGCTTGACTTCCTCCTCAAGAAAGCAGTTCCGAGTTCGAAGCTCCACTCCCTAGCCTGATCAGTAACAGCTCAGAGGTACAGACCGGAAATTAGGAT
>Ga0081539_10004766_pt1 | contig 14646 bp, 10 predicted proteins | sample TabmetS4T2R2_FD_71023 | JGI IMG/M metagenome (GOLD analysis project Ga0081539, IMG submission 71023) | Tabebuia heterophylla rhizosphere microbial communities from the University of Puerto Rico - S4T2R2 | ecosystem: Host-associated > Plants > Roots > Rhizosphere ...
CGCTCGTGCTCAAGGCCGACGGGCTCGCCGCCGGCAAAGGGGTAGTCATTGCCGCCGATCGCGCTTCCGCTGAAGACGCCGTGCGCGAGGCAATGATCGATCGCCGGTTCGGGGCGGCGGGCGACCGCATCGTGTTCGAAGAGTTCCTCGTCGGAGACGAGGCCTCGTACTTCGTGCTCGCGGACGGATCGCGATTCGTCACGCTTTCGTCGGCACAGGATCACAAGCGCATCTTCGACGACGACCGTGGTCCGAATACCGGTGGGATGGGTGCCTTCGCTCCCAGCCCGCTCATCACGCCGGAAGTCGAGCGGCGGGTGCTTGACGAGATCGTTCGCCCGGTCCTCGCGGGGATGGAGCACGACGGCCATCCCTATCGGGGCTTCCTGTACGTGGGGCTGATGCTCACTTCCGACGGCCCGAAAGTGATCGAGTTCAACGTGCGCTTCGGCGATCCCGAGGCCCAGGTGATCTTCCCGATGCTCGACGAGGAGCTCTCGTGGCTGTTGGCCTCGGCCGCGACCGGGGCGTTGCCCGATCGGCCGGCGCGCTTCCGCAACGAGCCGCACGTTGGCGTGGTCCTGGCGGCAGCCGGTTACCCCGAGACGCCGGACGCCAACGACGTGATCACCGGCATCGAAGACGCTGCCGCCGTTCCCGGTGCGCTCGTCTTCCACGCCGGCACGGCGCGACGGGAAGGCAAGTGGCTGACGGCCGGTGGCCGAGTGCTGACCGTCGTCGGCCGCGGCCCGACGCATCGCGACGCGATCGACGTGGCGTACCGCGCCGCGACGCGGATTCAGTTCCGGGGGATGCAATACCGCCGCGATATCGGCCGCAAGGCGCTGGCCCAGCTTTGATCTGTGATTAGTGAGCTGTGACTTGTTGGTGATTTGCGATCTGTGATTTTGCGAAGTATCTGTGATTTGCCGAATAGTTCGCCCGATTACAAATCCCAAATCGAAAATGAATCACAAATCACAGATCACGAATCACCATTGAGCATGAAGTACTCCATCATCACCTTCGGCTGCCGGGTGAATCAGGCCGACTCACTCGCTATCGAAGGAGAGCTGCGTGCTCGCGGAGCCGTGGCCGCGACGGTGGAGGACGCCGATCTCGTGGTGGTCAACACGTGTTCGGTGACCGCCTCCGCCGATCAGGGCGCTCGCCAGACGATCCGCCGCATTGTCCGCAACAATCCAGACGTTCGCGTGGTCGTGACCGGGTGTTATGCCACGAGACGTGCGGCGGAAGTCGCAAATCTTCCCAATGTCACGCATGTCGTCGACAACCGCGGAAAGGACACGCTCGTCCGTGATCTGGCCGGCGAGATCGGCCTCACCACGGCGCAGCGGTTCGGTGACGGTGATGGCGCCTGCGGGGCCGCCCTCGAGCCTGGCGTCGCCGGCCGCACCGCATTCACGCTTCGCGTTCAGACCGGGTGCGAGGAGCAGTGCAGCTACTGCATCATCCCGACCACGCGCGGTCACAGCCGATCGCGGCCGATGGCGCAGGTGCTGCGCGACATCGATCTCGCGATCGACGCTGGATACAAGGAGATCGCGATTACGGGTGTGCATCTTGGGTCGTACGGTCGCGACCTGGGCGAGGGCTCTTCGCTGACGGCGCTCGTTCGCGCGCTCGCCAGATACGCGGACCGTAAAGGTCCGCGCCGCATCCCTTCCGTCCTCTTTCGCATCAGCTCGCTCGAGCCGATGGACTGCACACCGGAGATCATCGACATGGTGGCGGCGTCGGACTCGCTCGCGCCGCACTTCCACCTCCCGCTCCAGCACGGCTCCGACCGGATGCTGGCCGCGATGCGGCGCCCGTACACCGTGTCGCAATACGCGACGCTCGTCGAGCGGATCCATCGACGAATGCCGGACGCCTCGATCGGCTCCGACATCATCGTGGGCTTTCCCGGCGAACGCCAGGACGATGTGGATGACATGCGCCGCGCACTCGCGACGCTTCCGCTGAGCCACCTGCACGTCTTTCCTTACTCGGATCGCCCCGGTACCGAGGCGAGCCGGATGACCGACAAGGTCGACGGCGTCGCGATCCGCGAGCGCGGCCGTGAGGTGCGCGCGATTGGCGAGCAGATGACGCGCCGATTCCGCGAATCGCAAGTCGGTTCCACTCGTCGTGCGCTGACGGTTGATGACGGCTGGTCGGCGGTCACGGACAATTACGTCAAGGTCCGTCTGAGCCAACCGCACGCACGTAATCAATGGATACTTGTCGATCTGTGATTGGTGATTTGTGATGTGCGATTCATTGGTGATTTGCGATCAGTGATGTGTGAACTATCTGTGATTCATCGATAGTTCGCGCGATCGAAAATCACACGTCGCCGATGAATCACGAATCGCCATTCGCTAATCGCAAAACGATGCCTTATGGCGAAGAAGAAAGCAGTCCGCAGGAAGAAGGTCGCTCCCGCATCGATCGGTGCGACCCCCGAGCAGGTGTCCGCCACCAACGACCCACGCCTCGGAGATCTCTCGGCGCGTGTCGAACAGGACGGCGGCGCGGTGCTCGGGCAGTACAGCGACCCGTTCGGCCAGGCGAGCGTCATGCTCGTCGCCCTGCCGATTGACCGCGTCGAGCCCACGCCTTATCAACGCGATCCCTCGGATGCGCACGTCAAGAAGCTGATGACGGTCATCGAGAAGGTCGGACGCTTCCTCGATCCGGTCGTCCTCATCCATCACGACGATCTGTACTGGACGCCGAACGGCAATCATCGGCTCCAGGCGATGAAGAAGCTCGGTGCCCGGACCATCGTCGGTCTGCTCGTGCCGGACGAAGAGGTGGCGTTCAAGATCCTGGCGCTCAACACCGAGAAGGCGCACAACGTCAAAGAGAAGTCGCTCGAGACGATACGGATGGCGCGCGCGCTCGCGGAACGAAGAACGGTCAAGGAGCGCGACTTCGCATTCGAATTCGAGCAGGCGCCGTATCTGACGCTCGGTGCCGCTTATGAGGAGCGGCGCAGTCTGAGCGGCGGGGCCTACCATCCCGTGCTGCGCCGCATCGACGACTTTCTCGACGAGCCGCTGCACAAGGCGCTCGCCGAGCGCGAACGTCGTGGCGCCAAGGTCCTGAAGCTCGACGAGGCGGTGGGCAAGGTCGTGACCGCTCTCAAGAACCGCGGGCTGACCAGTCCCTACTTGAAGCCGTTCGTCGTGGCGCGCATCAATCCGATCCGCTTCTCCAAATCCACCGAGTTCGACTTCGACGAGGTGATGGACAAGATGATCGCCTCGGCGGGTCGCTTCAACGTCGATCGCGTGAAGCAGGAGGACGTGGCGAAGATCGGCGGCGCGCCCCCGGCCGACGAGGAGTAGCTTTGGGTCGCTGGGTTGATGGGCGGATCGGCAGCTGGGTCTTTGGGTATGATGCCGCGGCAACGGCGCCTCACCTACGAGGAGTGCAGCAATGAATCTCCGCCTCGTCATCGTCATTATTCTGGTTACGGGATCAGCCACCGCGCTCGCGCAGCGTCAGGAAGCACGCGACATGGGGCTGGTCGGCTACAACGATCTGCAGGCCCGCAGCGCGTATCAGCCGACGATCCACAAGCACGGCGATCGCTGGATCGCCTACGTCGGTCATCACGGCGGCACCCAGCGCAATCCGCTGACCGGCAAGGACGAGCCGAACGGCACGTCGGTCGTCGATGTGACCAATCCGCGTCAGCCCAAGTACCTCGCGCACATTCCCGGTGAGGCCGGACAGGGTGAAGCCGGCGGTGCGCAGATGGTGCGCGTCTGCGACGGCAGCGAGCTGCCGAAGGCGGACAAGAGCAAGGTCTATCTGCTGCGCACGTTCGGCAATTCCGCACACGAGATCTGGGACGTATCCGATCCGGCGGCGCCATCCCGGCTCACCGTCGTCGTCAGTGGACTCCGCAACACGCACAAGAGCTTTTGGGAGTGCGACACCGGGATCGGATATCTCGTCTCTGGTGATCCCGCCTGGCGCACGCGGCGAATGACGAAGGTGTACGACCTGAGCGATCCGCTGCATCCGGTCTTCATCCGCGACTTCGGGTTGCCCGGGCAGCAGCCCGGCGCGACCGTCGAGCCGGTCCCGACGGAGCTGCATGGGCCCATCTCGCTCGGCGTAAAGGCGAATCGGATCTATTTCGGGTATGGCACCTCGCGCGCCGGTGTCGTGCAGATCGTCGACCGCGAAAAGCTGCTCAAGGGACCGAAGGAGCCGACCGAGGCCAACCTGCGATATCCGGAAGTGGGACGGGTCGACCTGCCGATCGACGCGGGCGCGCACACCGCGTATCCACTGCTCGGAATGACCGTTCCGGAGTACGGGAAACACACGCTGCCTGCAGCCGTGGCGGCGGCGGCCGGCGAGCACGATCACACCGAGGGGATCAAGGTCACGAGAACGCAGGCGGATCGAGATTTCATCCTTGCTGTCGGCGAAACGCTCGAAAACGAGTGCATGGAGCCGAGGCAGATCGTACGCGTGGTCGACACGACGTTCGAGAGCAAGCCGGTCGGCGTCGCGACGTGGACCGTGCCCGAAGCGAGCGGCAACTTCTGTTCGCGCGGCGGTCGCTTCGGCGCCCACTCGAGCAACGAGAACATGACGCCGATCTATTACCGCCGGCTCGTGTTCATCACCTTTTTCAATGCCGGCGTCCGCGCCCTCGACGTGAGGGATCCGTTCAACCCGAAGGAAGTGGCGTCGTATATACCGGCGGTGACCGAGCGGACAGACAAGCGGTGCGTCGGGCAGGGTGCAAACGAGCGCTGCAAGGTCGCGATTCAGACCAACAACGTCGAAGTCGACGATCGCGGCTACATCTACATCGTCGATCGCGCCAACACGGGCATGCACATCCTGGAGCTGACCGGGGCGGCGCGTCGAATTGCGAACTTCCCGGCGCGCGGAACGAACTAATCTTAGGCGGCTGGGTAGTTAGGCAGATGGGTAGATGCGTAGAGCGGCAGGCCCAACAGGCCCAACTGCCCATCTGCCCAACAACCCAGCTACCTAAGTAATAGCGCCATCTGCTGCGCGGCCGTCTTCTTCACGCCGCCGTCGACGATCAGCTGCCCGCATGCCGCGCGGATGTCCTGACCGCGGCTCTTGCGGACCGACACCGTGATGTAGCGGTCGGCGAGAATCTGCGCGAAGCGGTTGACCCGTTCGTCTGATGGGCGTTCGAAGGGAATGCCCGGCGCGGGATTGAGCGGAATCAAGTTCACCTTGGCCTTGATTCCGGCGAGCAGCCGCACCAGGCGCCGTGCGTCCTCGGGAGTATCGTTCACGTGCTGGAGCATCACGTATTCGAACGTGATGCGGCTTCGGTTCTTGAGCGGAAAGCGGCGGCACGCATCGAGGATCTGCGCCAGCGGATACTTCTTGTTCGGCGGCACGAGCATGGATCGCTGCTCGTCCGTGGTCGCGTGCAGTGAAATCGCCAGATTCGGCATCAGTGGCTCGCGACCCAGGCGCTCGATACCAGGCACGATTCCCACCGTCGACAGCGTGACGCGCCGCGGGGATACTGCGAGTCCGTGCTCCGCGTGCAGCATCCGCAGCGCCTTCATCGTGTTGTCGTAGTTGTGCAGCGGCTCGCCCATCCCCATCAGGACGATGTTGAAGGGAAAGTCGAGAAGACCGGTCGCCGCGGCGAGCACGCGGACCTGACCGGCGATCTCGCCTGCGGTCAGATTGCGGACCAGGCCCATCTTCCCCGTCAGGCAGAAACCACACGACATCGCACACCCCACCTGAGTGGAGATGCAGAAGGTCATCGACGGCGTGTCGGGGATGAAGACCGACTCGATTCTCTTTCCGTCGGTCAATTGCAGGACGAACTTGCGCGTGCCGTCCACCGAGCGCTCGTCGCTGACGACCGCCGGGGTGGAAATCGTGAACTCCTGGGCCAGTCGCGCGCGCAGCGATCGCGACAGGTCGGTCATGCGCTCGAAGTCGGTTTCGGCCCGTTTGTGGATCCAGCGGTAGACCTGGCGCGCATGGAACGGTTCCGCGTCGACCGCGGTCAGGACGGTCTCGAGCTCGTGCAGCTCCAGCTCAGCGAGGTCGCGGGCGCGTGTGGTCATGCTATGTCCCGCATTCTCTAGGAGATGCGAGCTCCCGATTCTAGCACGCAGCTCCGACGTGCCGCTTTTCGCGTTGCGGCACTCGGCGGCGGCGTGCTATGATCCCCGCGTTCTTCTAATTGCCTGTCTGTCAATGGTTTGCGGGCAATGTCTACCGGAACGGCTTAGCGCCGTTCCTTAGGTTGCCCGCGAGCTGCGACCATTAACGATCCGACATTTCAAAGCGTCTCGTGACTCAATCCGCGATTGTCCGTGACGTGTTGCCAAACGGGCTCCGCATCCTGACGGAGCAGATGCCGCACGTCCGCTCGGTCAGCATCGGCGTGTGGCTCGCCCGTGGCTCGCGGCACGAGCCACAGGAGAAGAGCGGCATCGCGCACTTCGTCGAGCACATGCTCTTCAAGGGCACGGCGACGCGCAGCGCCGAGGACATCGCCCAGACGATCGATTCGATCGGCGGGCAGATGGACGCCTTCACCGCCAAGGAATACGCAAGCTACTACATCAAAGTGCTCGACGAGCACCTTCCGCTCGCCGTCGAGGTGCTGGCCGACATCGTCATGCATCCGGCGTTCAGCGATGAAGACATCGAGCGCGAAAAGAAGGTCGTTCTCGAAGAAATCAAGATGGTCGAGGACACGCCCGACGATCTCGTCCACGAGCTGTTCACCGAGAACTTCTGGCACAACCACCCGCTTGGCCGGCCCATTCTCGGGACCAAGGAAACCGTCGAGTCGCTCAACGCCGACGGGCTGCGCCGGTACTTTTCGAGAGCCTATTCCGCTCCCAACCTGATCGTGGCTGCCGTCGGGAACATCACCCACGAGCAGGTTCGTGATCTGGTGAGCCGCGCGTTCGAAGGGCTGCCGGTCGAGTCCGAGCCGATCACGGACACTCCTCCGCGCGTGGTTCCTCGGATCGTCATACGCAACAAGGAGCTCGAGCAGAGCCACGTCTGTCTTGGCACCGCGGGCTACTGTCAGGACCACGAGGATCGCTATTCGAGCTACGTGTTGAACACGGTGCTCGGGGGATCGATGAGCTCGCGCCTGTTTCAGAACGTGCGCGAGAAGCGTGGTCTGGCCTACGCGGTCTTCAGCGGGCTGAGTGCCTACCGCGACGCAGGCTCGATGACGATCTATGCCGGTTGCTCCAACGATGCCGTGTCGGAGCTGATCGACGTCGTCATCGGCGAATTGCGGCGGTTGAAAGACGAGCCGATGCCGGGCGCGGAGCTGCAGCGGGCCAAGGATCACTTGAAGGGCAGCCTCATGCTGAACCTGGAGAGCACCTCCAGCCGCATGTCGCATCTCGCCCGGCAGGAGATCTACTTTGATCGGCAGTTCGGCCTCGACGAGACGCTCGAAGGTGTCTCGCGCGTGACCCAGGACGATGTGCAGCGAGTGGCGCGCGACTTGTTCACGGACGGAGCACTGGCGGCGACCGTCCTTGGCGCCGTCAACGGACTGAAAATTCCGCGGGAGCGACTCTCACTCGGATGATCCGCCGGTACACCCACCCGGAGATGGGTCGCATCTGGAGCGACCACAGGAAATACGAGACCTGGTTGCAGGTCGAGATAGCAGCGGCTGATGCGATGGCGAGGGCCGGGGTCGTCCCGGCGGAGGCCGCTCGCGATATCCGGGACCGGGCGGCATTCGACATCGCGCGCATCGAGGAAATCGAGGCGGTGACGCAACACGACGTCATCGCCTTCACCACCGTCGTCGCCGAACGCGTCGGCCCCTCGGCACGGTGGCTCCACTTCGGCCTCACATCCTCGGACATCATCGACACGGCGCAGGCGCTGCAGATGCGGGAAGCCTGCGATCTCCTGCTCACGCTCATCGACGGATTGATGCACGCAGTACGCACGCGCGCTGAGGAACATCGCCGGACGCCGATGATCGGGCGGACGCACGGCGTCCATGCCGAGCCGATGACGTTCGGTGTGAAGCTGGCGCTGTGGTACGCGGAGCTGGCCCGCGACGTCGAACGGATCCGCCGGGCGCGCGACGTTGTTTCCGTCGGCAAACTGTCGGGCGCCGTTGGGATGTTCGCGCACCTGCCGCCGTCGATCGAGGCGGACGCCTGCCGGTCGCTCGGCCTGCAGCCGGCCGCGGTCGCGTCACAGGTCATTCAGCGCGATCGCCATGCGGAGCTGCTGGCGGCGATCGCCATCACCGGTTCCTCGCTCGAGAAGTTCGCGCTCGAGATTCGCGGCCTGCAGAAGACGGAGATCGGCGAGGTCGAGGAGCCGTTTGCAAAGGGCCAGAAGGGCTCGTCGGCGATGCCGCACAAGCGCAATCCGATCGTGTGCGAGCAGATCTGCGGCATGGCCCGGCTGCTGCGCGGCAACGCGATGGCGGCGCTCGAGAACAACGCGCTCTGGCACGAGCGCGACATCTCGCACTCCTCGGTCGAGCGCGTGATCCTGCCCGACAGCTTCATCGTGCTCGACCACATGCTGCGGCGATTCACGCGCGTGGTATCGGGCATGGTCGTCTATCCGGAGCGGATGCGCGAAAACCTGGACCGATCGCGTGGCGTGGTGTTCTCGGGAACCGTGCTGCTGGAACTTGCCAGGCACGGTGTGTCACGCGAGCAGGCGTACGAGTGGGTCCAGCGAAATGCGATGCGCGCGTTCCATGAGCAGCGTGACTTCAAGGCTCTGCTGCTGGCCGACGCCGACGTCACGCAGGTGCTGCCTGCATCGGCGCTCGAGCACGCGTTCAGCCTCGACGCGCAGCTGCAGTACGTCGACGAGATTTTCGACCGGGTGTTCGTGCCAGTGGCGGCGAGCGTGTAGGGAGCGTTCGACACACATGATTTGTTCAGAGGCGTGAGCCGTTACTGTTTTGAATTTCGAGAGACTAACGATGCGAGCGCGTGTATTCGTCACACTCAAACCCTCGGTCTTCGATCCCCAGGGCACCACCGTCAACGAAGCGTTGCACACGCTCGGCTACACGAGCGTCAGGGACGTCCGGCAGGGCAAGTACTTCGAGCTGGACATCGACGCCGCGAGCGCGGACGAGGCGCGCAGGATTGCCGGAGAAGCGGCGCACAAACTGCTCGCCAACCCGGTCATTGAAAGCTATCGCGTCGAGGTCGAGACCGGTGCCGACGCGCCGGCCTCTGTAGGGCACTGACATGAAATTTGCCGTGATTGTGTTCCCCGGTTCCAATTGCGATCACGACGCGTACTACGCGGCCGAGCACGTGCTCGGTCAGCAGGCGGAGTTGATCTGGCACAAGGATACGGACCTGCGCGGCGCCGACGTGGTGGTGCTGCCGGGCGGTTTCGCCCACGGCGACTATCTGCGGACCGGCGCCATCGCGCGCTTCTCGCCGATCATGCAGCAGGTGGCGGCGTTCGCCGCCGCCGGCCGCCCCGTGCTCGGCATCTGCAACGGATTCCAGGTGCTGCTCGAAGCGGCGCTGCTGCCGGGGGCGATGCTCCGCAATCGCAGTCTCAAGTACCAGTGCGAGCACGTCCACGTCAGGGTCGAGCAGACGAACACGCCGTTCACGATCGCCTGCGCGCCAGGGCACGTCCTGAAGATTCCGATCGCGCACGGCGAGGGCAACTACTACGCGGAGCCGGACGTCGTCGCCAGACTCGAAGCCAACCGTCAGGTCATCTTCCGCTACGTGACGGCGACTGGCGAGGTGACCGATGCGGCGAACCCGAATGGTTCGGTGAACAACATCGCCGGCATCTGCAATCAGGCGCGCAACGTCGTCGGTCTGATGCCGCATCCCGAGCGCGCGTGCGAGCTGGCGGTCGGCAGCGCCGACGGTCTCGTGCTGTTCGAGTCGGTCATCAAGGCGGTCACCGAGGGAGCATTTTCAGGCGCCGAAGCCGTCACGGCGAAGGCGGCCGCATCCGCGCGATGAATATCTCTCAAGAGCTGCTCGACCGCCACGGTCTCACGGGCGACGAATATCAGCGCATCCTCGAAATGCTCGGTCGCGAGCCGACGATCACGGAGCTCGGCATCTTCTCGGTGATGTGGTCCGAGCACTGCAGCTACAAGAGCTCCCGCGTGCACCTGAAGACGCTGCCCACGACCGGGCGCCGGGTGCTGCAGGGGCCCGGCGAAAACGCCGGTGCGGTCGACATCGGCGATGGTCTGGCGGCGGTCTTCAAGATCGAATCGCACAACCATCCGTCGTTCATCGAGCCCTATCAAGGCGCGGCAACCGGTGTCGGCGGGATCATCCGCGACATCTTCACCATGGGTGCGCGTCCGATCGCGCTCCTCGACTCGCTCCGCTTCGGATCGCTCGAGGACCCGCTCGTCCGGCGGACGATGGCCGGGGTTGTGGCCGGTATCGCCGGATACGGAAACAGCATCGGCATTCCGACGGTCGGCGGAGAGATCGCCTTCGACGAGTCCTACACGGGCAATCCGCTCGTCAACGCGTTCTGTCTCGGCATCGCGAAGGCGGACGAGATCATCAAGGGCACGGCGTCCGGCGCCGGCAATCCCGTCTACTACGTCGGCGCCAAGACCGGACGCGACGGCATTCATGGCGCGACGATGGCCTCGGCGGAGTTCGACGAGAAATCTGCCGAGAAGCGTCCCGCCGTGCAGGTTGGCGATCCGTTCATGGAGAAGCTGCTCCTTGAAGCCTGCCTCGAGGTGATGCAAACGGACGCCCTCGTCGGCATTCAGGACATGGGCGCGGCGGGCCTGACCTGTTCCACCTGCGAGATGGGATCACGCGGCGGCGCTGGCGTCGAAATCGACGTCGCGCTCGTGCCGCAACGCGAGACGGGCATGACGCCATACGAGATCATGCTGTCGGAATCGCAGGAGCGGATGCTGCTCGTCGTGAAGAAGGGGCGCGAGGCCGAGGTCGAGCGCATCTTCGACAAGTGGGATCTGCACGCGGTGCACATCGGTCAGGTGACGACCGACGGCCGCATGCGCGTGAAGAGTCATGGTGAAGTGGTCGCCGATATCCCGAATGGCGCGCTGACCGACGAGGCGCCGCTCTACAAAAGGCCGATGGCGGAGCCCGAGTACTTGAAGGCTGCCCAGTCGCTCTCACTAGAGCAGCTCGGGAGTCCGCAGTCCGCTGCTGCGATATTCGCTCGGTTGATCGCCTCGCCGACGATCGCGAGCAAGCGCTGGGTCTACCGGCAATACGACCACATGGTGCGGACGAACACGCTCGTGGTGCCCGGAATGGGCGCCGGTGTCGTGCGTGTCAAGGGCACGCGCCGCGCCCTGGCGCTGTCGACCGATTGCAACGCGCGCTTCGTCTATCTCGATCCCTTTCTCGGCGCTCAGCACGCGGTTGCCGAGGCGGCGCGCAACGTGGCATGCGCGGGAGCGCAGCCGATCGGCGCCACCAACTGCCTGAACTTCGGCAATCCGCAGCGTCCGGAAATCATGTGGCAGTTCGCTCGCGCCGTCGCCGGAATCGGGGCGGCGTGCCGCGCGCTCGACATACCAATCACCGGCGGCAACGTGAGCCTCTACAACGAGACCGATGGCAATGCCGTGTTACCGACGCCGGTCCTCGGCGTCGTCGGTCTGATCGAGGATGCCGATGCGGTTGTGCGACGGGCTTTCCGCCGCGCGGGCGACGTCGTCATCCTGTTGGGTGAGAATCGCGCGGAGCTCGGTGGGAGCGAGTACCTGAAAGTCGTGCATGGTCTGATTCGCGGCGTTCCGCCCGCGCTCGACCTGGATCGCGAACGGGCGCTGCAGAAGCTGCTCGTGGACGGTGCGACCGCCGGTCTCATCCTGTCGGCACATGACTGCGCCGAGGGAGGGCTCGCGGTCACGGTTGCCGAGTGTTGCTTCGACACGGGCGTCGGCGTCGAGGTCGGGCTTCCCGGGGTCGGTGACGATCAGTGGCGTGACGTGATGACGTTGTTCGGCGAGTCGGCGTCGCGCGCCGTCGTGTCCGTCGAGACGCAGTACGCCTCCGAGTTCCTGCGTCGCGCCGCGGATGCGGGCGTGCCTGCGGTTGAAATCGGTCGTGTCGGCGGCGAGCGAATCAGGCTCAGCGTCGACGGACGGGTGGCGATCGACGAGCCGCTGCGGGATGTCGAACGGATGTGGTCCACCACGATCGAAAACTTCTTCGAGCGCTCGCGTGCGGTCGCATAAAGCCGTACACTTACGAATCCTGACTGCTGACAATGCTCGATAAATTCAAGGATGAGTGCGGTGTATTCGGGATCTTCGGACACCCCGAGGCGTCGAACCTGACCTACCTCGGCCTCTATGCGCTCCAGCATCGCGGCCAGGAAAGTGCGGGCATCGCCGCGTCGGACGGAGCCCAGGTTCGCGTCTCGAAGGCGATGGGCTACGTGAACGACGCGTTCGACGGCAACACGCTGTCGAAGCTGCCGGGCCGGATCGCCGTCGGTCACGTGCGCTACTCGACGGCCGGTGAAAGCCGTCTGTCGAACGCGCAGCCGATCGTCGTCGACAGCGTCCACGGGCAGCTGGCGCTCGGCCACAACGGCAATCTGGTGAACGCGAGCGAGGTCCGCGACGGACTGGTTCGGCAGGGCGCGATTTTTCAGACGAACAGCGACAGCGAAGTCCTGGTTCACCTGTTCGCGCGTGCCCGCGGCGTCGGCGCGGAGAGCGCGATCACCGAGGCGGTCTCGCAGGCACGCGGTGCGTTTTCCCTGGTCATGATGACCAACGATCGCCTGATCGGTGTTCGCGACCCGCACGGCTTCCGTCCCCTGGCGCTCGGGCAGCTTGGCGAGGCGTGGGTGCTGGCGTCGGAAACGTGCGCGATGGATCTCATCGGGGCCACCTACGTCCGCGACGTCGAGCCCGGCGAGATGGTCGTCATCAGTACGCACGGCGTGAAGTCGATCAAGCCGTTCGCGCCCGCGCCTTCCGCGCAGTGCATCTTCGAGCACGTGTATTTCGCGCGCCCGGACAGCTATGTGTTCGGCGAGAGCGTCAACGAAGTGCGCACCGAGTTCGGACGCCGGCTGGCCCGCGAGAGCTCCGTTGAGGCCGACGTCATCGTCCCGATCCCGGACTCGGGCGTGTGCGCGGCCATCGGATACTCCGAGGCGTCGGGTATCCCGATGCGCATGGGTCTCATCCGCAATCACTACGTCGGGCGGACGTTCATCCAGCCGCAGCAGTCGATCCGCCACTTCGGCGTGCGCGTGAAGCTGAACCCGGTGAAGAGCATTCTCGAGGGCAAGCGCGTGGTGCTCGTCGACGACTCGATCGTGCGCGGCACGACCAGTCGCAAGATCGTGCGCATGGTCCGCAGCGCCGGCGCCCGCGAGGTGCACATGCGCATCAGTTGCCCGCCGACGATTTCGCCGTGCTTCTACGGCGTCGACACGCCGCGGCGATCCGAGCTGATTGCCGCCACGCACACGCTCGACGAAATCCGGAAGTATCTCGACGCCGATAGCGTCGCGTATCTGAGTCTCGATGGTCTTGCCGGCGCCGTGAATGGCGGCCGCGCGAAGTACTGCACGTCGTGCTACACCGGCGTCTATCCGGTCGCATTCCCGCGAGACGAAGCCGCGTATCTGCAGCTTGCGTTGAAGCTGCACGAAGAGCCGGCGGTGCCCGAGCCGGACGAGACCTCCATTCCGCTCTTCGACAAAGATCCTGTCGCAGGATGACGCCGTGTCGACGCGCTCGATTCTCGCGCTCGTGCTGTTGCTCCTGGCCCCGGCGGCTGGCGCGCAGACCGGCCGTGCACCGGATCTGAAAGCGCAGATCGCCGCGCTCTCGTCGCTCGACTACGCCACTCGCATGAACGCGGCGCGGCAGATCCGGCGTGTCGCGGCTGGCGAAGCCGTGCCGGCGCTCACCGAAGCGGCAAAGAGCCATCCCGACGAATACGTGCGCTTTCGCGCGCTGGTTCTGCTGACCGCGTTCAACGACCGCTCGACGCCTGCAGTGATGCGCGACCTGCTGCGCTATCGAAACGACCGCGTGCGAGAGGTCGCCTACAAGTGGTTCGAGGATCATCCCGACCGCGACATCACTCCGCTCCTGCTCGGCGCGCTGCAGACCGAACAGGCGGAGTTCGTCAGGCCGGCGCTCGTTGGCGCCCTCGCCGCGCTCGGCATGGACCCCCAGGTGCAGCGCGCGCTCGTGGCCGAAGCGCCGCGCGGTCTCGATATCTTTCGCGCCGCCGTGGTCGACGCGCTCGGCCGGCATCGCGCCACCTACGCTGTCGACGCGCTGATTGGGATGGTCAAGATCGATGGACCGCTGCGCGACGATGTGATGTTGGCGCTCGGACGCATCGGGGATGCACGCGCAGCGGCGGCGCTGCGTGAGGCAGTCACCGAGGCCGGTGAGCTGGGCTTCGGCCCGAGGGCAGCGCAGTGTCTGCTCGCGAAGGACTGCGATGCCACCATCACGTGGCTCGCGGCGACCGCGACGACGTTGCGCGCACAAGCGACCGTTGTTGCCGCGGTTGCAGCGCTGCGCGACATCGGCGCCAGCGGCCGGGCCGAGGTCATCGATCCGCTCCTCGACATCACCGCAAAGGCCGAGACGCTTCGCGACCAGACGAG
>Ga0081539_10004768_pt1 | contig 14638 bp, 13 predicted proteins | sample TabmetS4T2R2_FD_71023 | JGI IMG/M metagenome (GOLD analysis project Ga0081539, IMG submission 71023) | Tabebuia heterophylla rhizosphere microbial communities from the University of Puerto Rico - S4T2R2 | ecosystem: Host-associated > Plants > Roots > Rhizosphere ...
CGAGCACCAGCTCGACGGATTCCGCCAGGAGCTGTCCCATCCGGGCGGCGCCCTGCCGTCATACCCGCACCCGCGACTCATGCCGGACTTCTGGGAGTTCCCGACGGTCAGCATGGGTCTCGGCCCGCTGAACGCGATCTACCAGGCCCGGTTCAACCGGTATTTGCACAACCGCGGCATCAAGGACACCAGCGAACAGCACGTCTGGGCGTTCCTCGGCGACGGCGAGATGGACGAGGTCGAGTCGCTGGGCGCGATCGGCCTCGCCGCCCGCGAGGAGCTGGACAACCTCACGTTCGTCATCAACTGCAACCTGCAGCGGCTGGACGGCCCGGTCCGCGGCAACGGCAAGATCATCCAGGAGCTGGAGTCGTTCTTCCGCGGCGCCGGCTGGAACGTGATCAAGGTGATCTGGGGCCGGGAGTGGGACCCGCTGCTCGCGGCGGACACCGACGGTGCGCTGGTCAACCTCATGAACGTGACGCCGGACGGCGACTACCAGACGTACAAGGGCGAATCCGGCGCGTACGTCCGTGAGCACTTCTTCGGCCGCGATCCGCGCACCCGCAAGATGGTCGAGAAGATGTCCGACGAGGAGATCTGGAACCTGAAGCGCGGCGGGCACGACTACCGCAAGCTATACGCGGCGTACCAGGCGGCGATGAACCACACCGGCCAGCCCACCCTGATTCTCGCCAAGACGATCAAGGGCTGGACGCTCGGTTCGCATTTCGAGGCGCGCAACGCCACTCACCAGATGAAGAAGCTGACCCTGGACGACCTCAAGATGTTCCGGGACCGGCTGTACATGGAGATCCCGGACTCGGCGCTGGAGGAGAACCCGTACCTGCCGCCGTACTACCACCCGGGCAAGGACTCCGACGAGATCCAGTATCTGCATCAGCGCCGCAAGGATCTGGGCGGCTACCTGCCGTCGCGGCGGACCACGACGATCCCGCTTGCCATTCCGGCCAGCGACGCGTTCGGTGGGGTCAAGCGAGGCTCGGGCAAGCAGAAGGTCGCCTCCACGATGGCGTTCGTCCGCCTGATCAAGGATCTGATGAAGGACAAGGAGTTCGGTGCCCGCTGGGTGCCGATCATCCCCGACGAGGCCCGTACGTTCGGCATGGACTCGCTGTTCCCGACCAAGAAGATCTACTCGCCGCACGGACAGACGTACACGGCCGTCGACCGTGAGCTGTTCCTGTCCTACAAGGAGGCGACGGACGGGCAGATCCTGCACGAGGGCATCAACGAGGCCGGCTCGACCGCGAGCTTCATCGCGGCCGGCACGGCGTACGCCACGCACGGCCAGCCGATGATCCCGCTGTACATCTTCTACTCGATGTTCGGGTTCCAGCGGACCGCGGACAACCTGTGGGCCGCCGCCGACCAGATGACCCGCGGCTTCCTGCTCGGCGCCACCGCCGGCCGGACCACGCTGAACGGCGAAGGCCTGCAACACGAGGACGGTCACTCACTGCTGATCGCGGCCACCAATCCGGCCGTCGTCACGTACGATCCGGCGTTCGCGTACGAGATGGCGCACATCGTCGAGAACGCCCTGCACCGCATGTACGGCGAGAATCCGGAGAACATCTACTACTACCTCACCGTCTACAACGAACCGATCCTGCAGCCGGCCGAGCCGGCCGGTCTGGACGTCGAGGGCCTGCTCAAGGGCATCTACAAATACGCCGCGGCGCCGGACACCACCGGCCCCAAGGCGCAGCTGCTCGCATCCGGCACCGGAATGCAGTGGGCGCTGAAGGCCCAGCAATTGCTGGCTCAGGACTGGGGTGTGGGCGCCGACGTCTGGTCGGTCACGTCGTGGACCGAGCTGCGCCGCGACGCCGTCGAGGCCGAGGAGTACAACCTGCTGCATCCCGGCGAGCAGCCGAGACAGCCGTACGTCCGACAGAAGCTGGACGGCACGGAGGGTCCGGTCGTCGCGGTCAGCGACTTCATGCGCGCCGTGCAGGACCTCATCTCGCGCTGGGTGCCGAACGACTACACCGCGCTCGGCACGGACGGGTTCGGCATGAGCGACACCCGGCACGCGCTGCGCCGGCACTTCCATGTGGACGCGGAGTCGATCACGGTCGCCGCGCTGCGTCAGCTCGCCGCGCGCGGCAAGGTGCCGTCGCATGTCCCGGTGGAGGCGGCGAAGAAGTACGCCATCGACGATGTGACGGCCGCCCCGGTGGGTGAAACGGGCGGCGAGTCCTGACCTCCCCTGCCCGCGATCTTGGAGTTGTGGTTGCCTTTACGTCCGGTTCGTAGGAGTCTGCGCCAACCACAACTCCAAGATCGACGATAGGTAGGCCGTAGGCTTGGGCCGTGACCGTACGCGTACGCTTCGCCCCGTCCCCGACCGGTATGTTCCATGTCGGCGGTGCCCGGTCGGCGCTGCAGAACTGGATCTACGCCCGCCAGCACGACGGTGAGTTCGTACTCCGCATCGAGGACACCGACGCCGCCCGCAACCGTCCGGAGTGGACCGAAGGCATCCTGGCGGCGCTGGACTGGATCGGCATCGAGCGGGGCGGCTACGACGGCCCGTACTTCCAGTCGGCGTACGCCGCCGAGCACACCGCGGCGGCCACCCGACTGTACGGCGAGGGGCGGGCGTACTACTGCGACTGCACCCGTGAGGACGTGATCGCCCGCACCGGCAACCCGCACACCGGATACGACGGCTTCTGCCGGGACCTCGGCCTCGGCCCCGGTCCGGGCCGAGCCCTGCGGTTCCGGACGCCGGACGACGGGGAGACCGTCGTGATGGACCTCGTACGCGGGAAGCCGACGTTCGAGAACCGCCTGATCGAGGACTTCGTCATCGCGCGCAGCGACGGATCGGCCGTGTTTCTGCTGGCCAACGTGGTGGACGACATGACGATGCGGATCACGCACGTGATCCGGGCCGAGGAGCACCTGCCGAACACACCGAAGCAGCAGATGCTGTGGGAGGCGTTGGGCGCCCCTCCGCCGGTGTGGGCGCACGTGCCGGTGATCGTCAACGAGAAGCGGCAGAAGCTGTCCAAGCGCCGGGACAAGGTGGCGCTCGAGGCCTACCGGGACGAGGGCTACCTCGCCGCGGCGATGCGCAACTACCTCATGCTCCTGGGCTGGGCGCCGTCCGGCGACCGGGAGATCGTGCCCTGGTCGGTGATCGAGCAGGAGTACCGGCTGGACGACGTCAACCATGCGCCGGCGTTCTTCGATGTGAGGAAGCTGCGTGCGTTCAACGGTGAGTACATCCGGGCGCTCTCGTCCGAGGAGTTCGCCGCGGTCTGTACGCCGTGGCTGATCGGCACGGACACCATTTCGCCCCCGCCGTGGGCTCCCGCATCGTTCGATCCGGCGGCGTTCGCAGCGGTGGCGCCGCTCGCGCAGACTCGCATCGCGGTGCTCAGCGAGATCGTCGACTACGTCGAATTCCTCTTCCTCGACCAACCGGCCATCGACGAGGCGTCCTGGGCCAAGGCCATGAAGGAGGGCGCCGCCGAGCTGCTGGCCGCGGCCGGCGGCGCGTTCGCGGCGTTGGACGCCTGGGCCGCTGAGCCGCTCCGGGCCGCGCTCGAGCGGGTCGGCGAGGAACGCGGCCTCAAGCTCGGCCGGACTCAGGCGCCGGTCCGGGTGGCGGTGACCGGCCGGACCGTCGGACTGCCGCTGTTCGAGTCGCTCGAGGTGCTCGGCCGGGATCGGACGCTGGCTCGGCTGGCCGCGGCGCGCGACCGGCTGGCGGCGTAGGGAGACCGTGCGGCCGTCGGCGGCCACCATTCCGGTACGGGTGTCAGCTGCGCGGGTGATCAGGCTCCCCGTGGTTTGCATGGACGGGCTACTATTCGGCAGCTGATCAACGGCCGTCGTTGCCTTCGCAGCGTTCCCAGATAGCTCCAATTCGTCCGGTCCCGAGATGCGCCGGACCGGTTGTCCGGGGAGGCTGTAGGCACCTGGCTGTTTGCAGCCATCTCCATCAGCGGGCGGGGGAGGCCGGACGGGTGGTCAGAGGCGTACTCGCCAGGATCGCGGCGGTGGCCGTCGCCGTGGCCGGTGGCATCGGTCTGGCGCCCCTGGCCGCACAGGCGGCGCCGAAACCCCCGGCGCCGACCGCCATCCAGATCGCCGGCGCCGGGCTACCGGGCGGCAAGGCCGTCATCGCGGCGCAGGACCGAGCCCAGCTCTTCCGGATGATGTGGAACGAGGTGGGTTGGCTGGCCACCGCGCGACCGCAGACGTCGGCCCCGAAGCGGAGCGCGCTCGGCCCGAAATACACCGTCACGGTCTTCGTCAAGAACGCGCCGCAGGCGGTCTACGACCTGTACCCGCTCGCCAGGGGCGGTCCCCGCGCGCACCGCCCGGCCAAGCAGCCCATCGGCAAGAAGGCCGACGGCTGGTTCTACGGACGGCTGACCATGTCGGAGTCGCTGCGCCACAGCGGGGCCCCGCTGAAGGCCAGAACGGACGTGGTGACCGGCGGGATCGGCGGCGGCGCCGGTGCGGATGTCGACGTTGCCCAAATTGAACCGGCGCCCACGCTCGACCAGTTCTTCGCACAGATGCGCCGGTTGCTGCTCCTGAACAGCGCGGTCCTGATGGCCATCGTGTTCGGGCTGGGCGGGATCGCGTTCCTCATCCGCCGGCGGGTTTGACCGGCACCATCAGCACCGGGCATGCGCTGTCCGCAGCGGCGCAGCGCTCGTTCTCGCCGTCGCCGAGCCCCATGGCGATCCGCGGATCGGTCGCGATCCGGGCGGCCGTCTGAGCACTGAACGCCGGCCGGCCGCCGGCAGCCGATCCGGTGCCGCGTTCTCCCGTCGCCTGCACCGCGACCACCCGGCCGTCCGGGAACCGGGCGATGACCTCGTTGACCTGCCAGTCGATGTCACGATCGTCGGCGTACCGGGCGTACGCCACGCCGCCCGCCGCGAGTTCGGGTCGCGCGCACACGCCGGGATGGCCGCGGACCGGAAAGCACAGCGCTTTCGGCGTCGCGTACGTGGAGATCTCGATGACTCCGCGCGACCGGCCGTTCGTGGTCAGCACGCGATAGCGCCGCCAGCTGTCGCCACGGGCCGGCTCAGGGGCGAGGACTCGTAGGCGGGACGCCCGCAGCACCGGTCGTACCACCTCGAGGACGCGATCGGTGGCGGCTGACATGCTGCCGGCTGTTGCCGGGGCGGGTCTCGCCGTGGTTGGCAGCAGCAGCGTGGTGAGGGCGTACCCGGTGGCGGCGATGCCGACGACGGCGAAGGCGCCGGCGGCCAGGAGGGCACGGATCCGCCGTCGGCGGACGGCCTCGGCACGCCGGAAGATGTCCTCGACCGCGTCGCCGATCGGCGGTTCGTGCGCCGGTACGGCATCGAGGAGCTTCGCCGTCATCGAGCGGTCACCAGATCCCGCAGGGCGCGCAGGCCGGCCGCTTCGTAGGCGGCCACCCGGTCCTCCGCGATGCCGAGCACGTCGGCAACCTCATCGGGTGCGAAACCCTCGGCGTGCCGCATGACCAGCACGGCCCGGCACACCGGTGCCAGCCGATGCAGCGCGTCGAGCAGCAGAACTGTCTCCGGGGTCTCCCCCTCGGCGTCGGCGAAAATGTGCTCCCGCCGGCCGGGCCCGTGCCGGAACGCTTGCATGAGATCACACCAGACGTACGCGTCCGGATCTTCGACGCCGCGGTGGCTGTCCGCCAGGAGCCGGGCCAGAGCGGCCCGGGCCTGCTCGTCGGCGTCGGTCCAATCTCCGCACATCAGGTACGCCGACCGGCGCAGCCGCGGAAACCGATCCGCCACGAACCGCCGCAGCGCCCCGTCGTCGTCGCTCCGCATGGGCCTCTTTATAGGGGCAAACCGCCAAGATCGTGACGAAACCGCATCAGCCGACCCGAACGGCGACCCGCACCAGCCGGATCAGGTCATCCAGGTCGGCCTCGAACTCACCGTCCTTCTCCGCGGGTGGGAGACCGCCGGTCACCTCACCGGTCGCGAAGCCCAGCAGGAACGCGCAGATCATCCGTGCCAGCCGCGGCACCTCGTCGGCCAGGGCGCCGGCATCGTGCAGCGTGCCCAGCAACGCGGCGGTGAGCCAGGAGGCCGACGCGGCCGCCGGGCGGTTCAGCAACAGGGGGAACGCACCCGGGTGTGCGTGCGCCAGCGCCCGGACCGCCCGGCCGAGCGCGCGCAGCCGTTCCGGCCAATCGATGTCGGCCAGCTCGGTGCCGTACGCCGACCCCAACTCCAGGTTCAGCAGTTCCACCAGGCCGTCGAGCAGGGCGTCCTTACCGCCCACGTACGGATACAGGGCCATCGAGGTGAGACCGACCCGCTCCGCGACCGCGCGCATCGACATCGCCCCGAGGCCGCGCTCGTCGACGAGCGCGAGCGCCTGGTCGAGGATCAGCCGTCTCTTGTCGTCCACGCGTTCACCGTGTCGCCGTAGCGCGCTGAACACGACCGGACGCGCCCACCGCGCCGGCCCGAGTCACCCGGCCGGGTGAGGATCGGCCCGCGGCGTCCCGCGGCCTCAGCGCCGGCCGCGGCGTCGTTTCAGCACCAGCGGCCGGGTGGGCGGCCACGCCCGATGGCACGCCGGCGCGGGCGGACGGCGCCGTGCAGATGGGCGCCGGCCCAGCCGCGCAGCGGTGTACGGCAGCCGACCCGCGTCGGCACGTACGCCAACGGTTCCTCGTCCGGCGCCGGTGCGGCCGCGTGCAGCTCCTCCGCGGGCGGGTCGGAGTCGGCGCACAGCGGCACGTCGTCCCGTTCCGGCATTTCGCCTCCTCACCCTGGCCGTTCCCGTCTGATCGGCAGCGCACGGGCGGACCTGACCCGGCTTCGCAGCCAATCCTGACGCTGCTCGGACGACTACCTTGCCAGGTCACCGACCGAAACCGCTGGAGAGGCGCACCGCTACTCCGACATTTCTCCCATCCGCCCCACCCTTGCCCCGATCTTGGAGTTGTGGTTGGAACGAATCAGCCTTTATACCGCGAAAGGCCAACCACAACTCCAAGATCGCGGCGGAGGGGACGGCGGGGGCGCGGACGCCACCGGCGTGCCAGGCTTGATCCCGTGATGCAAGCGAAGTCCGACGGCCCGGTGGTGACCCCACCGCTGGCCGGCACACTACGGCGCATCGAACGGCACGCCGGTGCGCTGGCCACCGCGAGCGTCGCGCGGATGGACGAGACGCTCCCCTGGTTCCGGGCGCTGCCGGCTGATCAGCGTTCGTGGGTCATGCTGGTGGCGCAGGCCGGCGTACGCTCGCTGGTCGCGTGGCTGCGCTCGGGCGGTACCGACGAGGGCAGCCCGCAGGAGATCTCCGACGAGGTGTTCGCGGCTGCGCCCCGCGCGCTGGCCCGGTCGATCACGCTGACCCAGACCGTTCAGCTGATCAAGGTGACGATCGATGTCGCGGAGTCGCAGGTGGCGAGCCTGGCCGCGGCGGGCGAGGAGAAGGCGCTGGCGGACGCGATCCTGCGGTTCTCCCGCGAGATCGCGTTCTCGGCGGCCCGGGTGTACGCCCGCGCGGCGGAGTCCCGCGGCGCCTGGGACGCCCGGCTGCAGGCGTTGCTGGTCGACTCCTTGTTGCGCGGTGACTCCCCGGACGTGCTGGCCAGCCGCGCGGCGGCGCTGGGCTGGGCCGACGCCCCGCCGGTGGCGGCCGTGGTGGGCCGTTCCCCCGGCGGCGACATCTCGGCGGTGCTGCATACCGTGTACCGCGCCGGGCGGCGGGCCGGGATCGAGGTGATCGGCGGCGTGCACGGTGACCGCCTGGTGGTGGTGATGGGCGGCGCTCCCGATCCGCTGGCCATCGCCGGGCAGCTCGCGGCGACGTTCGGCGAGGGGCCGATCGTGGTCGGTCCGGCCGTGCCGTCGCTGGATCAGGCCACCGAGTCGGCGCGGGCCGCGCTGGCCGGATTCCGCGCCGCCCCGGCGTGGCCAGGTGCGCCCACGCCGGTGCATGCGGACGACCTGCTGCCGGAGCGTGCGCTGGCCGGGGACACGGCGGCGCGGCGGGCGCTGCGACACGATGCGTACGGTGCGGTGCTCCGGGCCGGCGGCGGATTGCTGGAGACGCTCGACGCGTTCTTCGCCGCGGGCGGCGTCCTGGAGAGCGCGGCCCGCGAACTGTACGTCCACCCGAACACGGTCCGGTACCGCCTCAAGCGGGTCGCCGAGGTGACCGGGCTGTCGCCACTGAACGGGCGGGACGCGTTCGCGCTCCGGATGGCGCTGACCATCGGGCGCCTCGATCCGGCGACTTGACATGCCGGAGGACGCCTGAATCTACACGTAGGGGTACATAGTTCTACTGTGCTTGTAGACATTCCACAACGTTCATCGTAGGGTTTCGTACCGCGCAGCAACGCCAGATGTCCCCCTATCCGGGAGAGTCGAAGACGTGCTCGCAGTACTCTCGCCCGGCCAGGGCTCGCAGAAGCCGGGTTTCCTCGCCCCCTGGCTGGAAATGAGTGGCGCCGAGGCGCGACTGCGCTGGTGGTCAGCGCTCGCCGGCGTCGACCTCCTGCACCTCGGCACCGTGGCGGACGCCGACGAGATCAGGGACACTGCGCGCACCCAGCCGCTGTTGGTGGCCGCCGCCCTGCTGGCCGGCGAACACCTCCCGATGTACGACGTCGGCCTGGTCGCCGGGCACAGCGTCGGCGAATTGGCCGCCGCGTCCCTCGCCGGCGTCCTGCCGGCCGAAGCGGCGGTCGCCCTCGCCGGCGTCCGGGGCCGGGAGATGGCAGCGGCATGCGCCCTTGAGCCGACCGGGATGAGCGCCGTACTCGGTGGCGAGCCGGACGAGGTGCTCGCCGCGATCGACCGGCTGGGCCTCTACCCAGGCAACCGAAACGGGACGGGCCAGGTCGTCGCGGCCGGCGCCCGGGACGCGCTCGGCAAGCTCGCCGAGGAGCCGCCGGCCAAGGCGCGGGTCGTCGCGCTGCAGGTGGCCGGCGCGTTCCACACGCCGTACATGGCGCCCGCCGAGCAGGCGCTCGCCGCCATCGCGGGCGGCGTGACGGTCGGCGACCCGGCCCGGATCATCGTGTCGAACCGGGACGGCTCAGCCGTCATCCACGGTCGTGAGGTGCTGCAGCGCCTGGTCCGCCAGGTCACCGCTCCGGTGCGCTGGGACCTCTGCATGAAGACGATGCGCGACCTCAATGTCACCGGCATCATCGAGCTGCCGCCGGCCGGCACCCTGGCCGGGCTGATCAAGCGACAGTTCAGGAAGGACGGCGTCCCGGAGATGGTCACGCTCAACACGCCCGCCGACATGTCCGCCGCCCGCGACCTCATCGCCCGGCACGGCGTGGCGCCCTCGTTCGAGCCCACGCCGCTGTTCCGCGTCGTGGTCGCCGCGAGCGCCGGTATGTTCCAGCCGGCCGAGGACGTCGACGAAGGCAGTACGATCGCCGCCGGCCAGATCATCGGACATGTGATCACCCGGCAGGGCTCCGTCGATGTGGCGGCGCATGCGGGCGGGCTCCTGACCGAGTGGCTCGCCAACTACGACGACCCGGTGGCCCCCGGCCAGCCGGTGGCCCGGATCGGCGGCCAGCAGTGAGCCCCCGCCGGCGGAGCCCCAGCGACTCCGCCACGACCGAAGGAGCAGCAGCATGACCGCGGGTTCCCGCATCGTGGCGCTGGGGCACTACCAGCCGTCCCGCGTGGTCACCAACGACGACCTCGCCAACATCGTTGACACCAACGACGCCTGGATCCGCGATCGCGTCGGCATCGCCGAGCGCCGGGTGGCGGACACCGAGACGGTGGCCGACATGGCCACGGCGGCGGCCGAGAAGGCGCTCGCCGGTTCGGGGTTGACCGCGGGCGACATCGACCTAATCACGGTCGCCACCTGCTCCTCCATCGACCGCTGCCCGAACGTCGCAACGCGCGTCGCGGCCCGGCTGGGCATCGCCGCGCCCGCCGCGTACGACCTGAACACGGCGTGCTCGGGCTTCTCGTACGCGCTCGCCACCGCCGACCACGCGATCCGCGCCGGCGCGGCGCGCAACGCCATGGTGATCGGCGCGGAGAAGCTGTCGGACGTCACCGACTGGACCGACCGCAGCACCGCCGTACTCTTCGGCGACGGCGCGGGCGCCGCCGTGGTCACCGGCGTCGCGGACGGTGAGCAGCCCGGCATCGGCCCGGTGCTGTGGGGCTCGGCGCCGGACAAGGGTGACGTGCTGCGCATCGAGGGCTGGCAGCCGTACATCAAGCAGGAAGGGCAGATCGTCTTCCGCTGGGCGACAACCGCTCTCGCGCCGTTCGCCATCGACACCTGCGCCAGAGCGGGGGTACGGCCGGACGAGCTCGCCGCTTTCGTTCCGCACCAGGCCAATACCCGGATCATCGACGGCATCGTCAAGCGGCTCAGCCTCGGTCCCGACGTCGTGGTCGCCAAGGACCTGATCGAGTCCGGCAACACCTCCGCCGCGAGCGTGCCGCTGGCCCTGTCCAAGATGGTCGAGCGCCGAGAGGTGCCCTCGGGTGCCCCGGTCCTGCTGTTCGGCTTCGGCGGCGGCCTCACCTACGCCGGTCAGGTCGTCCGCTGCCCCTGAGGGCGGCGCCTGCCCGCAAGTAAATCCCCACCATCGAGAGGAATCACCGACATGGCAACTCGCGCTGAGATCACGTCCGGCCTGGCCGAGATCCTCGAGGAGGTCGCCGGCGTGAACCCGGACGACGTCGCCGAGCAGAAGTCCTTCACCGATGACCTGGACGTCGACTCGCTGTCCATGGTCGAAGTCGTGGTCGCGGCCGAGGAGAAGTTCGGCGTCAAGATCCCGGACAACGAGGTGCAGAACCTCAAGACCGTCGGTGATGCCGTGTCATACATCGAGGCGAATCACTGATATGAGCACCACAGACGTCGTCGTCACCGGGCTCGGCGCGACGACCCCGTTGGGCGGGGACGTCGCGTCCACCTGGGACGCTATGCTCGCCGGCCGCTCCGGGGTGAGGCCGCTCACCCAGGAGTGGGCCGCGCAGCTACCGGTACGCATCGGAGCGACGCTCGCCGTCGAACCGTCCGAGGTGATCGAGCGCGTCAAGCTGCGCAGGCTGGACCGCTCCGAGGCGATCGCTTTGATCGCCGCGAACCAGGCCTGGGCGGACGCCGGCCTGGCCGACGCCGGACTCGACCCCGAGCGCCTCGCGGTCAGCTTCGGCAGCGGCATCGGTGGCGCCATGACCCTGCTCAACCAGGACGACATCCTGGAGGAGTCCGGTCCCCGGCGGGTCAGCCCGCACACCGTGCCGATGCTCATGCCGAACGGCCCGGCCGCCTACATCGGTCTCGAGCTGGGCGCCAAGGCCGGCGTCCACTCCATGGCCAGCGCCTGTGCCACCGGCGCGGAGGCGCTGTCGCTCGGCATGGACATCATTCGCGCCGGCCGGGCCGACGTGGTGGTCGCCGGTGGTACCGAGGCGGTCATCCACCCGCTGCCGATCGCCGGGTTCGCCGCGATGCGCGCCATGTCGACGCGCAACGACGAGCCGGAGAAGGCGTCGCGTCCCTGGGACAAGGCCAGGGACGGGTTCGTGCTGGGCGAGGGAGCAGGCGCGCTCGTGCTGGAACGGGCCGATCATGCCGCCGCCCGCGGTGCGACCGTCTACGCCAGGCTCGCCGGCGCCGGCATCACATCCGACGGATACGACATCGTGCAGCCGCATCCCGAGGGCCAGGGCGGCATCCGGGCGATGCGGCGGGCGCTGGCCGACTCGGGCCTGTCCGCCACCGACATCGTGCACGTCAACGCGCATGCCACCTCCACGCCGGTGGGCGACATGACCGAGGTGCACGGCGTCCGGGTCGCACTCGGCGACCACCCCGTGCTGACTTCCACCAAGTCGATGTCCGGACACCTGCTCGGCGCGGCCGGCGCGCTGGAGTCGATCGCCACCATCCTGGCGATCCGCGACAGCGTGGTTCCGCCCACGATCAACCTCGACGACCCCGACGACGGACTGACCCTGGACGTGGCCGCCCACAAGGCCCGGCACATGGATGTCCCGGCGGCGATGAACAACTCGTTCGGCTTCGGTGGCCACAACGTGGCACTGATCTTCGCCCGCGCGTGACCCTTTACCCAGCTTGGAGAAGGCCGTGACCACCACCAGTTCGGACATCGGTTCACCCGCAGTCGACTTCCGCGACCCGGAGGTGCGCCTGCGCGCTCTGTTCGACGACGACAGCCTGCGCCTGCTGGCGGCCAAGGACGACTACGGCGTCTTGTGCGCCAGGGGCGATGTCGATGGCACACCGGCCATCGCGTTCGCCACCGACGCCACCCGGATGGGCGGTGCCATGGGCATCGAGGGCTGCCAGCAGATCGTCGACGCCATCGACGCGGCGGTCCGGGACCGCGTGCCGGTCATCGGGCTGTGGCACTCGGGGGGCGCCCGGCTCGCCGAGGGCGTGGTCGCACTGGACGGCGTCGGCCAGGTCTTCGCGGCCATGGTGCGCGCGTCCGGCCGCGTCCCGCAGATCTCCGTCGTCCTCGGGCCGGCCGCCGGCGGCGCCGCCTACGGCCCGGCGTTGACCGACATCGTGATCATGAGCCAGGGTGGCCGAATCTTCGTGACCGGGCCCGAGGTGGTCCGCAGCGTCACCGGCGAGGAGGTGGACATGGAGCGGCTCGGTGGCCCGGAACCGCACGGCCGGCGCTCCGGCGTCGTGCATATCACCGCCAAGGACGACGACGCGGCGCTGGACCACGCCCGCAAGCTCACCGCACTGCTCGGCCACCAAGGACGCCTCTCCCCCGCCGACGTGGCCGACGCCGGCGAGAACGGACACAACGTCGGCGCCGCCCTCCCCGCCGAGTCCAACCGGGCGTACGACGTCAAGCCGCTGGTCAAGGCGCTACTCGACGAACCGGGCGTGGAGCTCCACGCCAAGTGGGCGCCGAACATCGTCACGACGCTGGGCCGCTTCGCGGGCCGTACGGTCGGGATCGTCGCCAACAACCCACTTCGGCTCGGCGGCTGTCTCGACGCGTCCAGCGCCGAGAAGGCGGCCCGCTTCGTGCGGATGTGCGACTCGCTGGGTGTGCCGTTGATCGTGGTCGTCGACGTGCCCGGATACCTCCCCGGCCTCGGCCAGGAGTGGGACGGTGTGGTGCGCCGCGGTGCCAAGCTGCTGCACGCGTTCGCCGAAGCCGTCGTGCCACGGGTGACGCTGGTGACCCGCAAGGCATACGGCGGTGCGTACATCGCCATGAACTCACGCTCGCTGGGTGCCACGGCCGTGTTCGCGTGGCCGAGCGCCGAGGTCGCCGTCATGGGCGCGAGCGCAGCCGTGAACATCCTGCACCGCCGGAGGCTGGCTGCGGCTCCGAACGAACAGCGTGAGGCGCTGCGCGAATCGCTGATCGCCGAGCAGATCAAGGTCGCCGGTGGGGTGCACCGCGCGCTCGAGATCGGTGTGGTGGACGACGTCATCCGGCCCGAGGAGACGCGGCGCAGGCTTGCCGAGGCGCTGGCCGCCGCACCGGCCGCCCGCGGCGCGCACGGCAACATCCCGCTCTGAGCCCCCCGCGATCTCTCCCCACCTCCGCGATCTTGGAGTTGTGGTTGGCCTTTCGCGGCATAGCGCCCGATTCGTTCCAACCACAACTCCAAGATCGGCGGGGATCTGAGATCGTGGCATGGTGTTCTGGCAGCTGACGATAGACGCGAACGACCCCACGCGGCTGGCGCGATTCTGGGGCGAGGCACTGGGGTACCAACCGGCGCCGCCGACCGAGCCGAAGACCAGCTGGTACGCGCACTACCGCGCCCGCCTCGGCGACGCGGCCGCCTTCGACGACCGGCTCTTCGACCCGGACGGGTTGAAGCCGCCGATCTGGTTCCAGGAGGTTCCCGAGGAGAAGGCCGGGAAGAACCGGCTGCACCTGGACCTCTACCCGACCGGCCGGGACGACGCGCTCTCCATGGCGCAGCGAGTCCCGGTCGTCGAGGCGAAGGTGGCCGAGTTGGTCGGACTGGGCGCCGACGTGGTGCGCCGGACCCAGTACGACGATCCGGACGACCCGGTGTACTACGTCGTCATGCAGGACCCGGAGGGCAACGAGTTCTGCGTCAGCTGAGTCCGGTCAGCCCACGCGGGTCAGCAGCGTCACGGGCGCCCCGTCACCGGCGTACCGGTACGGCTCCAGTTCGGCGTCCCACGCGGTGCCGAGGGCCTTCTCGATGGCGTGGGACAGCGCCTCCGGCGCCGGAGCCGACGCCATGATCGCCCGCAGCCGGTCCTCGCCGAGCTGGATGTCGCCGGAGGCGCCGATCGTGCCGCGGAAGAGGCCGCGGCCCGGCACGTGCATGAAGCGTTCCCCGTCCACGCCCGGACTGGGTTCCTCGGTGACCTCGAACCGGATCATCGGCCACTGCCGGAGGGCAGCCGCCAGCTCGGCGCCGGTGCCCGGCCGCCCGGTCCAGCTGCACTCTGACCGACGCATCCCCGGCTCGACGGGCTGCGCGGTCCAGTGCAGGTTGACCGGCGCGGTCAGGACGCGCGCGATCGCCCACTCGACGTGCTGGCACACGGCGAGCGGGGTCGAGTGGACGTATACGACGCCACACGTTGGCACGGTGACCTCCCGGGAACCGAGGTGCGTCTT
>Ga0081539_10004769_pt1 | contig 14633 bp, 9 predicted proteins | sample TabmetS4T2R2_FD_71023 | JGI IMG/M metagenome (GOLD analysis project Ga0081539, IMG submission 71023) | Tabebuia heterophylla rhizosphere microbial communities from the University of Puerto Rico - S4T2R2 | ecosystem: Host-associated > Plants > Roots > Rhizosphere ...
GCCCCAGGCGGTGCGCGATTGCCGCAGCCTCGACACGACTACCCGCACCGAGCTTGCCCAGGATGTTCGACACATGGACACTCGCGGTCTTGCGGCTGATGAAGAGCGCGTCCGCGATCTGCTGATTCGACCAGCCGCCAGCGACGAGTCGCAGGACCTCTTCCTCCCGATCGGTCAGTCCCAGCCGATCAGCCGTACTGGCCGGAGCGACGACGGCCGTCTCGGCCTCAGCTGAAAGGTCGACCCGCGCCACACGCGCCAGGTGTTCAACTTCGTCTCGTAGCGGCTCTGCCCCGAGCCTGACGGCCGTCTCGTGCGCGCTCAGCAGGGCGGCTTCTGCCTCATCCCGCGCACCGCGAACCGGGATCGCGGCTTCGCCCTGGCGAAACCGCGCATAGGCCGCGGGATACGGCCGACCGATCGCCGTCCACGAGTCGGCGATCGCCTTCCAGGCCGCTGCATCGGCCGCTTCGTCAATCCGTGCCAGTTCCGCCCGGCACTGGGCCGCGAGCGCCGAGGTTCGACTCGTCGCCGGCACGCGGGAGCTTCGAACCTCGCCTTCGAACTCCTCCAGACGAGCCCGGATCCGCTCGCCCCAGGCGCGACATTCGGCGAGCGCTTCGGCGTCGCGCAGCGATCGGGCCTTGTCCGCCTCGTCCGCCTCGGCACGCAGCGCGATGGCTGCGAGCCAGGCCAGTGCGGGATCTGGCGGCTCGTCGTCCCTGGAGCGTTCCAGGCCTTCCGCGGCAGCGGCGCGGACATCGGCGACGCGGCCCTGCCACATCGCGAGCTCTGCGAGACCGGTGAGCAGCGCGGCGTGGTAGAGCTCCGCCTCGGATAGTGCCTGGTCGATACCCCGCGCCTCGGTCAGTGCCTGAGCGGCCAGGTCGAAGTCGCCGCGATTCGTCGCCAGGCGAGCTTCGTTGATGCGCAGCCAGATCGCGGGCCGGCCGCGCGGATCCAGGTCGAGGCCCTGGTCGATCGTCTTGGCCGCCTCGTCCCAGCGCCCGAGGTTGATGAGCGCCTTGGCCGCGTGTCCCAGGAGGATGCCTCCGTACGTTCGCGCCACGCCGAGCCGCTCGGTGATGGCAAAGCCTTCCCGGGCAGCATCGAGCGACGCCTCCGTGCGACCGACACGGTCGAGCAGCGACGCCAGGTTCGTATAGCCGACGGCGATCCCTTCGACGCCGCCGATCGACTCGGCGATGGCCAGCCCCTCCCGGAACATCGCGATCCCGTCATCGACGTCGCCCAGGACTGCCGTCGCCCAGCCAAGGACGCCGTCGGCCAGGGCTTCCTCGGACATGGCGCCGGCAGCTCGAGCCGTGGCCAGGGCCTCGCTGGCGAGATCGGCTGCGCTGGTATGGCGCCCGTCCAGAAGTCGCAGACCTGCGGCCTGGGCGAGAGCCCTCGCGCGCCCGGCACTCGGTGGCTCCACCGGGATGAGCCGGATCGCCTCCTCTACGGCCTCGTTTGCCGCCGTGCGGTCGCCGGCCTCGTACAGGAACCAGCGCAGGCGCTCGAGGAGCTGACCGATCCGAGCCGGGTCCGGCTTCGGCTCGTGCTGAGCCGCGTCGACGGCCATCCGACCCAGTTCGATCGCGCGTCGATACGAGCCGGTCAGCACGCTTGCTTCGGCGGCATGGCGCAACAGGTCGATGCGATCCATGGCGGTGACCTCGGGCGCATCGAGGACCCGATCCCAGAGCACAATCGCTCGCTCGAGGTGTCGGCGCGCCTCGGAGAAGGCATAGACGGACTCCGCGGCCCGTGCAGCGTCGACGATCGCGGGCAGCGCTTGGCGGTATTCGCGTGCGGCATCCCAGTGATAGGCGAGCTCGGCTGCTGACACCGGCACACCGCCGATCTCGCCGCGCTCGGCGAGGCGGCGAGCAAACGCGGCATGGAGGCGCAGCCGCTCCCCGCTGAACAGCTCGCCGTAGATGACCTCGCGCAGGAGGGCGTGGCGGAAGGCGTACCCGCCGAGGCCGTCGTCGATACCGTCGGCATCGACGAGGATGCCCCGCTCGATGACCTCGCGCAGAGCCGTCGCGACGGGCTGGACCGGCTGCTCGAGCACTGCCGCAAGGAGGTCATCATCTGTCCGTCGACCGGCAGCGGATGCGGCACGGAGCACTTCACGCGCCGGCGACGACAGGGTACTGACGCGGGCGAGGAGGACGTCACGGAGACGCGGCGGGAGTTCGGCGCCGGCACCTCCCTCGCGGATGGCCGCAACGAGCTGCTCGACGAAGAACGGATTGCCACCCGATCGCGCGGCGATCTCGTCGACGAGCTCGGCGGTCGGGCGCTCGCCGGCGAGCACCTCGAGGAGGTCGAGGACTTCGGCCCGGTCGAACGGCTGCAATTCGATCCGCTCGACCTGGTCCTCGCGATCGAGCTCAGCCAGGAACTGGAGGACAGCGGGTCGAAGATGGAGTTCCTCGGTGCGGGCCGTGACGAGGAACAGGACAGGCGTGCGGCGCAGGTTCCGGACGAGGAACGCGAGCAGGTCGCGAGTGGCGGCATCGGACCACTGGACGTCCTCGATGACAACGACGAGTGTGTCGTCGGCGGCCAGTCGCTCGAAGACGCCGAGGATCAGCTCGAAGAGCCGGCCTGGAGCTGATCGATCGGGTGGCTGGTCGTGGGCCGGTGCCCGAACGGGCAGTTCCGGAAGCAGCCGGCTCAATTCCGAGCGGCCGGCACCAAGGAGGCCGGGTAACCGCTCGCCTTCGACGCTCCGGACAAGGGAGCGAAGGGCCTCGACAAATGGCCCGTACGGCACGTCGCCGGCGCCGTACTCGAGGCAGGCTCCGGTCAACGAACGCGCGCCTCTTGCCCGCGCGTCGTCGAGGAACCGCTCGATGAGCCAGGTCTTGCCGATTCCGGCCTCACCGCCGACCACGACCGCGCCGCCGTTCCCATCGGCCGCTCTGGCAAAGGCCTCATTGAGGACGGCAAGCTCGTCGGCTCGCCCGATGAACGCCCCCGCAACTCCGACCTCGACCACGGCCCGCGCATCATACGGGCCGCAGGTTCAGCGTCGGATGCCCGCGGCCTCCAGCTCGCCCCGCATCTTCGAGCGGGCCCGGCAGAGGAGGGTGCGCGTGGCACCCTGCGATCTGCCGAGTCGAACCGCAATCTCGGGTCCCCGAAAACCCTGGGCGGCCATGACGAGCGCCGTCCGATCGATCGGCTTGAGCGTGTCGAGCGCGCGACGGAGGGCGATCCCCTCCTCGGCTTCGATGGACGCCGATTCCGGCGAAGGCGCGTTCTCCGGCCGCGGCAGGTCACCGAGACGTCGATCGACGACCGCGGCATGCCGCCCGCGGCTGGCGACGAGATTCACCGCGACCCGGTGGAGCCAGGCGCCGATGTTGTCGGGCGCGCGGCCCGCACGAACTTCGACCGCGAGACGAACGAACGCTTCCTGGGCGATATCCTCGGCGGCTTCTGCGTCGTGCGTCAGCGACAGGGCGTGACGCCGCAGCCCGGCGCCATGAACTTCGTAGGCCGTTTCGATCGTCCGGTTGATGTCCCGTTCCCGTGGCTGGATGCGTGGGAGCGGGAGTGGTGCCGCGAGTGTGAGATCCATCCGTCGACCCCCTCGATTGACCGAAGCATTCGATCGGTCTGAGGCGACGGTCGGCCTAAGACGGCCTGGGTGGGATCGGGCAGGAGCCTAATTCGGCGCCATCGGGCGGCTTAGATTTGGCCCGGAAAACCAAGAACTCCCGGGCTCCTCGAAATCCCGGGAGTTCTGGTTGACGATTGCGGCGACCCGGTGTGCCCTCCGGTTCGCGATGCCGGGATCAACGGGGCTTCGCCTCGTTGGCCCTGGGGTTCCCACGGACAGGCGTGATGATCTCGCGCCCGTCAAGCCCCGTCATCGTCCGTTCGACGTATTTCTGACGCAGGCGCGTCCGTCGACCCGCGGCCAGTCACGCCTTCCCATAAGTCTCCGCGCTCTCGAACTCGAGCGCGACAACGGGCTCGTCGCCGACGACCCAGGCATCGTGTCCCGGCTCGATCACATAAGCTTCGCCTGGTCCAGCGTCGCCCTCGCTACCGTCCGTATGCACAACGTGAAGTCGACCGCTGACGATCGCGCCCACGTGTCGCGCCTTGCATGAATCAGTCTTGGCAACCGGCTTGATCGATTCGGACCAGCGCCAACCCGGCTGGAACGTGAATCGAGCGGCGGTCTGTGCCCCCAGGCGGACGACTTCCACCCTCGTGTTGGGAGGGGTCCTGGTTTCGTCCGGTTCATCGAATGACTTTGTTTCGATTCCGGCCACGGCAAGTTCCTCCAGGCGGCTGCAGGTCCCCGGCGCCCATCCCAAGTCGAAGAACCAGGGTAGCAACCGGCTCGTTCGCCCAAGAGGGGCCCCGCTGGGCCGGTGCCCGAGGGGCAATGTCACGTTCACATTCTGTGGTGAGCGCGGGAGGACTCGAACCTCCAACCTAGTGATTAAGAGTCACTTGCTCTGCCATTGAGCTACGCGCCCACGAGGCCGCGCATCTTACCGGAAAGACCAGCGACGGGACGATCGTCCTGCGCCCGTCTCGGCCAGATCGTGCGGGTCGTCGCAGCCCACGGAGCGGCCTGCGGTGGTTCGAGACCAATCGGCGCGACAACGTGCCGAACCGGTTCGACGCCGTGCCCAGCGCTCAGCGCGACCGACACCAGTTGCAAGGTGTTCTTCGGCGCCGAAACCTTCGACAACTGGGCTGCGTTCGTTGCCGCGCATCCCAATAGCACGTTCCGCCTCGCGCGATTCGGTTCATCATCGCGGATCAAGCGGGCACCTATCACATCACCAACATCGACCTGCGGTAAGCCGCACGGCCCCAACGCTGGCTCGCCGGGCGCAGAGAGCCAGCATCCGACCTGCTAGACGATCGCCGCCGACTCGGCGCCTTCGCCGCTCACGTCCTCGATCGTGACACGCGGCAGCCACGACAGGAAGCCCGGCAGCCACCAGTTCCAGTCGCCGAGGAGCCGCATCGACGCCGGCAGCAGGATGCTGCGCACGACCGTCGCATCGAGGAAGACCGCGACCGCCAGCCCGAAGCCGAGCTGCTTGATGATCGTCAGCTCGAGGGTCACGAACACCGCGAAGACGACGACCATGATCGCCGCCGCGCTCGTCACCGTGCCCGACGTGATCGCGATCCCGCGCGCGACCGCCTCGTTCGAGGACAGCCCGCGATCGCGGGCCTCCTTGATCCGGGTCAGGATGAAGACGTGGTAGTCCATCGAGAGCCCAAACAGGATCGTGAAGATGAAGACCGGCACGAAGGCTTCGATCGGGCCCGGCTTGAAGCCGAGCTGTTCCGTGAGCCGGCCGTCCTGGAAGACGAGCACGAGCAGCCCGTACGCGGCGCCCGTTGACAGGAGATTCAACAGGATTGCCTTGATCGGGATGACGATCGAGCGGAAGGCGATCAGCAAGAGCAGGAACGACAGGCCGAGCACGAAGGCCATCACCAAGGGCATTCCGTTGGCGTAATAGCCGGCCACGTCCGCCGTGTACGCCGCGTCGCCGGTGACCAACGCCTGGGCGCCGGGTAATCCGCCGAAGATCGATGGCACGACCTCCTGGCGGAGGCGGTGGACGATCTCCCGGTTGGCTACGTCATTCGCCCCGCCGGACATCACGCACGTCACCATCGCGACCTTGCCATCCGCTGACTGGCGCGTTTCGACGGGCGCGCTCAAGCCACTCACGTGGGGCAGTTGCGACTTCAGCCGCTCGATGGCGTCTTTCGTCGGCTGCTCGTCGGCCTTTGTCACGACCACGGCGAGCTGCAGGGTTGAGCCCTGCGGCCAGCGCTCGTTGAGGAGGTTGACGGCCTGGACACCGTCGATCGAGTTTGGGAAGGCCGAGAAATCGGCGTTGCCCATGTGGAGCCTCGTGACGGGCGAGGCGAGCGCGACCATTGCCACACCGACGACGACGAGGAATGCCACGGGCCGGCGCATGACCCCTCGCACGAGGGTCGCCCAGATGCCGCTGCCTTCCGCTCGGTCCCGCCCAACGATCGGCACGCGAAGGCGGTTCACCCGGTCACCAAGGATCGCCAGCGTTGCCGGTAGGAAGGTCAGCGAGCCGATGACCGACACGAGGACGACTGCGATCGTGCCGATCGCCATCGAGCGGAAGAGCGGGTCGTCGAGCATGAACAGGCCGGCGACCGAGATCATGACCGCCAGGCCCGAGAAGAACACGGCCCGGCCGGCGGTACTGCTGGCTACGCCGATCGCGGCCAGCTTGCTCCGGCCATGTCGCCGCTCCGTGCGGAAGCGCGACACCATGAACAGCGAGTAGTCGACGGCGACCGCGAGCCCGATGAGCACGACGAGCTGGCCGGCGTATGGGCTCACGGGTCCGATGATTTGGCTGTAGAGCCCGAGGATTCCGAAGGCCGCGAGCAGTGCGGTTACGGCGAGTAAGAGCGGGACGAACGCGGCCACGACCGCGCCGAACGCGACGATCAGGATGAGGAACGTCAGGGGGATCGTCAGTCGCAGCGACGCGTCGAGGCCGCCGTTGACGAGCGCCTGGATGTCGTCATTGGCGAGCGTGCTGTTCAGGGCGTGGATCTCGAAGCCCGGATGGTCCGAGCGGAGTGTCGGCATGAGGGCCCGGATGGGGACGAGGCGCTCGTCGACCTCCTGACCCGAGCCGGGCACGCGGGCGATGAGCTGGACGGCGGTTCGGCCGGGCGCGACCAATCCCTGTTGCGGGGGTGCCTTGCGGGGATCCACGACCTGTTCGAGCGCCACAGCGTCCCCGCCATTGACGCTCGCGCGGGCTGCCATCAACCGGGCGACTGCGTCGTCGATGACGGCGTTGAATCCCTGGTCGTCGACGGTCACGCCGCTCGCCGCGATGACGACAAGGAGCTGCTGCGATGGCGGGCCCTGCGGTCCGGAGCGTCCGAAGAGCTGGTACGCCTGGCCCGATTCGTACTTCGGCGTGTCGTCGTTGGACACGGCCTCGGCGGAATTCATTCCCCCGGCGGCGAGGCTCGCGACGAACAGACCGATCGACAGGACGAACCACAAGCCCACGACTGGCCAGCGATCCCTCGCGCTCCAGCCGGCGAGGCGGACGGTCCACGGGTGTCGCGGCGCAGGGCTCGATTCGGTCATGGGGTCCCCCGTCGGGTTAGAGGCTGAGCGTAACGGTTCGTCGCCGAAGCGACGGCGGCGGCTTGTTGCGGACCTGTTGTATTCGTCCGCCTCATGGAAACCCCCTGCAACCGCTCGTACGTATCGTGGCCTCCATGGGTTCCGCTGGATCTCCTGGTGACCTGCGCTCGCAGCCGGCCCGGACGTCGCGACCGGAGGCGCTCCGGCGCGGTCGCTCGCTGGCGGGCGTCGTCGCTGCCGGGCTCGCGGGGTTCGGGGCCGTCTTCGCGATCGTGCGACTCGACCCGAGTGCTCGCCTCGACGTCGCGCTCACACAGCTGTTCCAGCGTCTTCGCGATCCACGGCTGCGGCGGGCGATGACCCTCGCCTCGTGGCCAGGCTTTCCACCTCAATCGAGGCTGATCCCGCTGGCCGTCATCGCGGCCTGGTTGAGCGCCGGCATGCGGGCGGAAGCCGCCACACAGGCTCTCGCAGCCGGAAGCTCGGCGATCGCCTCGGTCATGAAGTACATCGCGCGGCGGCCGCGACCCGTCGCCAGTCAGGTCGCAGTCGCGATCGCGCCACTCAGCGGCACCAGCTTCCCGAGCGGCCATGTCCTCTCGTACGTGGGCACCTACGGCGTGCTGGCCTACCTGCTTGCCGCGCGCGTTCGACCCACCGGGCCGCGGCTCATCCTCGTCGCGATCCCCGTGTCACTCGTTGCCCTCGTCGGCCCGAGCCGGATCTACCAGGGCCATCACTGGGCGACGGATGTGCTTGCCTCCTACCTGCTGGGTATGAGCTACGTTGCGATGGTCGCCGCCGTCTACCGGCGCTGGCTGGCCGAGCGACCGGGCGAGTGACGAGAACGCCGGTGACGCAATCCGGGCCGAACATGGCCAACGAGCCACGTCGAGTCCGCGTCATCTACAACCCATCCGCCGGCACCCGGCCGCGGCTGCCGGCCGAGAGCACCGACGCCGAAGGTATCCGCGAGCTTCTCGGACGGCACGGCCTCGTCGCGGATGTCGTCACGACCGAGTCCGAGGCCGAGGCCCGCCAGGCGGTTCGGGACGCCGTCACCGATGGCTGTCGAACAGTCGTCGCGGCCGGCGGCGACGGAACGTTCGACCTGGTCGCTGGCGAGCTCCTGGATGGCGATGTCGCGATCGGGATCCTGCCCCTCGGACGGGCGATGAACGTAGCGCGCAGCCTGAGCATCCCCCGCGAGCTGGAGCAGGCGGCGGCGATCCTCGCCGCGGGCCAGCAACGCGTGATCGACGTGGGCGTCGGCGGGCAGCGGATCTTCTACGAGATCGCTTCCATCGGTTTGAGTGCTGAGCTCCTCGGTCTCGCGCACGCGTTCGACAAGGGCCATCACGGTTCGATCGTCGAGCTCTTCCGAGTCCTGACCCGCTTCCGGCGGACGAAGCTTCGGCTCCAGCTCGACGGTCGCGACCTCGAGGTGACCGCGATGATGCTCGTCGTCGCAAACGGCCCGTACACCGGCCTCGGCCTGACGCTCGCACCCGACGCGCGACTCGACGACGGCCTTCTCGACATCCGGATCTTCAGGCGTTTCTCGCGGCTCGAGCTGCTTCGCCACTTCTGGGCGATCGCTTTCGGGCGACGGGCCTACGCGCCGCAGGTCATCGAACGACGGGCGCGGCGAGTCATCGTCGAAACGCCAGGGCTAGCCTGTCGCGCCGACGCGAACGATCTCGGCAGGACACCAATCGAAATCTCGGTGCGGCCGGGCGTGCTGCGGGTCATCGCACCGCCTGCCGGCTGAGTCTCAGCCCGTCGGGACGTCTTCCAGACGCTCGAGAAGCCGGTCGACGAAGACCGACTGGGCAGGGTTCAGGCGGCGACGGGCCTCGTCAGGCTCGAACCATTCGACCCTGTCGACCTCGGGGATCGTCATCTGCCGGCCAGACCGTGGCGGCCATTCCACGGTCGTCTTGTTGCTGACGGCCTTGGCCGGGTCGAGCTCGCCCTCACACGCCCAGCCGACGACGTACTTGCCGGACTTCAGTCGAACCTCGCCGAGCGAGAGGCATTGCCGGGACGGCGCCTCGTGGCCGGTCTCCTCGTGGAATTCACGACGCGCGACGTCGAGCTCTTCCTCTCCGAGCTCGACCTCCCCTTTCGGGATGCTCCACGCGCCCTCGTCACGATGGAGCCAGAACGGTCCTCCGGGATGGGCCAGCAAGACCTCAACGCCCGTCCCATTCCTGCGGTAGAGCAACAGCCCTGAACTGCGCTTGCTCGCCATCCTCTACTGATTGTCGATCTGGGCGCGTTGCAAGGTCCCGCTGTAGTCGACGTAGATCGATTTCCATTCGGTGAACGTGTCGAGGGCGGCGTGGCCGGCCTCGCGGTGACCGTTGCCGGTCTCCTTCCAGCCGCCGAATGGCCGGTGCGTCTCGGCGCCGGTCGTGCCGGCGTTGACGTAGACGATGCCGGTCTCGAAATCGCGCATCGCCCGGAACGCCTTGTTGACGTCGCGCGTGAAGACCGACGCAGACAGTCCGTAGCGTGTCCCGTTGAGAGCCATGATCGCCGCATCAAAATCGGGGACCGGGATGATCGACAGGACCGGGCCGAAGATCTCCTCCTGGCCGATTCGATCCATCGGCTTGACGCCGCTGAAGATCGTCGGCTCGAAGAAGTGGCCATTGGCCAGTTCCCCGTTCTGCGCCGGCCTCCCGCCGACCACGAGCTCGCCCTCGGTTCGACCCACGTCGGCATAACCCGCGACCTTCTCGAGCGCCGCGGCGTTGATCAGCGGACCGACGTCGACGGTCTCGTCGAGCCCTGAGCCAAGCTTGAGGCGACGGGCGCGGGCTTCGAGCCGCTGGAGGAGTGGCTCGACGACGTCTCGCTCGACGATCACCCGGCTCGCGGCGGTGCAGCGCTGGCCGGTCGTGCCGAACGCGGACCAGAGGATGCCATCCGTCGCAAGGTCGAGGTCGGCATCGCGCAGGACGACGACACCGTTCTTGCCCCCGAGCTCCAGGCTGAGCCGCTTGAGGCGCCTGCCGGCCTTCTCGGCGATTCGCTTGCCGGTCGACGAGTGGCCCGTGAACGAGATGACGTCGATGTCGGGGTTGTCGACGATCGCGTCACCGACTTCGCCACCGCCGCCGGTGATCAGGTTGACTGTGCCGGGCGGAAAGCCGGCCTCGGCCATGAGCTCGACGAGGAGCGTCGCGCAGTGGGGCGTGTCGCTCGCCGGCTTGAAGATGACGACGTTGCCCGTCACAAGGGCCGGCATCATCTTCCAGCACGGGATCGCGATCGGGAAATTCCAGGGCGTGATGATCCCGGCGATGCCGATCGGCTGGCGGATGCTCATGGCCCATTTGTCGGGCAGCTCGCTCGGGACGGTGTCGCCGAACATCCGGCGGCCCTCGCCGGCCATGAGGAACGCGATGTCGATTCCTTCCTGGACATCGCCCCGTGCCTCGGAAATGACTTTGCCCATCTCGCGGGTCATCGCCCGCGCCAGGCGTTCCTTGTGCTCGGCCATGAGCGCCCCGAAGCGATAGAGGATCTCGCCGCGTTTCGGAGCCGGCATCGCCCGCCAACCGGGCCGTGCGTCCCAGGCCGCGCTGACGGCCATCGCGACGTCCGCGGCGGTGCCCTGCTGGAAACGGCCGATGACATCGCGCGTGTCGGCCGGATTGACGCTCTCGAATGTCCGGCCGCTCGCCGATTCGACCCATTCGCCGGCAATGAACAGCCGATATAGGGGCGTCGGCTCGGCCGTCGTTTCGGTCGCTGTCGTCGCTGTATCGGTCACGGTTGACTCGTGCTCCTGCTCGCTACCCGAAGCGCCACCGCGTCGCAGTGGGCATGGCGCGCCAGGCGAGCATGAGTGGATCAGACGCGCTCGAAGGCCATTGCGACGGAGCCGCCGCCGCCGAGGCAGAGCGTGGCGAGGCCGTAGCGGCCTTCGCGGCGGCGCAGCTCGTGGAGCAGCGTGGCGACGATCCGCGCGCCGCTGGCGCCGATTGGATGCCCCAGCGCAATCGCGCCACCGTTGACGTTGACCTTGTCCCAGGCGAAGCCGAGCTCCCGACCGTCGGCCAGCGTCTGGGCGGCGAAGGCCTCGTTGATCTCGATGAGATCGAAGGCCTCGATGGGCAACTCGATCCGGTCGAGCAGGCGGCGGACGCCCTCGACAGGGGCGAGGAAGAGCCACTTCGGCTCGACCTCGGCCTGGGCGTAGCCGACGATCCGGGCAAGGGGCGTCAGACCGTGCCGCTCGACGAGGCGCTCGCTGACGACGACCGTCGCCGCGGCGCCGTCGGTGATGCCGGGCGCGTTGCCGGCGGTGACCGTACCCTCGGAGGCTGTTCCGCGGTCCTCGCCGTCGGGCAGGGCGAAGACCGGCTTGAGCCGGGCCAGCGCCTCGAGGCTCGAGTCGCGGCGGGGGCCCTCGTCGGTGCTGACAACGGCCTCCTTGCCCTTCGCGTCGCGGATCGTGACCGGCACGAGCTCTGCGTCGAAGAGGCCGCCATCGATCGCGGCGATCGCCCGCTCATGGCTACGCAGGGCGAACGCGTCCTGGTCCTCGCGGCTGACGCGGTCCTTGATCGCGACACGCTCGGCATGCGTGCCCATGTGGCATTCCTCGACCGAGCACCACAGGCCGTCATGGACGGTCGCGTCCTGGATCGTGCCGTCGCCGAGCCGATAGCCGAAGCGGGCCTTTGGCAGGAGATACGGCGCGGCGTTCATGTTCTCCATGCCGCCGGCAACGACGACCTCGGCATCGCCGGCCCGGATCTCGGCCGCGGCGAGCATGATCGCCTTCAGGCCCGAGCCGCAGACGCGGTTGATCGTCGTAGCGCTCGTCGTGACGGGCAGGCCCGCGTTCAGAGCCGCCTGTCGTGCCGGCGCCTGCCCGACGCCCGCCTGGAGAACCTGGCCCATGAGGACCTCGTCGATTGGCGTCCCCTCCGGCAGGCCACTGCGCTCGAGGGCGGCCTTGATGGCCACGCCGCCGAGCACGACCGCCGGCGTCTCGACGAACGCGCCGCCGAACTTGCCGATCGGCGTCCGGGCGGCGCTGACGAGATAGGTCTGGCCGTTCCGGCCGTCGCCGTTTTCGTGGTCTGTCATCACCTCAAATCTACACCTGCGCGCGTTCCAGGCTGGTTCAGGTAAGTGCCCGCGAAGTGGCATCTCCGAGACTTGCTGCATGGACGACGCCCGGCTCGGGACGGCTCTGCGGAAGTTGCGCTTCGAAAGAGGCTGGACTCAAGCCGAACTGGCTCGCCGGTGCGGTGCATCTCGGAGCCTGATTTCTTCGATCGAGGCCGGACGGCTTGCGACTGTTGGACTGGGCAGGCTTCGAAAGCTGAGTCACGCTCTCGACGCGCAGCTCGACGTGAACCTTCGATGGCGCGGCGGTGAGCTCGATCGGCTGCTCAACAAACGCCATTCGGCCATGCACGAGCGGGTTGCGCGACTCCTCGTTTCGATCGAGGGATGGATGCCGATACCGGAGGCTTCGTTTCAGCTTCTACGGTGAGCGTGGCATCGTCGATATCCTCGCCTGGCATGCAGCCACGTCGACGATCCTCATCATTGAGCTGAAGACCGAGATTGTCGATGTCCAGGCTCTCATTGGTCGCGTCGACCAAAAGCGAAGGCTCGCATCCCGGATCGCAGCCGAACGCGGGTTTCGCGCTCAGCAGGTAGCCGTTTGGGTAATCGTCGCGGAAGGCCGAACGAATCGGCGCCGCGTCGCTGCGCATCGAACGACACTCCGCGTTGCATTCCCCTCAGACGGACGGAGCGTGATCGGATGGCTTGCCCGTCCGGTGGGTGGTCTCGCCGCGCTCTCGTTCCTGCCATCTGCCAGCGACTCCAGCACTAGGACGAGTTGCAGCGTCCGGAAGCGCGTCAGATCACGCTCTTCGAGGACTTCGGCGCCATCTGCTCGGCCAGACGACGCGTGATTCAGGCAATTGGCCAGCTCAACGGCGACACAGTGGTCCTAAGGGCGCGCCTAGTGGAATCTGGCAAGGTCGGCCACGATGCCGGCCAAGGAAGAGCACCCAGCCTGACCACGGCGGTCCACAGCCCGCGAACGGTGACCGAGAGCCGGCATGCCGGACGAGAAACGACGCTCGTTACGATATGGACGTGGACGAGCGGGAGGACGAAGGACGCCGGCTTGACACGTTCGACGCCGGCGATCCGGAGATCCGCGCCGCACTGGTCGAGGCGCTGGTCCGCGCCGACCGGCTCGCCGCGCTGGGGCGCTTTGCGCCGGGGGTCCAGCACGAGCTCAACAACCCGCTGACCGCGATCGTCGCGTTCGCCCAGCTCCTCCGCCGCAACCCCGACCTGCCGGCCGAGATGCAGCGTGACGCCGAGCTTCTCATCGACGAGGCTGAGCGGACGCGGCGCCTCATCGAGATCGTCCTCAACTACATCCGGCCGCGGCCGCCGGAGCGGCATCCGACCAAGCTGCGGCCCCTTCTCGACTCCGTCGCTGCACTCGCGGCGTACGAGCTGATGCGCTACGACATTGCTCTGACCATCGACGTCCCGGACACGATCCCAGCCATCCCCATCGACCGCGGACAGATCCGGCAGGTCTTGCTGGGGCTCGTCGCGAACGCCGTCGAGGCGATCGCATCGACCGGCGGCGCGGGGTCGATCACGATCCAGGCCCGGGACGAGATGTCGGGTGTCGTGAACCTCACCGTCAGCGACGACGGACCGGGCATCGAAGACGGGCGAACTACCGCGGCATTTGAGCCGTTCGCGACCACGCGCACGGACCGGAACGCTCCCGGGCTCGGCCTGGCGATTGCTCGGGCACTCGTCGACGCCCACGGCGGCCGACTCACTCACGATCCACGACCGCGCGGCCGCGGCGCGGTATTCACCGTCACGCTTCCAACAGGCGGCGGGACCGAGACGGCACCCAGAGATGACGCTCCGGAAGCCGCGCCGGCCCAAACCGTCGCGGCGGGGCGGGTCCTCGTGCTCGATGACGAGCCCGCGATCCGGCGCTTCCTCGAGAAGGCTCTCCGTCTGGCTGGCCGCGAGGCCGTGGTGGCGAGCTCGGGCAACCAGGCGGTTGAGCTCGCCACAGACCCGAGCGTCAGCCTCGTGATCTGCGACCAGCGGATGGCCGACATGACCGGCACTGATGTCCACCGTGAGATCGCCCAGCGCCGGCCCGACCTGGAACGGCGCTTTGTCCTGATGACCGGCGATGTCGACAACCCGATGCTGCGCGCCTTCGCCGCGGAGCACAGCACGCCCCTGCTGGCCAAGCCGTTCACGCTCGAGGACCTGGCCCAGGTCCTCAGCGACTTCGACCCGGAGGCGAGTCAGGCAGGGTAGATGTGGAACCCGCGGCCGCTCTTCCGGCCGAGGTGGCCCTCCTCGACGAGCTTCTCCAACACCTGTGGCGGCCGGAACTGCTCCTCGCGCAGTCCCCCGTGGAGCACGCGCAGGATGC
>Ga0081539_10004770_pt1 | contig 14630 bp, 14 predicted proteins | sample TabmetS4T2R2_FD_71023 | JGI IMG/M metagenome (GOLD analysis project Ga0081539, IMG submission 71023) | Tabebuia heterophylla rhizosphere microbial communities from the University of Puerto Rico - S4T2R2 | ecosystem: Host-associated > Plants > Roots > Rhizosphere ...
GCGACCGGCGGGCTGCGTCGCGACCCGCTCCCGGCGTCTCGGATCGCCGACGCCCACGGTGTGACGATCTGGAAGGCGGACACGACCGCCACGCGCGTGCTGGATCCACAGATCGCCGCGGAGGCGAACGGCATCCTGGGCGACGTCGTGCTGTACGGCACCGGGACCGCGGCGAACATCGGCCGCCCCCAGATCGGGAAGACCGGTACGGCGATGGACCACTCCGACGCGTGGTTCGTCGGAGCGATCCCCCAGCTCGTCGCCGCCGTGTGGGTCGGCTATCCGCGGGGTCAGATCCCGATGGAGCCGCCTCGGTCGCGGATCACGGTCTTCGGGGGAACGTGGCCCGCCCAGATCTGGCGGCTCCTGATGCTCGACGCCGCCCGGGGCCTCCCAGCGATGGGCTTCCCCGATCCCGACGTCGGATTCGTCTCGGTCACCGTGGATGCGTCCCAGCAGCCCTACTGCTTGCCGAACGCCTTCACGCTGCCGCAGAACGTCGCCTCGATCGACTTCGTGATCGGGAGCGAGCCGACCGAGGTCTGCACGTCACCGACCAGCTTGCAGAAGGTGATCGTTCCCTCCGCGATCGGGACCACGGAGGACTTCGCCGTCGAGATCCTGACGCAGGCCGGCTTCTACGTGAACGTGAAGACCGCGTCCCGGTCCACCCAGCCCGCCGGAACGGTGATCTCTCAGGTGCCGCTGGCCGGGACCGAGGAGTTCCAGACCCGGACCGTGACGATCAGGATCTCGGAGCCGCCCGCGAAGGACGACGCTGCTTCGGCGTAGGCGGCCCCGGCCGTCCTCGCGACACGAACGGGTTCCCCTCCAGCCAGAAGCGCCAGGAGCGACTGGTGTCGTGGACGCCCACGCGGATCCCGACGGCCACGGGCTCGGTCCGAGCCCCCTCCGCGACCCACACGTCGTGTCCGCGCACGAGGTCGGCATCGTTCTCCGGTCGCGCGATCCCCAAGGCCTGGGTGAACCGCCCCGGCCCGGCGCACAGCTCGGTCGCCCGATCGCGTCCGCGTTGGCGGCGCATCGTGTCGAGACCCTCGAGCGGCTCGCCGGCGCGGAGCAGGACCGCGCTCCCCTGGCCCGAGCGGCGCGTCACCGCGTTCATGCAGAAGTGCATGCCGTAGGTGAAGTACACGTAGAGGTGTCCGGGCGGACCGAACATCACCGCGTTCCGGGGCGTCATGCCGCGGAACGCGTGGCTCCCCGGGTCGTCGGGCTCGTACGCCTCGACCTCGACCAGCCGAGCGGCCAACCGCGTCCCGTCGGCCAGCACGCGCACCAGGACATGGCCGAGCAGCTCGGGAGCGACCTCCGTGGCGGGTCGCGCGTAGAACGACCTCGGGAGACGCCGGCTCACGGACGATGCGCCGCCAGGAACCGCCGGAGCTTCGCGAGGGGCCAGGCGTTGATCACGTCGTCTTTCGTGAGCCACCCCCGTTGGGCCACGCCGACCCCGAACCGGCGATGCTCCAGGTGCGGCACGGCGTGCGCGTCGGTGTTCACGGCGAATCGCACGCCGTGCCGCCGGGCCCAGAGCACGTGCTCGTCGGACAGGTCCAGTCGGTCGGGATGCGAGTTGACCTCGAGCGCCGTGCCCGTTCGCGCGGCGGCCTGGAACACGGCTTCGAGATCGAGCTCCACGGGCGAGCGCTTCCCGATCTGCCGCGTCGTGAGATGGCCGATGATGTCGACGTACGGGTTCTCGATGGCCCGCAGCACCCGGCGCGTCATCTCGTCCTTCGACTGGTTGAAGTGCGAGTGCACCGACGCGACCGTGAGGTCGAATCCCGACAGGAACGGCGCCTCCCAGTCCACGCCGCCGTCGGGATCGATGTTGAGCTCGGTGCCGTGGAGCAGCGTCATCTTCGGGTAGTGCGATCGCAACCGATCGACGCGCTGACGCTGGGCGAGGATCTTGTCCTCGGTCATCCGCTGCATGTACAGGTTGGGCGCGTGGTCCGTGATCGCGAAGTACGCGTAGCGGAGCTCCGCGGCCCTCGCCACCATGTCGTCGAGCGACGCGAGCCCGTCGGTCAGGTTCGTGTGCGTGTGCAGGTCGCCTCGGAGCTGCCGCTCGGTCACGACCGGCGGCAGCGATCCGTCCAGGGCCGCCTCGACCTCCCCGCGATCCTCACGCAGCGTGGGCTCGATGTACGCCATCCCGAGGCTCGCGTACACGTCCTCCTCGGTCTCGGCGGCGAGGAGCTTCCCGTCGTCGGCGTCGAACAGCCCGTACTCGCTCAGCTTCAGGCCGCGTCGGACCGCGAGCTCCCGGATCCGGATGTTGTGCGGCTTCGACCCCGTGAAGTAGATCATCGCGGCGCCCCATGCCTCGATCGGCACCACGCGGAGATCGACCTGCAACCCCAGCTCCGTCAGCACCGAGGACTTGGTCTCGCCGCGCGCGAGCACCCTCGAGACCGAGGGGTGCTCGACGAACGCCGTCATCACGGGCGCGCCGTCCGCCGAGGCGACCAGGAGGTCGACGTCGCCGATCGTCTCGCGCATCCGCCGCAGCGAGCCGGCGAACGCGATCCGGCGGACGGCGCGCAGGGGTCGGAGCGCCGCGATGAAGGTCTCGGCCACGTCCAGGGCCAGGTCGAGCCGCAGCCGGCCGCCGGCCGATCGCAGCTGGCTGATCCCGCGGGCGATGTTCTCCTGCGTCCTGGCCCCGAACCGAGGAAGCGCCGCGACGCGATCGTCCTGGATCGCCTCGACGAGTCCGTCGACCGAGTCGATCCCGAGCTCCCGGTACAGGACCATCGCCTTCTTGGGCCCGACGCCCGAGATGCCCATCACCTCCCGGAGCCCGGCCGGGATCTGCGCCCGCAGCGCGTCGAGCTCGGCGACGGTGCCGGTGGCGAGGAACTCCCGGATCTTCTCGCCGATCGACTTGCCGACGTTCGGGATCGCCAGGATGTCCGGGAGTTCCTTGTCCTCGAGATCGATCGGGTGGCCGCCCACCGCGCGGGCGGCCTTCTCGTAGGACCGCGGCCGGTAGGGGTCGTCGGAGAGCACCGACAGGAGGTCGGCGTACTCGACCAGCATCGCCTCGACGGCGTCGTTCGCTCGTGGCATCGGGACTCAGGCGATGCCGAAGAGGCGCAGGAGCAGGGCCTTCTGCGTGTGCAAGCGGTTCTCCGCCTGGTCCCACACGACCGACCGGGGCCCGTCGATCACCTCGTCGGTGATCTCGAACCCGCGGTGCGCCGGCAGGCAGTGCATCACGATCACGTCGGGCGCGGCGAGCTCGACGAGCTTCTGGCTCACCTGGTACGCCGGGAACACGAGCGCTCGCTCGCTGGACTCCTCCTCCTGGCCCATGCTCGCCCAGACGTCCGTGTAGAGCACGTCCGCATCGGTCGCCGCCGCCTCGGGATCGTTGGTGAGCTCCACCGACCCGCCGCTCTCCGAGGCGATCTCCTCGGCCCGGTGGACGATCTGCGGGATCGGTTCGAAGCCCGGTGGCGTCGCCACCCGAACGGCCATCCCCGTCTTCGTTCCGGCGAGCAGGAGCGAGTGGGCGACGTTGTTGCCGTCGCCGAAGTACGCGAGCGTGCGACCGGCGAGCTCCGGGAAGCGCTCCCGCATCGTCAAGAGGTCGGCGAGCGCCTGACACGGGTGCTCGAAGTCCGAGAGCGCGTTCACGACGGGAACGGACGCGGTCGTCGCCAGCAGCTCGAGCCGCTCTTGCTCGAACGTCCGGAGCACGATCGCGTCGGCGTAGCGCGACAGCACACGACCGGTGTCCTGGATCGTCTCGCCCCGCCCCAGCTGGAGCTCGCCGGCCGAGAGCACGACCGGATGGCCTCCCAGCTCGGCGATCCCCACCTCGAACGAGACACGGGTGCGCGTGGACGGCTTCTCGAAGATCATCGCGATGGACCGGCCGGCGAGCGCGTCGCGCATCGACGAGCGATCCGTCTTGAGGCGTGCCGCGAGGTCGATGATCGCCGTGAGCTCGGAGGGATCGAGGTCGTCGACGCTCAGGTAGTGACGCACGAGCGACGAGTCTAGTGGGTGGTCAGGACCGGAGTTCCCCGCCGAACGCGTCCTCGACCCGGTCGACGATCGCCTGCACGGCCGGCTCGATCTCCGCATCGGTGAGCGTCCGATCCTCCGCCCGGAACTCCAGGGCGAACGCCACGCTCCGGTGCCCCGGGGGGAGTCCGCCACCCGAGAACACGTCGAACAGCACCGCTCGGTCCAGGAGGGGGCCGCCCGCCTCCGCGATCGCGTCCCGGACGGCGGCGACCTGGACCTCATCCGCGAGCGTGAACGCGAGGTCACGCCGGACCGGAGGGAACCTCGGGACGTCTCGGTAGGCGACGCCACGATCGGCCTCGGCGGCGAGACGGCCGACGTCCACCTGCGCGACTGCCACTCGGGTCGGGAGCTCGAGCCGCACCGCCGTCGAGGGGTGGAGCTCGCCGACGATCCCGGCGGTGCGTTCGGCCACCTGGATCGAGCCGGTCCGGCCCGGATGGAACGGCCGATCGGCCCCCGGCTCGAGCGACCACTCGACCCCGATCCCGCTGAGCACGGCGTCGAGGACGCCCTTCGCATCGAGCACGTCGAACGGCCGACGCTCCGCGTGGAGCCCCTCGCCGGCATCGCCGACCATCACGATCGCGACCTGCTCGCGCTCGTCGACGGGATCCCCCAGGGCGAAGACGTGACCGACCTCGAACAGCGCCACCGAGCGCGCACCGCGCCGGAGGTTCCGGGCGGCGGCGTCGAGCAGCCGCGGCAGCAGGCTCGTCCGGAGGAACGGCTCCTCGGCGGACGGCGGGTTCGCCACGCGCACCGGCTCGCCGCCGGGCACGAGCTCGATCTCGTCCTGGGAGGCGAACGTGAGCGAGACGGCTTCGCGGAGTCCGGCGCGGAGGAGGAGCTGCTTGATCCGCCGCCGGAGCCGGTAGCTCTCCTGCTCGCCGCCGGCACGTCCGACGGCGGGCAACGTCGAGGGGAGGGTGTCGTACCCTCGGACGCGCACGATCTCCTCGATGAGGTCCTCCTCGCGCTCCAGATCGGGTCGGAACGAGGGCGCCTCCACCTCGACGACGTCGCCGGCGACGCTGGCGTCGATCCCGATGCGCTCGAGGGCGTGGACGGCGTCCTCGGCGGTGACGGGGTAGCCGAGCAGCGCCGTGGCGCGGGTCGGGCGCAGCCCGATCCGGCGCCGCGGCGGTGCGGCGCCGACGTCGATCGCACCGCGCAGCGCCTCGCCTCCCGCCCACTCCGTCATGAGACGCGCGGCCCGAGCGGCCGCGGGACCGACCCCTTCGGGGTCGGTCCCCCTCGAGAACCGGACGGAGGCCTCCGTCAGCAGCTGCAGGCGACGCGACGTCCGAAGCACGGAGCGTGACTCGAAGTACGCGCTCTCGAGCAGCACGTCGCTGGTCTCGGGTCCGACCTCCGACGTCGCGCCGCCCATCACGCCGGCGATCGCCACCGGGCCGTCCAGGTCGCAGATCAGCAGATCGTCCTCGAGCTCCCGCTCGAGTCCGTCCAGCGTCGTGAGACGCTCCCCCGGCTCGGACCGGCGCACCACGATCCCGGATCCCGAGAGCCGGTGCAAATCGAACGCGTGGAGCGGCTGGCCGAGCTCGAGCATCACGTAGTTGGTGGCGTCGACGACCGGCGAGATCGGCCGCACGCCGCACGCCGTGAGCCGGGCCTGGGCGCGGATCGGGGTCCGGCCGCCCGACGTCCCGCGGATCACTCGGGCCAGGTATCGAGGGCAGCCCTCGGGATCCTTGATCGCCACCGACGCCGCCGATTCGGCGTCCTCCGAAGCCTCGGAGACGGACGTGTCGGGCGGCACGAGGGGGACGCCGGTCACGCCCGAGACCTCCCGTGCGATCCCGGCGATCGAGAGGAGGTCGGGTCGGTTCGACTCGATCTCCAAGTCGAGCACGACGTCGTCCAGACCCAGCGCCGTCTTCACGTCGGCACCGACCTCGAGACGTCGCAGGATCAGGATGCCGCTCTCGTGCTCCTGCGAAACCGCCAGCTCCCGAGGAGAGCACAGCATCCCGTTGGACACCTCGCCGCGCAGCACCCTCACGTCGAGCGGCCGGTCGAGCACCGGCACGCGGGCGCCGGGCCGGGCCCAGGGAACGAGGTCGCCGGACGCCATGTTCCGCACCCCGACCACCACCTGCGTGGGTCCGTCGCCCCCGTCGATCGCCGCGATGCAGAGCTTCTCGGAGTCGGGATGGTCGCGGACCTCCAGCACCCGAGCGACGACCACGCCGTCGAGACCCTCCCAGGGACGCTCGAGCGACTCGAGGTGCGCGCCCTTGAGCGCGAGGGCGTTGCCGAGAGCCTCGGCAGACAGATCCGTCGGACAGAGCTCGAGCAGCCAGCGCAGCGGAACACGCATCAGCTCAGGGCCTCGAACTGCTCGAGGAAGCGGACGTCACTGTCCCAGAGCAGTCGGATGTCGGGGATCCCGTAGCGGATCATCGCGAGGCGGTCGTATCCGCCGCCGAACGCGAATCCCGAGTAGCGCTCGGGGTCGAGGCCGCAGTTGACCAGGACGTTCGGATGCACCATCCCCGAGCCCATCGTCTCGATCCATCCGGTGAACGCGCACGTCTTGCACCCGGAGCCGCCGCACACGAAGCAGGACACATCGACCTGTGCGCCCGGCTCGACGAACGGGAAGAAAGACGGCGTCAGCCGGATCTCTCGCTCCTCCCCCAAGAGCGCCTGGTAGAACGTCTCCAGCGTTCCCTTCAGGTCGGCGAACGTGATCCCCTCGTCCACGGCCAGCCCCTCGACCTGGTGGAAGACCGGCATGTTCTTCGCCGTGACCTCCTCGTTGCGGTACACCCGGCCCGGAACGACGACGTAGACCGGCGCTCCCTCGGTCTCGAGCGTGCGGATCTGCATGGGCGACGTGTGGGGGCGCAACAAGAGCTCGGGGTGATCGGGGACGTCCACGTAGGTCGTGTCCATCGAGGTGCGCGCGGGATGGTCCGGCGGGATGTTGAGGGCGTCGAAGCTGTGCCATTCGTCCTCGACCTCGGGGCCCTCGACCACCCGGTAGCCCATCCGGCTGAAGATGTCGGCGATCTCGTATTCGATCAGCGAGAAGGGGTGCGACGATCCGGTCCTGGGGCGTCGTCCCGGGAGGGTGAGGTCGAGGCGATCGTCCGTCACGAGGGCTTCCTCGGCCAGTCGCTCCAGCTCCGCCCGCCGGGCCGCCACTGCGTCGCCGAGCTCCGAGCGGACCTCGTTCACGATCCGGCCGAGGTCCTTCCGCTGCTCGGCGTCGAGCGAGCCGAGGGCCCGCTGCACCTGGGCGATCGGGCTCTTCCGGCCGAGGATCGCGATCTGGGCGGCGTCGAGCCCCTCGAGCGTGGTCGCTTCCGCGACCGCCCCGCGCCCTCGCTCGCGCTCCGCCTCGAGCGTCCGGCGCATCTCGTTCGGGTCCATGGGTCCGGCGAGTCTACGGCGCTGCCGTCGACGGCCGGACCACCGGCAGCTCCACGTGGAACGTGAGACGCCCATGCTCGTGCGCGCCCCACGCGCGACCGCCCTGCGCCTCGGCGACGCGGCGAGCGACGTACAGCCCGATCTTCGAGCCGCCGCCGGTGCCGGGCGCGCGCGCCTCGAACAGATCGTCGATCGCGGCGGGATCGAGCGGGGCCGAGGCGCGCGACGCCGACACATGGATCGCGTCGTCGAGCTCGGCGTCCACCTCGATCTCACCGTCCGCCGCCCACCAGGCGAGCGCCTCGGCGAACGCCAGGATCGTGGTCCGCAACCGGCTCCCGTCGAGCATCGCGGCGGGAGCGTTTCCGATCCATCGGATCGGCGGATGCTCGGGGTCGCGGGCGAGCTGGTCCGCGACCTGGCGGACCAGACCCTCGACGTCCGTCATCTCGGGGAACGGCTCGAACCGCCCGCTCAGCACGCGCGCCACGTCCAGGAGCTGCCGGACGATCGTGTCCATGCGGTCGGCGTCGTGCAGGATCCCGGTGAGCATCACGTCTCGCTGCTGGTCGCTCATGTCGGCCCAGCGCTTCTCCAACGCGTAGCCGAACCCTTTCATCGCCGTCAGCGGTGAGCGGATGTCGTGCGCCGCGGCCGCGACGAGCGCCTCGAGGGTCTCCGCGCCGGCACGGCCGCGGCGCATCCGCTCGAACAGGCACACGGTGGCTGCCGCCGCGAGGTTCAGGCTCTCCGCTCGTCCGGCGTGCGGGACGCGCACGCGCCGGTCCGCCGCCGCGGCGATCTCCGCCGGCAGCCCGTGGGCCTCGTTCCCGAAGACGAACGCGGTCGCGTCGGGGAGCGCCGTGTCGAACAGGTCGTCCTCGCCCCGGGCGTCCATCGCGACGATCCCGAAGCCGCGCTCGCGGAGCGTGGCGACCGCCTCAGAGGTCGCGATGCCGCGCGTGACGGGGACGTGGAAGATCGAGCCCGCGGATGCGCGCACGGTCTTGGGGTTGTAGGTATCGACGGAGCCGCCCGCGAACACGACCCCGGACGCACCGGCCGCGTCGGCCGAACGGAGGATCGTGCCGGCGTTGCCGGGATCGCGGACGTCGTGGAGCACCGCGACCGTTCCCTCGGCGGCGAGCCGTTCGATCGGAACGTCGACGAACGGCGCGACCCCGACGATGCCCTGCGGCGTCACGGTCGACGTCAGCCGTTCCATCACACGCGAGCTCACGTGCTCGACGTCCACACCGGCCTGCCGCGCCCGGACCGCGACCGGGTCCATCTCGTCGGTGACGAAGAGGGCGATCAGGCCCGGCAGACCGTCGGCGAGCGCCTCGGCGACGCCCTGTCCACCCTCGACGAGGAACCGCCGATGCTCCTCGCGAAGCGCTCGCTTCTTCAGCCGGACGGCCGCGACGACCTTGGGGTTCTTGGACGACGTCAGCACGGCGACCCTGGGAACCGTCGCACGCGCCGGAGTGTACGCGGGGTGGCCGGCCGGATCGTCGCTAGGACGCCGAGGCCTTGACCTGATCGACGAGCTGCGCGAACGCGTTGGGGTCGTGGATCGCGAGGTCCGCAAGGACCTTCCGGTCGATGTCCACGCCGGCGGTGCGCAACCCGTTCACGAACCGCGAGTACGACAGGCCGTGGGGTCGGACGGCCGCGTTGATGCGGGCGATCCACAACCGGCGGAACTGCGCCTTCCGGTCGCGGCGATCGCGGTAGGCGTACATCCCGGAGTGCATCACCTGCTCTTTGGCGAGCCGGACGCGGATCCGGCGACTCCCGGTGTACCCCTTGGCCGCGGACAGGATCTCGCGGCGCTTCTTCTTGGCGTGGACGGAGCGCTTGATCCTGGCCATCAGGCGCCGCCCCCGAGGAGCCGTCGCACCGTCTTGGCGTCCGCGACGGACCCGACCTCCGCCACACCCTCGACGCGACGGCGCCGCGAGCCGGACTTCTTGGTCAGCATGTGATTCCCCGTGGCTTTCCGATGCAGCACCTTGCCCTTGCGGGTGATGCGGAACCGCTTGGCGGTGGCTCGGTGGGTCTTGGTCTTGGGCATCTGGCTATCCCTCGTCGGTGTCGGATGCGGGCATCGATGCGACGGGCTCGGGTTGCGGCGCCGCGGAGGCCTCGCGGGCCTGCTCGCGGGCTTCCTGCTCGAGGAACCGGCGGTTAGGCGCGATCACCATGATCATGTTGCGCCCCTCCTGCTTGGGCATCGACTCGACCGTCACCATCCGCCCCAGGTCCTCGACCAACCGATCGAGGATCTTCCGCCCCAGCTCCGTGTGCGTCATCTCTCGACCGCGGAACATGATCGTGACCTTGACCTTGTGACCGCCGCGGAGGAACCGATCGACGTGACCCTTCTTGGTGGCGTAGTCGTGCGCGTCGATCTTGGGACGGAACTTGATCTCCTTGAGCTCCGTGCGAGCCTGCTTGCGGCGGGCCTCCTTCTGACGGATGTCCCGCTCGTACTTGTACTTGCCGTAGTCCATGATCCGCGCCACCGGCGGCTGCGCCAGCGGCGCGACTTCGACGAGATCCAGGTCGAGCTCTCGAGCTCTCTGGAGCGCCTCCTGCGTCGGGACCACCCCGATCTGGTCACCGTCGGGTCCGACGAGACGGACCTGTGGGGACCGGATCCGGTCGTTCAAGCGCGGCTCGGTCGAGACCCCGCATCACTCCTTCCGACAAACGATGTCCGTTCGAAAACGAAGCACCGGACCGGCCGGTGCTGGGATCGTTCGAACGGGCGGAACACGTGCGGCAGAGTATACGGGCCCCCTCCGACGGCTGTCGATGGACCCCTCACGCGTCGGCCACCACGGGCCGGCCGTAGTCGTCCTCGATCCGCTCGTCGTCCTCCTCGGTGGTGTAGCCGTACGCCACCTCGAGGATCCGGCCGGAGGCGGGGCCGTCGCAGCGGATCCGGTGCGTCTGCTCCGCGGGGATCACGAACTCCTCTCCCGGGGACGCCGGGATCGAGCGCGCACCGATCTCCACGATCAGACCGGGATCGAGGACGACCCAGGTCTCGTCGCGCATCCGATGGAAATGCATGCTGGTCTCCTGCCCCGGCTCGACGGTGATCACCCGGACGGTCGAGGGTTGGTTGTGCGCGTACGTCACGACGCGGCCCCACGGCTTCTCCACGATCATCGGAGCCCCTCCTCCTTCGGGAGCCGTTCCAGCAGGTCGACCATCTCGAGGGCGGCCTCCGCGGCCTCCCATCCCTTGTTCCCGTGCGCGCCGCCCGCGCGCGCCTCGGCCTGCTCCAGCGACTCCGTGGCGAGCACCTCGAAGATCACCGGCGTGCCGGTCTCGAGGGCCACGGCGGCTGCGCCGCGGGCGGCCTCGTTCGCGACGAGGTCGAAGTGCGCGGTCTCGCCGCGGATCACCGCCCCGAGGCAGATCACGGCGTCGTAGGCGCCGGTCGTCGCGAACCGCTTCGCGACGAGCGGCACCTCGAACGCGCCGGGAACCCACGCGACGTCGATCGCGTCGTCGTCGACGCCCCGCGCTCGGAGACCCGAGCGCGCGCCGTCGAGCAGCTTCGTCGTCACGGCCTCGTGGAACCGCGCCACGACGATCGCGATCCGCCGGCCGCGCCCGACCGGCTCGCCCCGCGTCTCGCTCATGCCCGGGCCTCGGCGCCGTCGACGTCGGGCAGGTCGAGCAGGTGGCCGAGCTTCTCGCGCTTCGCGCGAAGGTACCCGACGTTCTGGGGGGTCGGTTCGGTCTGCAGCGGGATGCGTTCCGTGATCTGCAGCCCGTGGCCCTCCAACCCGGCCCGCTTCCCGGGGTTGTTCGTCAGCAAGCGCATCGACCGGACGCCCAGGTCCACCAGGATCTGCGCTCCGATCCCGTAGTCGCGCTGATCCGCCGGGAACCCGAGCTCCAGGTTGGCCTCGACCGTGTCGCGGCCGCGATCCTGGAGCTCGTAGGCGCGGAGCTTGTGCGTGATCCCGATCGCCCGTCCCTCGTGGCCCCGGATGTAGAGGACGACCCCGCGCCCCTCGGCGCCGATCAGCTCCATCGCTCGTTCGAGCTGAGGCCCGCAGTCGCAGCGCAGCGACTCGAACACGTCCCCCGTCAGGCACTCGGAATGCACCCGCGTCAGCACGTCGCGGCCGTCTCCGATCTTCCCTGCGACGAGTGCGACGTGCGTGCGTCCGTCCACGACGCTCTCGTACGCGATCGAGCGGAACTCGCCGAACGGCGTCGGGATCGTCGCCTCGGCGACCTTCTCGACGAGGATCTCGTTCCGGCGCCGGTAGGCGATCAGGTCGGCGATCGAGATCAGCTTGAGCCCGTGCGTTCTCGCGAACACCACCAGGTCGGGGAGCCGCGCCATCGTGCCGTCCTCGTTGACGGTCTCGCACAGCACGCCGGCGGGGAACAGACCCGCGAGCCGGGCGAGGTCCACGGCGGCCTCCGTGTGCCCGGCGCGCTTGAGGACGCCGCCCTCTCGGTACCGGAGCGGGAAGATGTGCCCGGGCCTTGAGAGATCCGAGGGGCGCGTCGCCGGGTCGATCACGGCGCGGATCGTCTTCGCCCGGTCCGCCGCCGAGATGCCGGTCGTGACGCCGGTGCGAGCGTCGACCGACACGGTGAACGCGGTCCTCCGGCTGTCGGTGTTGGCCGCCACCATCAGCGGGATCTCGAGCTCGTCCAGTCGCTCCCCCACGACCGGCATGCAGATCACGCCGCTCGTGTGACGCACGATGAACGCGATCGCCTCCGGCGTGACGCGTTCGGCGGCCATGATCAGGTCGCCCTCGTTCTCTCGATCCGCGTCGTCGACGACGATCACGATGCGACCCTCGCGGATCTCCTCGATCGCCTCCTCGATCGGAGCGAAGACCTCCCGGTCCGTCACGAGCTCGTCCATGCCGTCCTTCCTCCGATCGTTCCTTCGAGCAGCCGTTCCACCGTGGCGGCGACGTGCTTGGCGACGACGTCCACCTCGACGTTCACGGGATCGCCCACCCGGGTCGAGCCGAACGTCGTGGCCGCGAGCGTGTGGGGGATCAGCGCCACCTGGATCGCGACTCCGCCGACGGCCGCCACCGTGAGGCTGACCCCGTCGAGCGCGATCGACCCTTTCTCGACGACGAATCGCAGCAGCTCGTCCGGGAGCCGGACGGTCAGACGGACGCCGCCGGCACCCTCCGGCGCGATCGCCGTCACCTCGCCGACCCCGTCCACGTGCCCTTGCACGAGGTGTCCGCCGAGACGCGTCGCGAGCGTCGCCGGGCGCTCCAGGTTCACATGGCCGCCGGGTCGGAGCCGCGCCAGGGAGGTGCGGGCGAGCGTCTCCTCGGAGATGTCGAACGACAGCTCGCCGTCGACCGTCCCGACCACGGTCAGACACACCCCGTTCACGGCGATCGAGTCCCCGACGCGAGCGTCGGAGCCCACGGTGCTCGAGCGGATCGAGACCCGCGTCCCGTCGAGGGACGCCAGCTCGCCGCGCTCCTCAACGATCCCGCTGAACATCCGCCACCACCCGGAGGTCGGGACCCACCCGGTCGACCGAGATCACGTCGACCCGTTCGGCCCGATCGATCGGAGCGACACCCGCTCCCGCCAGCCAGCCGGCCGCGGCGCGACCGCCGACGAGGGACGGGGCGAGGTACAGCACGAGCCGGTCGACGACGCCGTCGCGGACGGCGCTCCACGCGAGCGTGGGCCCTCCCTCGATCACGATCCCCTGGACGTCGCGCTTGCCGAGCGCCTCCACCAGCCCGCGGAGCGAGACGGCGCCGGCTTCGTCCCGGTCGAGCACGGCCACGTCCGCGCCGGCGTCGATCCACGCGCGGCGCTCGTCGGCCGGCGCGAGCTCGGTGGTCGCGACCAACGTCGGCGCGGTCGCGTCGAAGACCCGACGGTCTGCCGGGACGCGGCCCGAGGTGTCGACCAGGACGCGGACCGGTGGCCGCGCCGACCCGAACGCCGGATCCCGCACGGTCAGCGACGGATCGTCCGCGAGCACCGTGCCGGCACCGACGACGACGGCGTCCGCCCACGCGCGCAGGCGTTGCACGTCGGCCCGCGCCTCCGGGCCGGTGATCCACTTCGAGGTGCCGTCGCGAGCCGCGGCCTTGCCGTCCAGCGACGACGCCATCTTCAGGATCACGAACGGGCGGCCGCTCCGGACGTGGGTGAAGAACGCGACGTTCTGCTCGGCGGCTTCGACCTCCAGGATCCCGTCCTCGACGGCGACGCCGCCCTCTCGGAGCGCCCGGAGCCCGGCGCCGTCGACGATCGGGTTCGGGTCGCGCGTCGCGGCCACGACGGTGCGGACGCCGGCGGCGATCAGCGCCGGAACGCACGGCGGCGTCCGGCCGTGGTGCACGCACGGCTCGAGGGTGACGAACGCGGTCGATCCCGCGGCGCGGTCGCCGGCGACCCGGAGCGCCATCGCCTCGGCGTGCTCGGTCCCGGGACCTTCATGCCATCCCTCGGCGACGACCTCGCCGTCGTCATCGACCAGCAGGCAGCCGACCATCGGGTTGGGCGAGACCCGTCCCCAGCCCCGAGCGGCCAGCTCGAGGGCTCGACGCATCTGCGCTTCGCGGTCCACGCCCCTCCGTTCCACCCGGGGCGGGTCGCGTGAACGACCGGCGGAGACCGCACGACGGCGGTCCTCCGCGCCCGTTCCCTCCCATCCCGACTGTCACGGTCGGCCCCGGAGTTCCACCGGGTCAACCCTCGCGCGGCTCGCGAGGGGTCGCGGGCTGTCACCGCCGGTGGGGATTCGCACCCCGCCCCGGAAACAGGCTTCGCCCAAGTATAGGACGGCGTCGATGCTGCCGGGCGCGCCGGGCCGCGTCTGGACGCCTACGGCGCCCGGCGGTCGATCGCGTACGAGGACCCGCCGTCGCGCTTGGCGAACTGCTTCATCTCGGTCGCCACGGCGACGGCCTCGCCGTAGTGGGCGAACGCGCGCCGCGAGGTCGTGGCGATCCCGATCGACACGCTGACGAGCGGGATGTCCTGCTCGACGCCCTTGCGGTCCTCCATCCGGACGAAGCCCCGCGCCAGGTCCTCGTCCTCGTAGTACAGCGCGCGGTCCTCGTCGAAGCGCTCGCACACGCGTTTCGCGACGTCCTCGGCCGAGTCCGGATGCACGATCGCGA
>Ga0081539_10004771_pt1 | contig 14626 bp, 15 predicted proteins | sample TabmetS4T2R2_FD_71023 | JGI IMG/M metagenome (GOLD analysis project Ga0081539, IMG submission 71023) | Tabebuia heterophylla rhizosphere microbial communities from the University of Puerto Rico - S4T2R2 | ecosystem: Host-associated > Plants > Roots > Rhizosphere ...
GACCGCGCGCGTCCTCGACGAGGCGGGGATCCCGTTGCTGCTGGTCGGCGACTCGGTCGGCAACAACGTGCTCGGCTACGAGACCACCATCCCGGTGACCATGGAGGAGGCCCTGGTCTTCACCGCGGCCGTGGCCCGGGGGGCCTCCGAGGCCCTGGTCGTGGCCGACCTGCCCTTCGGGGCCTACCAGGCCTCGGCCACCCAGGCCGTGGCCAACGCCGCCCGCCTGGTCAAGGCGGGGGCCAACGCCGTCAAGCTGGAGGGGGGGCGCCGCTCGGCCAAGGCGGTGGCCAAGATGACCGCGGCCGGCATCCCCGTCATGGGCCACCTCGGCTACACCCCCCAGTCGGCCAACGCCTTCGGCCGCAAGGTGGTCAGGGGCCGCGGGGCCGAGGGCGACGAGCTGGTCGCCGACGCCCTGGCCCTCCAGGAGGCTGGTGCCTTCGCCATCGTGCTGGAGGCCGTCCCGGCCGAGCTCGGCACCCGGATCACCGAGACCGTCGAGGTGGCCACCATCGGCATCGGCGCCGGCCCCGGCACCGACGGCCAGGTGCTGGTCATCACCGACCTGCTCGGCCTGACCCCGGACCCGACCCCGCGCTTCGTCAAGCGCTACGCCGACCTGCGCGCGGTCGTCGCCGAGGCCGCCGGCCGCTTCGCCAAGGACGTGGCCGAGGGCCACTACCCGGCGCCCGAGCACCAGTACCACTAGACGGAACCTTTCCGTTGGTTGCGGGAACAACTATCCTGTGATGCTTGTTGTGGCGGTCGTTGTGAAACGAATCGCCTGTCCTGAGAGAGGAGACAAGCATGCGTGAGGGAGTCACGACGCCCGGGACCCGTGTCGTCGACGGCCGGCCCGTCCCCGAGGCCGGCAGCTGGGAGATCGACCCGTCCCACCAGTCGTTCGAGTTCATCGCCCGGCACCTGATGGCCAAGGTTCGCGGCCGCTTCCCGGTGGCCAGCGGCGTGGCCAACGTCGCCGAGCGGCCCGAGGACTCGACCCTTGAGATCGAGATCGACGCCTCCAGCGTCGACACCAAGGACGAGACCCGCGACGCCCACATGCGCTCCAACGACTTCTTCGGCGTCGAGGACCACCCCACCATCAGCTTCCGCAGCTCCGGCATCCGGCCCGGCGACGGCGAGACCGAGTGGAAGGTCGACGGCGACCTGACCATCAAGGGTGTCACCCGCCCGGTCACCGTCGACCTCGAGTTCCTCGGCGGCGCCATCGACCCCTGGGGCAACCAGCGGATCGGCTTCTCGGGCGTGGTGGCCGAGGTCAACCGCGAGGACTGGGGCCTGGTCTGGAACACCCCCCTGGAGACGGGCGGGTTCCTGCTCGGCAGGACGGTCCGCCTCGAGATCGAGGCCGAGCTGATCAGGAAGTAACCGCCCGAGGGCGGTGCCAGAGGGTGAAGCGGGTCACCGGCAGGAAGCCCAGCGCCTCCGCCGGTGGCCTGCTCATGTCGCTGAAGACCCCGATGGCCGGGAGGTCGGGCTCGTCCGCCAGCCGGACCCCGGCCATGGCGGCCCAGTAGCCGCGGCGCCTGGCCTCGGGCAGGGTCACCCCGAGTGACAAGGCGGCCACCCCGAAGGCCACGAACAGGGTCCCCATGCACACCGGGCGGTCGCCCTCGTAGCCGACCCACAGCCGTAGCCGCTCGTCGCCAAGGGCCGGCTCGCCCAGCAGCACGCCGGGCCGCCAGGGCTGGAGCTCCCGGTAGGGGAAGCCGTCGACCGCCACCCGCTCCCAGTCGCGCAGGCCGTCCACGCCGGTCACCCGCTCGACCCGCAGGCCGGGCGGGACCAGCGGCGGCGGCGGGCCCGGCACCCGCACCAGCAGGGGCGGGTGGCCTTCCAGGACCCAGCCGCGGGGGCGCAGGTCCGGGGTCGGCCAGGCGCTCCACAGATAGACCTCGCCGGTCCCCTGGCCGTCGAAGAACCCCTCGACCTCGTCCAGGGTCGCCCCGGGCCGGTCGTAGGGCAGGGGCCGCAGCAGGGTGGCCGCGTTGTGCATGGCCGCTGGCCGGCCCAGGTCGGCGGCGGCGAGCTCGTCGCTGCGCAGCACCCGGGCCCCGGCGGCCACCGCCGGGAGCTCGTTGAAGGCGGCCAGGTTGAAGACGTATTGGCGCACCAGCGTGTCGGCCACCGGCAGGTCCGGCTCCCAGCCGTCGGTCAGGTGCTCGCCGGTCATGCCGCCCGCTCCAGCAGCTCCCGGAACCCGGCCAGGGCGGCCGGGATGCGCGGGCCGTACCAGGTGAGGGCGCGGCCGTCGACCAGCTCGACCCGGGCCCCGGCGAAGCTGGCCGCGACCTCCTCGGCGTCGGCCTCGGTGAACCGGTACGGCTCGGAGGGGAGCAGCACGACCTCGGGGCCGCGGGCGGCCAGCTCGGCCACCTCCAGCTTGGGGTAGCGCGTCGCCGGGTCGTCCAGCACCGGCTCGCCCCCGGCCAGCCCGAGCAGGTCGGCGGCGTAGGTCCGGCGGCCCAGCCACATCCAGGGGTCGCGCCAGATCGGGCAGGCGTAGCGGAGCCTGCGGTCGGGCCGGTGGTGGTACGCGTCCCCGACGGCCGCGACCAGCTCAGCGTCCAGGGCGGCCGCCCCGGCGAGGTCGCCCACGGCCGCGGCCAGGTCGCGCAGCTCGGTGACGGCACCGGCCACGGTGGTGGGCATGGTCACGAACACGGGCAGCCCGCCCGCCTCCAGCCGCTGGACGTCGAGGCGGCGGTTCTCCTCGCCGTTGGCCACCACCAGGTCCGGCTCCAGGGCCCGGATGGCGGCCAGGTCGGGATTCTTGGTGCCTCGCACCCTGGTCAGCCCCTCCAGGGAGCCGGCCGGCTCCACGCACCAGTCGGTCACCCCGACCAGGCGTCCCCCCACCCCGGCGACGACCAGCCACTCGGTCAGCGACGGGACCAGGCTGACCACCCGCCCGACCCGGTCGGGCAGCTCCAGCGGGGTCCCGCGGGCGTCGACGGCCTGGCGCACGGTCAGCCGGAGCGGAGGGTGCGGAAGTCGCCCTCCTCGTAGCGGGCGAGCACGAACACCAGGTCGGCCAGCCGGTTGAGGTAGCGCAGGGCCTCGCCGTCGGCCAGCAGCCCGTCCCGTTCCATGGCCACCGTCTGGCGCTCGGCCCGCCGGATGACCGTGCGGGCGTAGTCCAGGAAGGCCGACCCCCGCGACTCGCCGGGGACGATGAACTGGTCGGGCATGTTGGTCCGGGCCACGTACTCGTCGATGGCCTCCTCGAGCCCGTCGACCATCTCGGCCGTGACCTTGGTCGACCCGGGGGTGAGCTTGTGGCTGTTCTCGGTGGCCGTGGCCAGCTCGGCCCCGACCACGAACAGCTCCCGCTGCAGCCGCAGGACCAGGTCGGCGAGGATGCTGTCGGCGATGAACACCCTGGCCATGCCCAGGGCGGCCACCGCCTCGTCGGTGGTGCCGTAGGCCTCGGTGCGCCGGTCGTGCTTGTCGACCCGGCCCCCGTAGAGCAGCCCGGTGGTGCCGTCGTCCCCCCTGCGTGTGTAGATCCTCACGGGCCCTCCTCACGATTCTCCGGGGGGCTCCCGCTTCGCTCCTTGAGCCCCACGGAACCCCCCAGCCGGAGCTCGGCGTTGAGGCGCCGGCGCTTGTCGTCGCCGAGCCGGGTGATCCGCAGCCCGGCGTGGATCTTGTGGCGACGGTTGATCCCGACGATCACGGCCGTGAACCCTTCCAGCTGCCGCGCCAGGCGCAACGGGCCGGCGTCGACCCCGCGGCAGCCCGGGATCTCGTCGGCCAGCTCCAGCACCAGGCCTTTGGCCTCGGGGTGGTCGCTCACCACCAGCACGTCGGTCTCGACCTGGCGGTCGGGGTCGGCCAGGAGCTTGGGGGCGGCGTGGTGGAAGGCCGCCACCACCCGGGCCTCGGGCAGCAGGGTGGCCGCCTCCTCGGCGGCGCTGCCCTCGGGCACGTCGAGGAGGTAGGGGCCCTGCTCGTCCCAGCCCATGGGGTTGACGACGTCCACGACCACCTTGGTGCCGATGGGCCCGGCCAGCTCCGGCAGCACGGCGGCCTGCCCGGCATAGGGGAAGACGACGAACACCACGTCGGCCCCGGCGGCGGCGTCGGCGTTGACCCTGCCCTCGACGGGAAGGTCCCGGCCCCCGAGCAGGTCCGCCACGATGGCGGCGGCGCGGTCGGGGTCCCGGGACCCGAGCAGCACGCGGTGCCCGGCCAGCGCCATCCGCAGCGCCAGCCCCCGCCCCTGGGGCCCGGTCCCCCCGAGCAGACCGATGGTCAACCGCTCAGCCAAGCAAACCTCCCCGATCGGGTTCCGCCCCCGGGCCGCATTCCTGTGGGCCGTCGGCGCGAGGCTACCGTGGCCGGTGGGTCGGGCGCTCGGCGGTGGGGACCAGGGCGGCGGCGACCGCGGACCCGGCGGCCACCTGAGCCCGGGGGGCCAGGAAGGAACCGACCACGCGCGCCCCTGGGCCGACCCCGGCGTCCGGGCCGACCACGGCTCTGGTGACCACCGCGCCCGGGCCGACACGGGCACCGGCGTCCAGCACCACCGGGCCGGCCAGCACGGATGCCGGGTGGGCGTGCGCCCCCTCGGCCATGAACACCGGCCCGCCCCCGGGCCCGCGGCGGACCTCGCCCGGCGGGAGGGCGTAGGGCCAGCGGCCGGCGAGCAGGCCGGCCGAGGCCCCGAGCAGCCGGGCCAGGGTCCCGGCGTCGGCCATCGGCCCGCGGAAGGGCAGGCCGGCCAGCTGCCCTTCCGCGAGGAGCGGGCCGAGGACCCGCCCGAACAGCGTCGCCGGCCCCGGCTCCAGGTCGCACAGCCACCCGGCCCGGATCGCGTACACCCCGGCCGACTCCCACCGGCCGTCCGGGTCGGGCACCACCTGCCCCCCGCCCGAGCCACCCCGCAGGCGCAGGCGGTACGGGTCGGCGGCCGCGGGGACCAGGCCCACGGCCATCGGGACGTCCGAGCGGTCGAGCTGGGCGATCAGGGCGACCAGGTCGGCGGGGTCGACCACGTGGTCGGCGGCGGTGACCAGCACCGCGTCGTCGCCGTCGCCGAGGAGGCCGAGCCTGGCGGCGTTGACCAGCCCGCCGCCAGTGCCGAGCAGGTCCGGCTCGACCACCACCTCCACGCCGGCCCGGTCGGCGAGCCGGGCGACCAGCCGGTCGGCGCCGTGATGGGCGTTGACCACTACCCTGGTCGCGCCCGCCGCCTGGAGCGCCTCGACGGCCAGGTCGATCAGGGGTCGCCCGGCCGGGGCCAGCAATGGCTTGGGGATGGTGCGGGTCAGGGGCCGCAGCCGCGTCCCGGCCCCGGCGGCCAGGCAGAACCCGATCACCGCGGCGGCACGTCCGGCGAACGGGTCAGGAGCACGCCGGCGTCAGCTTCGGGTGGTGAGGAACCAGTCCTCGGGGACGTGGTATCTCGGCCCGTCGTCGGTCTGCTCGATGATGACGTCCGGCGGCAGGGCGGCCACGCCGAGGAGGCCGAGGACGCCCTCGTGGGCCGCGGCGGCGAGGCGCACCGTCCCCGGCGGGCCGCCGGCCGCGTAGCCCTCGCCCTCGCGCAGGCCGGTCGCCTCCCGGAGCTGGCCGATGCGCTCCACCCCCACGACCTCGCGCAGCTCGGCCAGGTCGACCGGCGGCGCCTCCAGCCACTCCGGCCGGGCCCCGAAGGCGTCCTGGAACCCCTCGCTGGCCAGCCGGAGCAGGACGGTGATGCGAACCGCCGGCGACACCGGCGGGTTGCTGGGCAGGTCCATGCCAGCAGCTTGCCACAACCCCGCGGCCCGACACGAAGGCTCCGGCGTGCAAGGTCACCCGCATCGACGCTGGCTGGCATTCCTGCCACCAACGTCCCGCGCAGGCCTTGCCGGACCTACCGGGTATGCATATACTCAGTAGCTATGTCGATCAAGCATGGTCTGCTCGCGCTCCTCGAGCGTGGCCCGATGTACGGCTACCAGCTCCGGGCCGCCTTCGAGGAGTCCACCGGCGGCAGCTGGCCGCTGAACATCGGGCAGGTCTACACCACCCTGTCGCGGCTGGAGCGCGACGAGCTGGTCCGCCCGCTGCCCAGGAGCGAGGAGGGGCAGCGGCCCTACCAGATCACCGACGCCGGCCGGGCCGACCTGGCAAGCTGGTTCGCCACCCCGGTCAGCCGCGGCGACCGGCCGCGTGATGAGCTGGCCATCAAGCTGGCGCTGGCGCTGACCACGCCCGGCGTGGACGTGGGCGCCGTGGTCCAGACCCAGCGGAGCGCCACCATGCGCACCCTGCAGGAGTACACCCGGCTGAAGGCGCGCGCCGACCAACCGGCCGACCTGGCCTGGCGGCTGGTGCTGGACGCCATGCTGTTCCAGGCCGAGGCCGAGGTGCGCTGGCTGGACCACTGCGAGGCTAGCCTCGTCCGCCATGGCCCACAGGGGCCCAGCCGGCGACGAGCGCGGCTCGCCGGCCAGCCCTCCACCGAGGTCCCGACGGAGGTCACGACATGACGATCATGGAGCTGCGGGAGGTGTGGCGGGTCCACGGCAGCGGCGAGACCGCCGTGCAGGCGCTGCGCGGCGTGACCCTGACCGTCGAGGAGGGCGAGCTGGTGGCCGTGATGGGGCCGTCCGGGTCGGGAAAGTCCACCCTGCTCAACCTGGCCGGCGGCCTCGACCGCCCGACCAGGGGCGAGGTCGTGGTGGACGGCACGGCGCTCGGCGGCTGCAGCCGCCAGGCGCTGGCCGCCCTGCGCCGGCGCCGGGTCGGCTACGTCTTCCAGGACCTGAACCTGCTGGCCAGCCTCACTGCGGCCGAGAACGTGGCGCTGCCGCTGGAGCTCGACGGCGCCGGGGTCCGCCGGGCACGGCGGCTGGCCCTGGCGGCGCTGGCCGAGGTCGACCTGGACGGCTACGGGCCGCGCTTCCCCGACGAGCTGTCCGGCGGCCAGCAGCAGCGGGTGGCGATCGCCCGTGCGCTGGTCGGGCCGCGTCGCCTGGTGCTCGCCGACGAACCGACCGGCGCCCTGGACTCCCAGACCGGCGAGGCGGTGCTGCGGCTGCTGCGGTCCAGGGTCGACGCCGGCGCGGCCGGGGTGCTGGTCACCCACGAGGCGCGGCACGCGGCCTGGGCCGACCGGGTGGTGTTCCTGCGCGACGGCGCCGTCGTGGACACCTCCGGCCCCCTGGACCAGCCCGATGCGCTGCTGGCCCCGCCGGGCAGAGCCAGGTGACCGGCTGGCGCACCGCGCTCCGGATCGCGCGGCGGGAGGCGCGCCGGGCCAGGGGCCGCTCGCTGCTGGTGGTCGCGATGATCCTGCTGCCGGTGGCGGCGCTGGCGTTCGCGGCGGCCTACACCGACACCTTCACGCTCACCCCCGACGAGCGGGCCGAGCGGCTGATGGGCGGCGCCCAGGCCGTGATGATCTGGCCAAGGCGCGAGCCGGTGCACCAGGACCCGACCGACATCGAGCGTTCCGGGCCCACCGGCGCGGTGGCGCCGACGGCCGACCCGGCCCCCCCGTCGACCGCGAAGGAGCTGCTGGCGCTCCTGCCGCCCGGCAGCAGGGTCGTCCGCGACCAGACCGGCCCCCTGCAGGTGCGTACCGCGGCCGGGACCGGGACGGTCGGCGTCCGGATGCTGGACGCCACCGATCCGCTCGCGCACGGGATCCTCCGCCGGCTCACCGGCCGCGCACCGGCGACGCGGGACGAGGCCGCCCTGACCCCGGCCGCCGTCCGCCGCCTCGGCGCCGACGTGGGCGGCAGCGTGCGCCTGGCTGACCGTGGCCGCACCTTCCGGGTCGTGGGCACCGTCGAGGACCCGACCGACCTGTGGGCGACCACGGTCGTGCTGCGCCCGGGCGCGCTGCCGCCGGCAGCACTGGCCGAGTCGCCGGCGGAAGGCCCGCGGGAGCTGCGCTGGCTGGCGGCCATGCCGGGCCCGCTGACCTGGGCGCAGGTCAAGCAGCTCAACACCCATGGCGTGGTGGCGGTCTCCCGCCAGGTCCTCGCGCACCCGCCGAGCCCGGCCGACCGGTACCCGGAGTTCGCCGCCGAGAACCGGTTCGAGCTGGGCGTCCCCGGACTCCTGGGCGGGCTGGCGATGCTCGAGATCGTCCTGCTGGCCGGGCCGGCGTTCGCCGTGGGTGCCCGCCGGCGCCGCCGCGACCTGGGCCTGGTGGCCGCGGCCGGGGGGACGCCGGCGCAGCTGCGCCGGATCGTGCTCGCCGACGGCGTGGTGCTCGGCGCGGTCGCGGCGGCCCTGGGCGTGGTGCTGGGCGTCGCCGCCGTGGCCGCCGCCCGGCCGCTGCTCGAGGAGCAGCTCACCCATGCCCGGTCCGGCGGCTTCCGGGTGTTCCCGGCGGCGCTGGCCGGCCTGGCCGGGCTCGCGGTGGCGACCGGGGTGCTGGCCGCGCTGGTGCCCGCGTGGATCTCCGCCCGCCAGGACGTGGTCGCCGCGCTGGCGGGGCGGCGCGGCATCACCCGGTCGCGGCGGGGCTGGGTGCTGCTCGGCCTCGGATTGACGGGGGTCGGCGCGGCGGTGCTGGCCGCCGGGGCCTGGCGGAGCAGCCCGACGATCATCCTGGCCGGGCTGGCCGTCTGCGAGCTCGGGCTGGTGCTGTGCACACCCGCCGTGGTGGGGCTGGTGGCCAGCGTCGGCCGCTGGCTGCCGCTGGCCCCGCGGATCGCCCTCCGCGACACCTCCCGCAACCGCACGGCGGCCGCGCCGGCGATCTCGGCGGTGATGGCCGCGGTCGTCGGCAGCCTGGCCGTCGGCGTCCTGCTCGTCGCCAGCACCCAGCGCGCCAGGGACGACTACCGGTCGCTCACCCGGCCGGGGGACGTGATCCTCGACGCCACCGGCAAGGAAGGCCGCGGGCAGCCGGTGTCCGCGGGAGCGGTCGCCGGCCTGCGGCGCACCATGGCGGTCGAGCAGGTCCACCGCTTCGGCCCGCCGTCGTGCGGCGCGCCGGAGTGCGCCGTCAGGCCGCTGACCCCGGCGTCCCGCCAGTGCCCGTACTCGCCAGAGCTGCTGCGACGCGACGCGACCCCGGTCGAGCAGCGTGCCGCCCGGCGGGACGCCCGCTGCGACGGCCTCGGCGGCATCTACCGCTACTTCCAGTACGCCTTCACCGACAGCTTCACCCTCGTCATCGACCACGACGCGATCGGCTCGCTCACCGGCCTGGCGGCCGGGGACGCCAGACGGGCGGCGGCAGCCCTGCGTGCCGGCAAGGTGGTCGTCGACCACCCACGCTACCTGCACGACGGCCAGGTGACGCTGGCGATCACGACGCACGACCCGTTCCAGAAGGCCGACGACGAGACCCGCACGGCGACCGCGCCCGGCTACGCGCCACCGCACCGCCCGCGAGCGCCGATCACCCTGATGAGCTGGCGGACCGCCCGCTCGCTGGGGCTGGACCCGGTGCCGTCCATGGTGCTGGCCACCACCAGCCGCATGCCGACGGTCGCCGAGCAGGACCGGCTCCAGGCCGCACTCGGCAGCACGACCGGGGTGTACGTCGAGCGGGGCCCGCGAACGCGGTCCGACACCCGGACCCTGCTGCTGCTGGCCGTGGTGGCCGGCGTCATCGCCCTCGGGGCCGCCGCGATCGCTACCGGGCTGGCCGCCGCCGACGGCCGCGCCGACCTCGGCACCTTGGCCGCCGTCGGTGCCTCACCCCGGGTCCGGCGCGGGCTGTCGCTGAGCCAGTCCGGCGTGATCGCCGGGCTGGGGTCGCTGCTGGGCGCGGTCGCCGGGCTGGGCGGCGCGGTCGCGGTGCTGCTGGCCCTCAACCGTGGCTACGCCGACATCTGGCCGGCGCCGACCCCCTACCCGATCACGTTGCCGTGGCTCAACGTCGGGATCGCGGTGCTGGTGGTCCCGCTGGTCGCGATGCTCGGCGCCGGCCTGCTGACCCGCTCCCGGCTGCCAATCGAGCGGCGGCTGTAGGTTGCGCGGAGGATCGCGTTCGCACCGCGCAGGTCAGAGGGTGGATGCAGGGGGAGTCGGCCTGTAAGCCGGCTTCCGTGCCCCGGGAGGTCCCGGGGTGGCGGCCATCCATCTGGGACCGGCGTTGCCGCCGGCCTCGTGCGGTCCACCAGGGGACTCGGCCGGGCCAGCCTCCGCGGCCGCGTCGCCGCAGCCGGTGCGTCCCCTATTCGACCTTGCTCCGGGTGGGGTTTACCAAGCCGGCCGGTCACCCGGCCGCTGGTGCGCTCTTACCGCACCGTTTCACCCTTGCCGGTCCGCTCGCGCGGGCCGGCGGTCTGTTCTCTGTGGCACTTTCCTGCGGGTCGCCCCGACTGGCCGTTAGCCAGCACCCTGCCCTGTGGAGGCCGGACTTTCCTCGATCCCGGCGGACCGGGACCGCGGCCGCCCAGCCGGCTCCCCCTGCCAGGCCAGTATGCCACCCGGACCGGGCCCGGCGGAGGCATACTGGGAGCATGGTCCCGATCCTGGTCGTCGCCTTCATCCTCGTCCCGCTGGCCGAGCTGGCGGTGCTGATCGCCGTGGGCGACTGGATCGGGCTCGTGCCCACCCTGATCCTGCTGCTGGTCGTCAGCGTGGCCGGGGCCTGGCTGGCCAAGCGGGAGGGGGTGGCCGCATGGCGCCGGTTGCAGGTCGCCCTCGCCCAGGGGCGGATGCCGACCGTCGAGGTCACCGACGGCGCCCTGATCCTGCTCGCCGGCGCGCTGCTGCTCACCCCCGGGTTCCTCTCCGACGTGGTCGGGATCCTGCTGCTGCTTCCCCCGACCCGGGCCGTGGCCCGGCGGCTGCTGCCCCGCCTGGCCGAGCGGCGCCTGCGCCGCCGGGGCATCCGGCGGGTCGTGGTCGACGGCACCGCCCGCCCGGCCGACACGACCAGGGTCACCTGGGGCCCGGCCGAGGTCAGCGACCGCCCGTCTCCGCCCTCCGACCGCGACCCGTACGCCTGACGCCGCATGGGCACCCGGCCGGTGCCCTGTGGACGGTTCAGGCGCCGTTCAGGTTGAACCCGGCAGGATCGCCACCGGTAGGAGGAAAGGACCGGGGATGCGGGTGCTGGTGGTGGAGGACGAACGGCGGCTGGCCGCCGGGCTCCGCAACGGCCTGACCGCCGAGGGGTTCGCGGTCGACCTCGCCGTGGACGGCACCGACGGGCTGTGGATGGCCCGCGAGCACCCGTACGACGTGATCGTCCTCGACATCATGCTGCCCGGGGTCAACGGCTACCGGCTGTGCTCGACCCTGCGCCGCGAGGGGATCTGGACGCCGATCCTCATGCTCACGGCCAAGGAGGGCGAGTGGGACGAGGTCGAGGCGCTCGACAACGGCGCCGACGACTACCTCACCAAGCCGTTCTCGTACGCGGTCCTCCTGGCCCGGCTGCGGGCGCTGCTGCGCCGGGGCGCCCGCGAGCGCCCGACGGTCCTCGCGGCCGGCGACCTGCGCCTCGACCCGGCCGCCAAACGGGCCTGGCGCGGCCCGGTCGAGGTCGAGCTGACGGCCAGGGAGCTGGCCCTGCTCGAGTTCCTGCTCCGCCGCCGGGGCGAGGCCGTCTCCAAGCGCGAGATCCTCCAGCACGTCTGGGACGACGAGTTCGAAGGCGACCCCAACATCGTCGAGGTCTACGTCGGCCACCTCCGCAACAAGCTCGACCGCCCGTTCGGCCGGGCCGCCATCCAGACCGTTCGCGGCACCGGCTACCGCCTGGGGGCCGACGGTGGCTGAGCGTTCCCGGGATCCCCCGGGTCGGGTCCGAAGCTCGGCCCGGGTACGGCTGGGCACGGTGCGGGTGCGGACCACCGTTGCCGCCGTGGTGGTGGTCGGGCTGGCCATGACCGTGGGGGCGCTGGTGCTGGTGACCGTGCTGCGCGCGACGCTCACCCGGGAGGTCCGGACCGCGGCCGAGCTGCGGGGGCAGGACGTGGCCGCCCTGCTCGCCTCGGACGCCGCCGGATCCGGGGCCGCGCCGCTGGCCGTCAACGAGGCCGACGAGCTGCTCATCCAGGTCCTGGACGAGCAGGGCCGGGTGGTCGAGGCGAGCCCGAACGCGACCGGGATGGCGCCGGTGGCGCGGCTCGGCCCGGGCGAGTCGCGGCTGGTCGAGGTCCCGGTGGAAGCACCGCTCGAGGACGACGGCCCGTTCCTGGCCGTGGGGACCGGTGCCGACACGCCACGGGGGCATCGCACGGTGGTGGTCGCCCGGTCCCTCGAGGGCGTCGGCGAGGCCACCGGTGCGGTCGCGGGGCTGCTGGCGGTCGGGCTGCCATTGCTGCTGGCGGTGGTGGCGGCGACCGCCTGGGTCGTGGTCGGGCGGGCCCTGGCCCCGGTGGAGGCGATCCGGGCCGAGGTCGACGCGATCTCGGCCGGCGCCCTGCACCGCCGCGTCCCCGACCCGCCGGCCGACGACGAGATCAGCCGCCTCGCCCGGACCATGAACCGCATGCTGGCCCGGCTCGAGCAGGCCCAGGCCCGGCAGCGGCGCCTGGTGTCTGACGCCTCCCACGAGCTCCGCTCCCCCATGGCCGCCATCCGCCAGCACGCCGAGGTCGCCCTCGCCCACCCCGGCCGGACCACGGTCGGCGAGCTGGCCGGGACCGTGCTGGCCGAGGACCTCCGTCTGCAGCACCTCGCCGAGGACCTGCTGCTGCTCACGCGGGCCGACGAGCACACCCTGGCCCTCCGGCGGCGCCAGGTCGACCTCGACGACCTGGTCCTGGCCGAGGCCAGGCGGCTGCGCGGCAGCACCCACCTGCGAGTCGACACCACCACGGTATCGGCCGGCCGGGTCGACGGCGACGGCGCCGCCCTGCGGCGGATCGTGCGCAACCTGGCCGACAACGCCGCCCGCCACGCTGCCGGGCGCCTGGCCTTCTCGGTCGCCGAACACGACGGCACCGTGCGGCTCGGCGTCGAGGACGACGGCCCCGGGATCCCGGTGGCCGACCGGGAACGCGTCTTCGAGCGGTTCGTGCGCCTGGACGACGCCCGGACCCGCGACGACGGCGGCAGCGGCCTCGGCCTGGCGATCGTCGCCGAGCTGGTCGCCGCCCACGGCGGCACGGTGGCCATCGTCACCGGCACCCTCGGCGGCGCCCGGGTCGAGGTCGTCCTGCCCCGGCCCACCGGCCCAGGCGCCTGAAACGGCACCCTCCGCTCGGCGCGGGTGGCTGAACACAGCTTCAGCCGGGTTCAGCGTCTGCTCAGGGGCCGTGTTCCATGCTCCCCCTGCCGCAACGGCCAGGGAGGAGCAGAGGATGCGACGCAGGACCAGATGGATCGTCGCCGCCGGCCTGGTGGTGGCCGTGACCGGCGGGATCGCGGCCGCGGCCACCGACGGCGACAGTGACCAGGAGCTGACCGGACCAGCCCGCGACCGGGCGGTCGCGGCCGCCCTCACCGCCACCGGCGGCGGGACCGTGCTCGAGACCGAGGCCGGCGACGCCGGCGCCGCCTACACCGTCGAGATCCGCCGCCACGACGGCCGCCGAATCGAGGTAGCCCTCGACAAGGCCTTCAAGGTCATCGCCCAGGAACCCGACGACGACACCCCGGGCGAGGAGGGATCCCGGTGACCGTCCGCAGGGAACCGCCTGCCTGCCGATCGCAGCCGAGGGTGCGAGGGTCGACCGGGCCACACCGAGCTTCTCGGCGCCGGCCCGGATCACCAATGCGCGGTTCCCGGTCGGGAACCTGACCCAGGTCCTGCAACTCGGCCACGAGGCCGGGAAGCCGATGCGGATCGAGGTCATCCGGCTCCCGCGGGGCAGGGTCATCGAAGGAGGTGACGTCTACCGGTCCGAGAACATCCCCGGTCTGGTGTTCGAGCAGGACACCGTCCGGTCGACCACGGCCACGGTCGATGGCCCGCGGGGTCCGGTCAAGGGCGTGGCGATGGTCGAGGAGCTGCTCATGGACGGCACCGTCGAGCACAAGGCGTTCGCGCCCGGGTACGGCGAGTTCCAGGCCAGGGCCACCGACGAGCTGGCGACGGTCGCCCTGGCCCTGCCGATCGACGGCACCGGGGGTGGCCCGCCGGCTGGGCTGGCCGGGCTCGCCGACGCCGCCCGGACGGTCGCCGGCGCCGCGGCCGCCGCACGCTGGCCGGCCGCCGAGACCAGGGTCGCGGCCATGGTCACAGCCGCGAGGCAGGTCGTCGCGGGCGCGCCCCGGCTCCTCGCCGAGCAGCTGACCGACACCCTGGATGCCCTGGCCGCCGCCATCCGCCACCGCGACCTGGCCGATGCCCGCCGGGCGGCGCCGGCGGTCGAGCAGGCCACCCTCGACCTCCAGCTCCGCCACCGGCCGCCGGCCGAGGTCGACCTGGACCGCCTTGACCTGTGGGCCCGGCAGGTCCTGGCCGACGCCGACGCCATCGACCGGGGAGCGGTCGCCAGCGACGTCGCCACGCTCCGGGTCCTCTGGGACCGCACCGCCCACGTCGCCGAGCCCGCCGCCGGTCGGGTCGAGGCGGCCCTGAAGCCACTCGCCGCCACCACCGCCCACAAGCGCCCTAGCCCGACTTTCCTGGCTAGCTCGTGGTGGTGGGTTGAAGTACCAGGTCAGCAGGGGTGAGTGGGTCAGGCTGCTGTATTACCCACCTCAGCGTTTGGGGGCGTAGGTGTCCAGGTCGAAC
>Ga0081539_10004772_pt1 | contig 14621 bp, 11 predicted proteins | sample TabmetS4T2R2_FD_71023 | JGI IMG/M metagenome (GOLD analysis project Ga0081539, IMG submission 71023) | Tabebuia heterophylla rhizosphere microbial communities from the University of Puerto Rico - S4T2R2 | ecosystem: Host-associated > Plants > Roots > Rhizosphere ...
GGTCCATGCCGGCGTCGTGGCGGGCCAGCACGGCCTGCTCCTGCTCGGGGGTCGGGTAGCCGACCTGGAGCTTGAACAGGAACCGGTCCAGCTGGGCCTCGGGCAGGGGATAGGTCCCTTCGTACTCGACCGGGTTCTGGGTGGCCACGACCAGGAACGGCTCGGGCAGCGGATGGCCCTGGCCTTCGACCGACACCTGCCGTTCCTCCATGGCCTCCAGCAGCGAGGCCTGGGTCTTGGGCGGGGTGCGGTTGATCTCGTCGGCCAGCAGCAGGTTGGTGAACACCGGGCCCTGCCGGAACCGGAACGACCCGTCGCGCTGCTCGAAGATGACCTGCCCGGTCACGTCCGACGGCATCAGGTCGGGGGTGAACTGGACCCGCTTGAAGTCCAGGTCGAGGGTCCGGGCCAGGGTCTTGACCAGCAGCGTCTTGGCCACCCCGGGAACCCCCTCGAGCAGCACATGCCCCCTGACCAGCAGCGCCGCCACCAGCCCCGACACCGCCCCGTCCTGTCCCACGACCGCCTTGGCGATCTCGTCCCGGACCCGCAGCACCGCCCCCCTGGGCCCGACCAGCTCGGCGGTTCGCGAGGCCGGGGGGGCCGGGTCCCGCGGGGCGGGGGGCGCCGCCGCGCCGGGCAGCTGGGGCGCGGCGTCCCTCCGTGCCTCCGGAGGCGGCGGTGTCGTGTCGTTCACCGGCACACCCTACTTGGGCGCTCCGGTCGGCCGCTCGGCGGCGGGGGGCAACGGTCCCTGGCTGCACGAACGCTTCGGGCTGCAGGCGGCGCCGGATACGTGACCGGTGTTCTAGGGGACACGGATGACCTCCCGGCGGATGGTGTCGACAGCTTGGCCGAGGGCGACGAGCTCGGCCTCGTCGCGGGGTGCAGGGTGGGTGAGGGTGCGGAGGACCCGCTCGCGGGGGATGCCGGTGCGGGCGGCGACGGTGTCGGCCACCTGGTCGGGCGGGGCCGAGGGGGGCAGGCCCAGCCGCTCGGCCAGCGAGCGGCGCAGGTCGTCGGTGAGCAGCCCGGCCGCCTGCCCTCGGCCCTTGGCCCGCTGGAGCAGGTTGCCGACCGCCACCACCAGCTCGGCCCCGGGCAGCTGGACCGGCTGCGGTTCGGCCACCGGCCGGCCCAGCCGCCGGGCCCGCCACAGGGCGAGCAGGACGAAGGCCACCACCAGCTGCCACAGGGCCAGCCGGACCCGGGGGCCGATCAGGTCGCCCAGCCCGGCGGTGCCCCCGCCGGGCAGTGGCGGCTGGAGCACCTGGACGGCCGTCCCCTCGGCCGGCACCAGCAGGCTGGCCAGGAGCACCCCGTTGTCGGCCTCGCCCAGGTTCTCGTTGACCAGCACGCTGGCCCCGCCGAGGCGGACCACGGTGCCGGCGCCGACCGGCTGGACCAGCAGCCAGGCGCCGTCGTTGCGGGGGAAGCAGGCCCGGCCGCCGGCGCCCCCGGGGATCCCGAACACGACCCCGCCCGGCGCCGACACCCGGCCCACGTCGGCCAGGGCGGGCACGGCGCAGCGCCGCTCCAGCTCGGCGTCGAGCAGGCCGATGCGGGTGGTGCCGACCTGCTCCACCTCGGTGACGTCGGAGCTGGGGTCGGCCACCACCAGGGTGCCGCCCTGGCCGACCCAGTCGAGCAGCCCCTGGCGCCGGTCCGGGGTCAGGTCGTCGCTGAGCAGCAGCGCGACATCGGTCGCCGGGCCGGGCTGGCCGGCGGAGACGACCACCCGGCCGCCGAGGCCGCGCAGGACCTCCACCAGGCCCTTGGTGCCGAGCGGGCCCGGGGAGGCCGGGTCCAGGGGGTTGCCCTCGCCCTCGCGCTGGCCGCCGACCGCCACCACCAGGGCCAGCCCGAGGACCACGGCCACCCAGGGCAGGGCCCGGCCGATGGGGGACCGCGCCGCCGGCCGCCCGTCCGTCCCCGGCCGACCGCTCATGCCCGGGCCCGCTGGAGCACGCGGTCGGACAGGTCGCGCAGGTGGGCCGCCTCCCGGGCGCCGGTGTCGGACCGGCCGTACCAGGCGACCTCGAACAGCTCGGTCGCGCCGGCGAAGTCGGCCGCGGCGGCGGGCACGGCCCGCCCGACCTCGCGCCGGTACTCGCCGGCCGTGCGGCCGGGCACCTCCTCGACCAGGCCCCGGACGGCGAGGTCGGCCACCAGGGCCCGGTAGCGGGAGCGGACCGCCTCCCGCCAGGCGCCGGCCCGCTCCTGGGCGTCGGCGTCGGCGCGCCAGTCGGCCGCCGACCGCCGTCGGCCCGCCGGCACCACCGCGGCCACCTCGGCGCTCGGGGTCAGCCCCCGGGAGAACCGGGCCACCAGCACTCCGACCCCGGCCAGGATCAGCGCCAGCAGCACCAGCCCGACGATCCCGCCGGCCCCACTGCCGGCGATCGCCCCCAGCAGCCGGCCGATCACCTCCAGCACCCAGTCGTAGGCCCGCTCGACCAGCGACCGCTCGGCCGGCCGGAACTCGGGCCGGGCCAGGACCTCCCGGACCACCTCCCGGACCTGTTCCGGGTCCCGGGCCGGCACCCGCAGCTCCCCCCGCCCCTGCCCAACCCCCCAGGCGACCCCGGCCATCCCCGCCCGCCAGGCGGCCCCCGGGCGCAGGGGGGCGCGGTCAGCGGGGCGGGGCACTGCGGGCCAGGTCGGCGGCGATCATCTGCAGGTCGAACCCTTCGTTCCTGATCCGGAGGTCGAAGTAGACCAGGGTGGCCAGGATGGCCACGAACGGCGTCGTCACCAGGGCGGGCAGGATGGCGCCGATGGCGGCCAGGATCCATCCCCAGCGGTAGCCAACGGCCAGGGCGGCCAGCGAGAACGGCGTGGCCAGGATGTTCCCGAGGATCCCGGCCAGCAGGCCGCTGACGATGCCGATGCCCATGACCGGCCAGAACCGTGGCCGGACCAGGACCACCGAGCGGGCCATGGTCTGGATCGGTCCCGCCTCCTCGAGCATCACCACCGGGGTGGCCACGAGGAAGAAGGTCATCGGGACCAGCGCCCCGACCAGGCAGAGCACAAGGCCGGCGCCCTTGAGCAGCAGGGTCAAGAAGAACACGGCCAGCAGGACGAGGGACCGCCGGCCGGTGGCCCGCATCGCCTCACCGGCCGTGAGCTCGCCGCCGAGGTAGCTGGCGGCGACGATGCTGGAGGTGGCGCCGCCGATGAACGGGGTCACCAGGATGGTCGCGAAGGCGGCGATCAGGCTGCCGACGATGGGGCCGGTCGACGACCCGGGGCCGCTCGCCTCCTCGAGCAGGGACGGGTCCTGCATGAGGTCGAAGAAGCCGTAGCCGCCGAGCAGGTCGCGCTGGAAGAACGCCGCCACCAGGTTGACAGGGATCAGGAACACGGCCGCGACCAGGACGATCGCCTTCAGGTTGGCCTTGAGGAGCCGGAACGAGCCGTCCAGGAGGTCGCTGAACATCATCGGGTGCAGCGGCAGGGGGCCGGTCCGCGCCGACCCGGCCTTGGGCAGCGGCGGGTACGGCGACACCGGCCCCCACCCCGGCCCGCCAGGCCCCGGCACCCCCCATCCCGACGGCGGTGGCGCCTCACCCCCGGGTGGCTCCCACGGGACCGCCGACCCCTCGGCGGGCGCGGCGGGCTCACCCGGCCCGGACTGGCCCGGGGGCTCCCAGGGTGGTGTGCTGGCCACGGCCCTCCTCGCATCGGCGCTCGCGCGCATTGTCACGAGGGCGACCGGGCCGGTCAACGGCGTCCGTGACGTCTGTGGAGAAGGTTGCCACTCCACTGTTGGGCCGTGACGTGACATCCTTGGCCGATTGTCGGTGCTGGGAAGGGGGCGGTATTGCGTGAAGGGCAGGGTACTGGTCGTCGACGACGACCCGTCGCTCGGCGAAATGCTCGGGATCGTCCTGCGCCAGGAAGGCTTCGAGCCGGTGTTCGTCCGGTCCGGCGACCAGGCCATCGCCGCCTTCCACCAGGCCAAGCCCGACCTGGTCCTGCTCGACCTGATGCTCCCCGGCAAGGACGGCCTGGAGATCTGCCGCGAGCTGCGCCTGGAGTCCGGCGTGCCGATCGTGATGCTGACCGCCAAGACCGACACCGTCGACGTCGTCCTCGGCCTCGAGTCGGGGGCCGACGACTACATCACCAAGCCGTTCTCGGCCAAGGAGCTGGTGGCCCGCATCCGGGCCCGGCTGCGCCGCCGCGACACCGACGGCGCCGAGACCCTCCGCTTCCACGACATCGAGATGGACGTCATGGCCCACCAGGTGACCAAGGGCGGCAAGCCGGTCAACCTGACCCCGCTCGAGTTCGAGCTGCTGGCCACCCTGGCCCGGCGGCCACGGCAGGTGTTCACCCGCGAGGTGCTGCTGGAGCAGGTCTGGGGCTACCGCTACGCCGGCGACACGCGGCTGGTGAACGTGCACGTCCAGCGGCTGCGGGCCAAGATCGAGGACGACCCGGAGAACCCGCGGGTGGTGCAGACTGTGAGAGGCGTCGGCTACCGGATCGGGCCGGAGGGCGGCGCCGCGGAGTCCTCGGCGCAGGCGGGTGATCAGGGATAGCACTGGGCCGCTTCAGCCTCGCCCGGCTCGACCTGCGGGCCAGGGTGGTGCTGTTCACGTCGGCGATCGTGGTCGGGGCGCTGCTGCTGCTGGGCGCGGCCCTCCACGCCCTGCTGGCCAAGTCCCTGTACACCCAGCAGAGCTCGGACGCGGTCCAGCAGGTCAGCGCGCTCACCCGGCGGGTCGAGCCGGGCGAGGCGTCGGGCCTGAGCACCACCGAGGTCCAGGAGATGCTGCAGACCCGGCTGCGCACCGGCTCGGGCGGCCAGCCCAGCTTCAAGGCGCTGGTCCTGCGGGGCGCCGACGGGACCGCGGACTCCTCGGACGACAACTTCAGCATCCAGGATGTCCCGCAGGCCCTGGCCGAGCGGGTCGGGGGCCGCAAGGAGCTGGCCTTTGTGTACATCCGCTCGCCCGTCCCGCCGGGCCGGATGCTGGTCGTGGGCGCCCCCATCCGCGTCGACGAGAGCGACGGCGGCATCCAGCAGGCCTACTTCTTCTATCCCCTGAACTTCCAGGAGGAGACCCTCGCCAAGCTCCGCAACTTCCTGCTGATCGTGGGCGCGGGGCTGCTGGCGGCCGTGGTCATCCTGGCCGCGATCTCCATCGGCCGGGTGCTCAAGCCGATCCAGCGGGCCCGGGACGTGGCCGAGGAGATCGCGGCCGGCAACCTGGCCGCCCGCATCCCCCAGGCGACCAGCCAGGACGACTTCGGCAAGCTGGCCGAGTCGTTCAACCGCATGACCGACAACCTGGCCCAGAAGATCGGCGAGCTGGAGCACGTCGGCAGCCTCCAGGCCCGGTTCGTGTCCGACGTCAGCCACGAGCTGCGCACGCCCCTGGCCACGGTCCGTATGGCCGCCGACTACATCCACGCCGCCCGCACCGGCCTGCCCCCGGACGCCCAGCGGGCCGCGGTGCTGCTGGAACGCGAGCTGGAGCGGTTCGAGAACCTGCTCGAGGACCTGCTGGAGATCAGCCGCTTCGACGCCGGCGTGATCAACCTGGAGCCGGTCGAGGTCGACGTCGGCGGGCTCCTGGACGAGGTGGTGGACGCCCTCGACCCGATCGCCCACGGCCGCAAGGTCGACGTCGGCCTGGAGATCGACCGCGGCCAGGGCCACCCCCTGGTTGCCGCCGACCCCCGCCGGCTCGATAGGGTGTTCTCCAACCTGGTGAAGAACGCCATCGAGCACACCGAGGAGGGCGGGGTGCGGATCTGGGTCGGCCGCCGCGGCCGCGACGTGGTCGTCACCGTCGCCGACGAGGGCGAGGGGATCCCGGCCGAGGACCTGCCCCACATCTTCGAGCGCTTCTACCGGGCCGACGTCCACCGGGCCAGGACCCTCGGCGGCACCGGGCTCGGGCTGGCCATCGCGCTCGAGAACGTCAACCTGCACCGGGGCTCGATCGACGTCCAGAGCGAGGTCGGCCGTGGCTCCACCTTCACCGTCACCCTGCCGGCGATCGATCCCAAGCTCGAGCCGATGGACGGCCAGGTGGCCGAGCCGCAGCCTGAGCCCGCCCCCGCGCCGGAGGTCGCCGTCGGTGGGTAGCGGCCACGCCCGACTCCTCCGTCCCCTGGTCGCCGTGACGACCCTGCTCGGGCTGGCCGCCTGCACGGCCGGGGTCCCGCAGACCGGGAACGTGGTCGTGGTCAGCCCGGTCACCTCGACCCCGCAGCCCGTGGACCCCCAGGCCCTCCAGGACCCCGGCGGCCCGATCTCCGGGCAGTCGGACAGCGAGGTCGCGGTCGGGTTCATGAACGCCATGAACACCGGCGACGTCTCCAAGATCCAGCGGTGGGTGATGCCGAGCGCCCACCCCCAGGTTGCCGCCTGGGCCAAGCCGACGGCCACGGTGCGGGTCTACAGCGTCTTCGAGCCGGGCCCGGAGCGGGTCAGCGGCGTGCGCCGGATCGTGCCCATCAAGGTGAAGGTGGTCGGCCAGCTGCGCGACGGCCGCGACTGGTACCCGTCCACCGGTGAAGACCTGCTCAGCCTGGAGGTGCAGCGCGACGGGACCGAGGCGCGGGTCGCCAACCCGGGCTCGGCCATCTGGGTCCGCGACGTCGACTTCAGCAAGCTGTACGCCCCGGCCGAGGTGTACCTGGCGCCCGACCTGACCGACCCCTCGCCCCACCTGGCGCCGGTCCCGGTGTTCGTGCCCACCGGCACCGGGAGCGACCCCGAGACCGCGGCCCAGCTGCGGGTCAAGGGCGCCCTCAGGCTGCTGCTGGACGGCCCCCAGGGCCGCTACGGGAACCTGGCCACGGCGATCCCGCCGGGCACGACCCTGGACGGCTTCCGGTACGCCAGGAACGTCGTCACGCTCAACCTCAACCGAAGGTTCATGGAGCCGGGTGGGCCGGGACAGCTCCGGATCGGCCAGCTGCGGGTCGGCCAGCTCGTCTGGACGGTGAACCGGCTGATCCCGACCGCCTCGGTCCGGATCCTGGTCGAGGGCGACCCCGTGCACAGCGTCGGCATCGACCGGTTCCCGGTCGACCGGCGGTGGAGCCGCCAGGACGACCCGCTGCTGGGGATGTGGCCGCAGCGGTCCCCCAAACGCGCCGACGACTCGATCGTGTTCGTGCGCCACGGCGAGATCTACGAGATCGCCCCCGCGTCTGGCCAGTCGCCGAGGCCGGTCGAGGTCATCGCCCCCAGCCCCAAGTCCGTCCCGACCTGGTCGCCCGACCGGCGCTCGATGGCCTTCCTGGTCGGCAGCGGGACCACCCAGTCGCTGTGGCTGGTCCCGCCCGAAGGCCCCGAGGGCCAGGCCGAGCGGGTCACCGCGGGCCTGCCCGGCAAGCTGTCGCCGCCCACCTGGAGCCCGGACTCGAACCGGGTCTACACCGTCCTCAGGGACGGGGCCGGGGCCCGCCTGCTGGAGATCACCCGCAGGACCCTGCGGCGCCGGTTCCTCAGCCTCCCGCCGCTGCCGTCCGGCATCCAGCCCGCCAGCATCGCCGTCAGCCCCGACGGGGCGTTCGTGCTCGCCGTGGGCGACCGACCCGACCGCAAGGTCGAGGAGGCCGAGCCGGTCCCCGGCGGCCAGCTCTACCTCGGCCAGTTCGGCCCCGACGGCGTCACCGGCTGGTCCGAACGCCAGATCGCCCCCGGCCTCGGCCGCATCTTCAGCCCGGTGTGGGTCGATCCGGTCACCGTCGGCTTCATCGCCGAGACCGACAACAAGGACGACCTCGGCAAGCTCTGGACGATCAAGTCCGACGGCTGGAACCCCACCGCCGTCCTCAACGACACCGACATCCCCATCGGCGACATCGGCAACAATCTCACCGTCGACCCCACCGGCACGTCGTTCGTGGTCACGGCCCGTTCCAGCAGCGGCGCCTCCCTCTGGATGGTCAACCGCCAGGAGAAGACCGTCACCTACCTCACCCTCCCGGCCCCCGACGCCTTCGACACCGACCCGAGCTTCGCCAGCCGGTGAGGGTGGGCGGGCGGCCCGTCACCACCGCCACGGGCGGCCCGTTCCCACCGCCACGAGCCCGTTCCCACCGCCACGGGCCGCCCGGCGCCCTTCTGTGCTCCTGGCCGCACCGGTTGTGGGCCCCGCCTGGCCAGGATGGAGATCGGTCGCCCTCTCCCTCATTGAGCGCCCGCGTGGACGGACCGGCCCCGGTCGCCGGGGCTGTGGACAGGCTCGAGCGGTAGTCGTCGCGGGCGGTTAGCCTGCGGCCATGATCCTCCTCGACGTGCTGAGCGGGCTGCTGCGGCCGGCCAGCTGCCTGGCCTGTGGCGTGCCGGAGGCCTGGCCATGCTGCGGCCGCTGCCTGCCGCCCGACCCCGGCGACGTCGGGCCGTGGCCCCTGGCCGCCGACCCCGACCTCCCCTGCTGGGCCCTGGGGCCGTACCGGGACGCCCTGCGGACCGCGGTGCTGGCCGGCAAGCTCGACGGCCAGCCGGCCGCCCTGGCCGAGCTCGGCCGTCGCCTCGGGACCGCCCTGGCCACCGCGGGGGTCGGCGCGGACCTGGTCACCTACGTCGCCGCCCGGCGGGCCGCCGGCCACCCCCGCGACCATGCCGAGCGGATCGCCCGCGGGGTCGGTGCCGCCCTGGACGTCCCCGTGGCCGGCCTGCTGGCCCCGGCCCGCGGCCGCGACCTGGGCCGCGCCCGCCGAGCGGCCCGGTCACCCGTCCGCCGGCCTCCCACCCGGCCGCCCCCGGTGGCCCGCCGGCGGCTGGCGGGCGGACGGATCCTGCTGGTGGACGACCTGGCCACCACCGGTGCCACCCTCGCCGGCGCCGCCGACGCCCTCCGTCTCGCCGGCGCCCGCCGGGTCGAGGCCGCGGTCCTCGCCACCGCCCCGACCGCCCTGACGCCGACCGCCCGGCCGCCCCCGCCCGTCCCATCGGCCCTGCTCATGGAGGTCGCATTGTGTGGTTGTGACCCGTTTTCGTGTGTAGAATCCGGCCAATACGACCCGCGGGCTGTGAAGGAGGTCAGCCCGCATGCCGAGGTGATCTGGCAGGCAGGGCCATGCGTCCCGTTCGGGTTGCAGGGCTCGATGGGGGGGTATGGCTGGCTCGATCGGATCGAGTCCAGCGACCGGATGGGGAGCTGCCCATGCAGGTGACGGTGAAGGGAAAGAACACCACCGTGCCCGAGCGGGTCCGCGCGCGGGCCGAGCACAAGCTCGCCAAGCTTCAGCGCTTCGACGACCGCATCCTGGCCATGGACGTGGAGTTCTCGGAGGAGCGCAACCCGCGCGTCGCCGACCCGCACCGCGTCGAGGTCACCCTGACCACCAAGTCGGGCCTCGTCCGCGCCCACGCCAACGCCACCGACCCGGCCGCCGCCGTCGACCAGGTCATCGACCGCCTCCAGCGGCAGGTGAAGAAGCTCAAGGGCCGGCGGGTGGACCGCACCCAGCACGCCGAGGGGGTCAAGGCCATCCCCCCGCTGCCTCCTGAGGAGCTCGGGGAGGCACCCGGAGCACCCGGGTCGGCCGGGGTCGGCGAGGCCGACCCTGTGGACGGCGATGAGACCGACCAGGCCAAGGTCGTGTACCGTCGCCCTGACGGCGACTCCGGGCCCGACGAGCCCGAACCGTGAGCAGCCAGCAAGGAACCAGGGGGGTCCGGGGGCTCATGCCGCATCCGGCCGCCCCCGGCTGGATCAGGGAGTGAGAGGGGAGAGCGTGGCCGACGACCGGCAGGCGCGACCGCGGGGCGCGAACGACGCCATCCGCGTGCTGATCGTGGACGACCACGCGTTGTTCCGCCGTGGGCTCGAGATGGTGCTCGAGCAGGAGGACGACGTCGAGGTTGTAGGGGAGGCCGGCGACGGCGCCGAGGCCATCGAGAAGGCCCAGGAGCTGATGCCCGACGTGGTGCTGATGGACGTCCGCATGCCGCGCCGCAGCGGCATCGAGGCGACCCAGACCATCAAGGACCTCATCCCCCACGCCAAGATCCTGATGCTGACCATCTCCGACGAGGAGGCCGACCTCTATGACGCCATCAAGGCCGGCGCCAACGGCTACCTCCTCAAGGAGATCTCGATCGAGGAGGTCGCCAACGCGATCCGCTCGGTCGCCCAGGGCCAGTCCCTGATCTCGCCGTCGATGGCCTCCAAGCTCCTCAACGAGTTCGCGACCATGGTCAAGCGGGCCGACGAGAAGCAGCAGGTCCCCACCCCGCGCCTCACCGAGCGCGAGATGGAGGTCCTCAAGCTCGTCGCCAAGGGCCACAACAACCGCGACATCGCCAAGGAGCTGTACATCTCGGAGAACACCGTCAAGAACCACATCCGCAACATCCTCGAGAAGCTGCACCTGCACTCGCGGATGGAAGCGGTGGTCTACGCGGTCCGCGAGAAGCTTCTCGAGATCAAGTAGGGCCATGGCGCCCTCCGCAGCGGCTCGAACCGTGCCCGGCGAGGATCGGTAGCGGGTCGCGATGGCCGCCGTGCTCGCGCTGGACGTCGGCGGCACCAAGCTGGCCGCGGCGGTGGTCGACGACACCGGCCGCATCCTCGGGCGCGGCCGGGTGCCCTCGCCGACCGGGACCGACCCCGAGGTGCTGTACGAGGCCCTGCTGGCCTGCGCCGCCGCCGCCCTGCGAGGCGCCGACGTCAGCCCCGGCGACCTCGACGGGATCGGGGTCGCCGCCGCCGGCCCGATGGTGTGGCCCTCGGGCGAGGTCTCGCCGCTCAACATGCCCGCCTGGCGCGGCTTCCCGCTGCGCAAGCGCCTGGCCGAGGAGTTCGACGCCGAGCGGGTCCTGATCCACAACGACGCCGTCGGGCTGACCGTCGGCGAGCACTGGAAGGGCGCCGGGGCCGGCACCGCCAACCTGCTCGGCATCACCGTCTCCACCGGAGTCGGCGGCGGCCTCATCCTCGACGGCCGCCTGTACCACGGCACCACCGGCAATGCCGGCCACGTGGGCCACGTCGTGGTCGAGCCCGACGGCCCGGCCTGCGCCTGCGGCGGGCGCGGCTGCGTCGAGGCGATCGCCTCGGGCCCCAACACGGTCCGCCACGCCCTTGACGACGGCTGGCGCCCCCGGCCCGGGGTGGTGGCCGACGGGGTCGCGCTGGCCGCCGCGGCCGCCGCCGGGGACCAGGTCGCCCTGCGCCACGTGGCCAGGGCCGGCCGGGCCGTGGGCACAGCCATCGCCTCCTGCGCCAGCCTGCTCGACCTCCAGGTGGCGGCCATCGTGGGCGGCTTCTCCCAGTCCGGCCCGCCGTTCTGGGACCCGCTCCAGGAGGCCTTCGCCGCCCACGCCGGGCTCCCGTTCGCTGCCGCCTGCCAGGTCGTCCCCGGCCAGCTGCCCGACACGGCCGGCCTGCTCGGCGCGGCCGCGTTCGTGCTCGTGCCCGAACGCTACGGCTGGGACCCCGACCCCGCCCCCGGTCACTAGAATGGGACGTTGGCTGCAACTGAGCTCCGGCGGGTGATGGTCGGCCCACCGGTCTGAGGAGGAACCCGACCGTGGTGCTGTCCAAGGTCCTGAGCTTCGGCGAGGGCAAGGACCGTCGTCGCTGTGAGGCGATGGTCCCCGAGATCAACGCCTTCGAGAAGGCAATGCAGGCACGCTCCGGCGCCGAGCTGCGCCAGCTCACCGACACCTTCCGCAAGCGGCTGGCCGACGGCCAGACCCTCGACGACCTGCTCCCCGAGGCCTTCGCGGCGGTGCGCGAGGCCAGCGTCCGCACCCTCGGCAAGCGCCATTTCGACGTCCAGCTGGTCGGCGGGACGGCGCTGCACTGGGGCCACATCGCCGAGATGAAGACCGGCGAGGGCAAGACCCTGACCTCGACCCTGGCCGCCTACCTCAACGCCCTCACCGGCGACGGCGTCCACATCGTCACCGTCAACGACTACCTGGCCAAGCGCGACGCCGAGTGGATGGGGGTCATCCACCGCTTCCTCGGGCTCGACGTCGGGGTCATCCTGGCCACCATGCAGCCGCACGAGCGGCGGCCGGCCTATGACGCCGACATCACCCACGGCACCAACAACGAGTTCGGCTTCGACTACCTGCGCGACAACATGGCCGTGTTCACCGAGGACCTCGTCCAGCGCGGCCACGCCTACGCCATCGTGGACGAGGTCGACTCGATCCTGGTCGACGAAGCCCGCACCCCGCTGATCATCTCCGGGGCCACCGAACAGGGCCATCGCTGGTACCAGCAGTTCGCCCGCCTCGCCCCACGGCTGCGCAAGGACGAGCACTACGAGGTCGACGAGGGCAAGCACACCGTCTCCATCAACGAGGCCGGCATCGCCAGGGTCGAGGAGCTGCTCGGGATCGAGAACCTCTACGACGCGATCAACACCCCGCTGGTCCACCACCTCCAGAACGCCATCCGGGCCAAGGAGCTGTACCGGCGCGACGACGAGTACATGGTCCGCGACGGCGAGGTCCTGATCGTGGACGAGTTCACCGGGCGGGTGCTGGAGGGTCGCCGCTACTCCGAGGGGCTGCACCAGGCCATCGAGGCCAAGGAGGGCGTGCCCATCAAGGAGGAGAACCAGACCTACGCCACCATCACCCTCCAGAACTACTTCCGCATGTACGACAAGCTGGCGGGGATGACCGGCACGGCCAAGACCGAGGCAGCCGAGTTCAACCACATCTACAAGCTGGGCGTGGTCGAGGTCCCGACCAACCAGCCGATGATCCGCGAAGACCACGGCGACGTCATCTACAAGACCGAGCAGGCCAAGTTCGAGGCCCTGGTCGACGAGATCGTCGAGCGCCACGACCGCGGCCAGCCGATCCTGGTCGGCACCGTCTCGATCGAGAAGTCCGAGCGGGTCAACCGCCTCCTCGAGAAGCGGGGCATCAAGGCCGAGGTCCTCAACGCCAAGCACCATGAGCGCGAGGCCCACATCATCGCCCAGGCGGGCCGGCTGGGCGCGGTCACCGTCGCCACCAACATGGCCGGCCGCGGGGTCGACATCATGCTCGGCGGCAACGTCGAGTACCTGGCCGACGAGGCGCTGCGGGCCAAGGGCATGGACCCCCTGGAGACCCCGCCCGAGGAGTGGAACGCGGCCCGCCAGGCGGCCATCGAGGACAAGACCCGCCAGGTCGCCGACGAGCACCAGCAGGTCGTCGACCGGGGCGGCCTGGCCGTGCTCGGCACCGAGCGCCACGAGTCCCGGCGCATCGACAACCAGCTCCGCGGCCGCTCTGGCCGCCAGGGCGACCCGGGCGAGTCGCGGTTCTACCTGTCGCTCGAGGACGACCTGATGCGCATGTTCGCCACCCGCACCGTCGGCAACCTGATGGAGCGGCTCTCGTTGCCCGACGACGTGCCCATCACCCACCGGCTGGTGACCAGGGCCATCGCCAACGCCCAGCGCCAGGTCGAGTCGCAGAACTTCGAACGCCGCAAGAACGTCCTCAAGTACGACGAGGTCATGGACAAGCAGCGCCAGGTCATCTACGACACCCGCCGCCGCATCCTGGAAGGCGGCGACGAGCTCCGCGACCAGACCCTCGGCTTCCTCGGCGACGCCGTCAGCGGCCTGGTCGCCGAATACTGTCCCCAGGGCGTCTACCCCGAGGAGTGGGACCTGGACGGCCTCTTCAAGGCGCTCGCCCAGCTGTATCCGACCGAGCTCGACCCCGACACCCTCGACCTCGAGGGCCTCGACCACGCCGAGTTCGAGAACCTGCTCCTCGACGACGCCGAACGCGCCTACAAGCAGCGCGAGACCGAATTCGGCGCCGACCTCCTGCACGCCTTCGAGCGCCGCGTCCTGCTGACCGTGCTCGACCGCCACTGGCGCGAGCACCTCTACGAGATGGACTACCTCCAGGAGGGCATCGGCCTGCGCGCCATCGGCCAGCGCGACCCCCTGGTCGAATACCAGCGCGAAGGCTTCGACATGTTCCAGGCCATGCAGGACTCGATCAAACGCGAGGCCGTCGCCTACGTCTTCAACGCCTCCATCCAGGTGGTCGACGAGGAAGAGGAACGCCGCCAGATGCCAACGGCCCCGCCGACTCAGCTCTCCTCCGCCATCACCGAAGCCGAACAGGCCGCCGCAGCCCAGACCCAGCGCGTCTCCGGCAAGAAGGTCGGCCGCAACCAGCCCTGCCCCTGCGGTTCGGGCAAGAAGTACAAGCTCTGCCACGGCGCCGCCGCCCCTCGCCCCTGACCAGCCCCGGCGTCCCGAAGCCGCCCAGGCCGAGCGGACCCAGCAACCTCAGACGTACGCGCTCCACGAGGCGGCCAGTCAGGCGGTGCTGGCCGAGCGGGCCCGCCACGCCCTGGCGATCTCGGCCCCCGCCGACCCAGCGGTGGACCAGGGCCGCCACCGGGCGGTGGTGCGGGGTCGCCACGGGCGATGGAACAGGGCCGCCACGAGCGGTGGGAAGCAGTCGCTCCCCGGCGGTGGTGCGGGTCGCTCCCCGGCGGTGCTGCGGGTCGGCTACCGCGCGGTGGTGCGGGTCGCTCCTAAAGCGGCCTTCCGAAGGTTCTGTCCGTATCTGTCGGGGAGCCAGGGTGAGCTGTCGGGGGCGGCGGTGACCAGCAGCTGGGCGGGGCTGCGAGCGTGGAAGAAGCTATGGACTTGGCGGATGC
>Ga0081539_10004773_pt1 | contig 14621 bp, 11 predicted proteins | sample TabmetS4T2R2_FD_71023 | JGI IMG/M metagenome (GOLD analysis project Ga0081539, IMG submission 71023) | Tabebuia heterophylla rhizosphere microbial communities from the University of Puerto Rico - S4T2R2 | ecosystem: Host-associated > Plants > Roots > Rhizosphere ...
ACTCGCCGCTGGCCGCCGCGGCCCCGGCGGGTTCCCCTTCCCCCTCGTGGACACCGGCAAGATCAAGGTCTACTCGTGGGCAGAGGTCAGCAGCTGGCTCCGCGACGTCCTCGGCGAACCCGTCCCCGCTCCCAACAGCGACCTCGTCCTCGCCGACGCCGCCCTCCGACTCGCCACACAGGCCGCCGAGACCGGGCATCAAGCCGAAGTCGCCCTCCTCCTCAGCGCCTGAGAAGTCCAGCAACGAAGGCGACCAGACCCCCGAAATGCTCCACTACCCCACCCAGGTATCTGCTCAAGGGATCCCGGGCCGACAGTGGTCGATCTGGGTGAACGGCAATCGGCGAGTGACGTTCCGGTTCATCGATAGCGACGTCGAGCTTGTCGACTATCAGGACTACCACTGATCAGGAGGTGACCATGGCGATGAAGAACCCGGTGCATCCGGGTGAGATCCCCCGTGAAGACGTGCTAGGCGGACTCGGCGTGAGCGTCGTGGAGGCAGCCTCCAGGCTGGAGGTCTCCCGAGTGACCCTGAGCAGGGTGCTCCACGCTGACGCCCGGGTGAGCCCCAGCCTGGCCGTGCGCCTGGAAGAGGCCGGCGTGGGCACGGCCAGCGCGTGGCTGGCCATGCAGGCCGCGCACGACCTGGCCGCCGAGCGGGCCTCCGGGAGACCGAGGGTACGCCGGCTCGACTCCGTCGCCTGAGCGCGGACTGGAGCTCCCACATCGTAGAGGGTTCAGATCATCAGCACCCCGGCCAGCGACGCCCAACACAACCGGTCATGATGGGCCGACTCGCACCAATTTGATGCCCAGCGGCGCGACGCGGCGATCCGGCAGCGAACCGGCCTCGGTCAACGCTGCTGGTCAGAGCCAGTGGGGCGGGCGGGGTTCGAACCCGCGACCGACGGATTATGAGTCCGCTGCTCTGACCTGTTGAGCTACCGCCCCGCGACGGGCTGCGCCGCCCGCCATGCGCACCCTACCCAGCACCCGCGGACACCGCGGTACGAAGGCAATGCCCGCCAGCCCGCACGCCGGACCGGCGAAGGTTCCGATTGAAGCGGTTAAGGACGCATTCACGGACGGTTCTTCCGGTCCGACGTGCGGACTGCCCGGGTACGAACCGCCCGCGAACGCCGGTCATGACAGCTAAGCCTCGCCGCGCACGTGCCGGGCCACGTTCGACACGTCCTCGTCGCCGAACCCGGCCGCCACCAACCGCTCCTCCAACCCGGCCACCAGACGCGCGACGTCAAGCTCCAGTCCCAAGGCATCCGCCTCGCGCAGCGCAATCCGCACGTCCTTGAGATGCAGCGACGTGCGGAATCCCAACGGATACCGCGAATTCACCATGTTGACTGCTCGGTTCCGCAGCACCCAGGAGTCCGCCGCCCCCGCGCCGAGCGCCTCCACCAACGCCTCCGCCGGCAACCCAGCGCGTTCGGCGTAGACCAAGCCTTCGGCCACCCCGGTGTATACCCCCGCGAGGATCACCTGGTTCACCGCCTTCGCCGCCTGTCCCGCCCCCGCCGGCCCGAGGTGGGTGATCCGCCGCCCGAACGCCTCCAGCACCGGCATCGCCTTCGCGACCGCGTCCGGCGAGCCCCCGGCGAACACCGTCAACGTTCCCCGCTCGGCGCCCTCGGATCCCCCGGACACCGGCGCATCCACGAACAGCCGCCCACCGGCCTCCAACTCCGCCGCCAGTCGGCGCGCCAGCGACGGAGAGACCGTCGAGCAGTCGACCAGCACCGATCCCTCGCCCAGACCGGCTGCGACGCCGCTCGGCCCGAGCACGACCGCCTCGAGGTCAGGATCGTCGGACACGCACGTCAGGACGGCGTCCACCGACTGCGCCAAGGCCTCCGGCGAGGACGCGAGCGTCGCGCCGGACGCCACAAGCGGCTCCGCCCGCGCCGCGGTCCGGTTCCACACCGAGACGTCATGTCCCGCTGTGATCAGATGCCGCGCCATCGGCGCGCCCATCGTTCCGAGCCCGATCACGCCCACACGCAGATCCGCCATGGGCAGGACACTGCCACACCACAGCGGTAGCGGGCGCCTCAAGCGGGATCAGCTGCCGGGGCGGCGCCGGGCAAGGGTCGAGTCCCGCACCACCAACTCCGGCGTGAACTGGACCTGGCGGTGCGCGTGCGGGGTGCGCCCGGCCGCGGCGCGATCCTCCTCCAGGAGCAACTCCGCGGCGGTTCGGCCGAGAAGATCGCGCGGCTGCCGCACGGACGTCAGCGGCACGGCCGCGGCCGCGGCGAACTCGATGTCGTCGTACCCGACGATCGCGACGTCATCCGGCACGGCGAACCCGTACTGGGTCAGCTGCTGCAGCATGCCGAGAGCCACCAGGTCGTTGGCGCAGAACGCCGCCGTAGGGCGGCGGCGTGCGGGCAACCCGGTCAGCCGCTCGCCCGCGCGACGGCCTTCCGCGACGGTGAGCCCGTGGGTGTCGATCACCGTGAGGGCATGCTCCTCCAGCCCGGCGGCCGCCACCGCACGCTGCGCGCCGTGCAGTCGGTCCCGGACCTGCACGATCCCTTGCGGCCCACCGACGAACGCCACCCGGCGGTGCCCCAGCTCAAGTAGGTGAGCCGTGCCGAGGTCGCCCCCCTCCACGTCATCGACCGACACGCTGCAGCCCTCGAAACCGCCATGTTCGGCGCGGTCCAGAAGCACCACAGGGATGCCCCGATCCTGCAGAGCGGCCAGCCGGGCGCCGTCGGCGTCGACTGGCGTGATGAGCACCCCACGGACGCGCTGCTCCAGGAGCAGGTCGAGGTAGTCGTCCTCGCGCCGGGCGTCCTGGTCACTGTTGCAGAGGAACAGCGCCAGTCCGGCGGCGCGGGCCGCCTCCTCGACGCCGCGAGCGACGTCGGTGAAGAACGGGTTGCCGGCGTCCAGCAGGACATAGGCGATCGTCCGGCTGCGCCCGGCGCGCAACTGTCGCGCCGACTCGTTGCGGATGAAGCCCAACTCAGCAATCGCCTGCTCCACCTTCAGCCGCGTCGAAACGCTCACCTGGGTGGGCCGGTTGAGCACGTTGGAGACCGTTCCGACCGATACTCCCGCCCGGGCGGCGACGTCCTTGATCCCAGGGGGACTCATCGGGCGCCTCCCCTCGCGGCCACGTTAGATCGGGTCATCGAAGTTGAACCGTTCCATAATTCCCGTCCGAAGCGCAAGATCTGACGCGAGCAGGCACCGGCGAGTCGCCATCGCCAGCGTGACATCACGACATCGCCAACATTTCGGCGGAACGACCCCGAACCCGTTGACGCGTTGCCCCCGTCACATTTACGGTAGCCCGGTCAGCGCGATATGAATCGATTCACCACCGTTGACCGGACCCATGACACGGAGGGCCGACGCCGATGACGCCGCTCGTTGACGTCCGTGACGTCGCCAAGGCGTTCGGCGGGGTCCATGCGCTGCGGGACGCGTCCCTGACCCTTTTCGCCGGTGAGATCCACGCGCTCCTCGGTGAGAACGGCGCGGGCAAGTCCACGTTGCTCAAGGCTCTCGCCGGTGTTCACCGCACGGACGCAGGCGAGATCGACATCGACGGGGCGCCGTTCGAGCAGGGCAGCACCCGCCGCTCCCTGGAACAAGGCGTCGCCGTCATCTATCAGGAGCCGAGCCTGTTTCCCGACCTCTCGCTCGCTGAGAACGTCTTCATCGGCCGGCAGCCGGTGACCGGCCGCGGCTCCGTCGACTGGGCCGCGATGCGACGCAACGCCAAGGCACTGTTCACCCAGCTCGGGGTGGACCTTGACCCCGACCGCCGCGCCCAGGGCTTGTCGATCGCCGACCAGCAGATCGTGGAGATCGCCAAGGCTCTGTCCACCAGCGCCCGCGTCATCGTCATGGACGAGCCCACGGCGGCTCTGTCCGCCGCCGAGGCGGGCCGTCTCCTCGACGTCGCTCGGCGGCTGCGCGACGGCGGAGCAGCCGTCGTCTTCGTCAGCCATCGCCTCGACGAGGTCTTCAGCCTGTGCGACCGGCTCACGGTCATGCGCGACGGGTCCACCGTCGCCTCCGCCCTCGTCGCGGACACCACACCCTCGCAAGTTGTCCGGTGGATGGTCGGCCGAGAGCTGACCGATCTGTTCCCCAAGCTCGAGACCACCCCCGGCGACGTCGTCCTGCGAGTGGAGGGCCTGACGTCGCACGGCGTCTTCGACGACATCAGCTTCGAGGTCCACGCCGGGGAGATCGTCGCACTCGCCGGCCTGGTCGGGTCCGGCCGCAGCGAAGTGGTCCGGGCGATCTTCGGGATCGACCGGTACGACGACGGCCGGGTCGAGGTGCTCGGCAAGCCACTGCCCCCTGCTGACCCCCGGGCCGCCCTCGCACGCGGTGTCGCGCTCGTTCCAGAGGACCGCCGCCAGCAGGGGCTGTTCATGCCCGCATCCATCGTGCGTAACACCTCCATGGTGGTGCTGGGCGGGCTGTCCCGGTTCGGCATCGTGGGGCGAGGTCGCGAACGGAGCGTGGCCGCGGAATGGGCACAGCGCCTGCGGCTGCGCCACGGCGGGCTGGACGAGCCGGTCGAGCGGCTCTCCGGCGGCAATCAGCAGAAGGTCGTGCTGTCGAAATGGCTTGCGACCAACCCCCGGCTGCTAGTCGTCGACGAGCCAACCCGGGGTATCGACGTCGCCACGAAGGCGGAGGTGCACCGACTGCTGTCCGAGCAGGCCGGCAAGGGCCTGGCCGTGCTCATGATCTCCAGCGAGCTGCCGGAGGTCCTCGGCATGGCGGATTGCGTGCTCGTCATGCGTGAGGGACGCCTGACGGCGACCCTCACGCGCAGCGAGGCGACCCAGGAGCGGGTCATGCTCGCCGCGACAGGGCAGGTGTCGGTGGCATGAAGCACGTGCCAGGCGCCATGTTCGGCGCCACGTTGGGCACCGCGGTCGGCAAGGCCGTCGGCTCCCGCGAGGCGCCGGTGGCAGGGGCGCTCGTCGTCGTGCTCGTCGTGACGAGCGTCGTCAATCCGCGCTTCCTGTCCGATCAGGGCCGCTTCGACCTCATGGTCGCCATCGCCATCACCGGCCTCATGGCCATCGGCCAGACCTTCGTGCTCGTGATGCGGCACGTCGACCTGTCCGTCGGCTCCGTCCTCGGACTCTCCGCGTTCATCTCGGCCTCGGCGGTCAAGGGACAACCCGACGGGTCGCTGCTCACCGTGCTGATTCTCGGGCTTGCCGTCGGGCTGGCCGCCGGCCTCGTCAACGGCCTGCTCGTGGCCGCGCTCGGCCTACCGGCGCTCGTCGTCACCCTGGGCACGCTCTACGTCTTCCAGGGAGTCCAGGCGTTGCTGACCGGCGGCACCCGGATCAACGCTGACCAGTTGCCGACGTCGGTGGTGCGGTTCGGCGTCTCCGGCGGCCTCGGCATCCCGTGGCTGATGTGGGTCTGCCTGGCCGCCGCCCTGGTCGGGGCGGTCTTCCTGCGGACCCGGCGCACCGGACGAGACCTCTACGCCGTCGGCAGCAACCCACCGGCCGCGCGCCTGGTCGGTATCCCAGTCGTCCGCCGCACGTTGCTCGCCTACGCGGTGAGCGGAGCGGCGGCCGGCCTGGCCGGTGTGCTGTTCCTCGCGCGATTCGGCGGCGTCGATTCCAATGCGGGCCTCGGCTACGAGCTTCCCGTCGTGGCGGCTTGCGTCGTCGGCGGGGTGAACATCCTGGGCGGCTCCGGCACCGTGGCCGGCGCTCTGCTCGGAGCGATGTTGTTGAAGACGATGGGTGTCTCGCTCTCGGCGCTGTCAGTGCCGGAGTTCTGGCAGCAGGCGATCAACGGGCTGCTGCTGATCATTGCGATCACGGCCGATCGGTTCGTGTTCCTGCATCGGGCACGGATCGCCCGCGAGGAGGCCATTCGGCTGCGGCGGGCGATCCGCCTGGCGGCCGAGCGTGAGCTGGAGGTCAGCCGATGAGCCGGTTCACGTGGGATCGCGCCGTCATTGTCCTGCTCGTTGCCACCTTCGCCGTCGGCGCGGTCCTCGACCCGAACTTCGCCAGCGGATCGAACCTGGGTTTCGTCATCCAGGACATCGGCGAGATCATGCTGATCGCCCTGCCGATGACGCTGCTCATCATGACGGGCGAGATCGACCTGTCCGTCGCGTCCACCGCGGCGCTGGCCGGCTGCGTCCTCGGTTGGACGTGGCGGGAGAGCGGCTCGATGGCCGTGGCGGTCGTGGCGGCACTGGCGACGGGCGTGGTGTGCGGGTCTGTCAACGGCTTCCTGGTTACGCGCCTGGGCCTTGGCTCGCTCGCAGTCACGATCGGCTCGCTGGGCCTGTATCGGGGCCTGTGCTATGCCCTGCTCGGCGACAGCACCGTCGCGGACTTCCCCACCGGCTGGACCGATCTCGGGTACTCCACGATCCCCGGCACGTCGCTGCCGTACGTCGCGCCGGTTCTCGTCGCATTCGCCGTGGCGTTCGGCGTTCTCCTGCACCTCACGAGGACCGGACGGTGGTTGTTCGCGATCGGGCAGAGCGCGGAAGCCGCGCGGTTCGCCGGGATTCCGGTGGCGCGGCTGAAGTTCTGGCTCTTCGTCACCACCGGCGCCGTTTCCGGCCTGGCCGGGATCGTCTACGACCTGCGCTTCGCCAGCGCCCGGCCGGACGGCGCGCTGGGGTTCGAGCTCGCCGTCATCGCCTCGGTGCTGTTCGGCGGCGTCTCCATCTTCGGCGGCGTCGGAACGATGTGGGGGGTCGCCGGTGCCGTCCTCTTCCTCGGCAGCGTGCGGTCGCTGCTGCAACTGCGCAACGTGCCGCCGAACGCCCTCACGATCGTCACCGGGGGCTTGCTCCTGGGGTCCGTGGTGGTTCCCGTTCTGGCCGCGCGACTCCAGGCCTATCGAGAGCAGCACGCGAGCGACGTGCCGCCGGCAGCGCCCCCGTAGCACCCTGCGGCCATCCCTCAGCCTGATCGAAAACCGACCTCGTCGCACCGTTTCTCACCGAGGAGATGTCATGCGCCTGACCCGTTTACGCCTGCTAGCCGTCGCTGCCGCGACGGCCGCCTCGCTCGCCGCCTGCGGCGGATCGAGCGGCGGCGATGCCTCCACCGGTGACAACGCCGGCGGGGACGGATCGATCAAGTCCGGACTGAAGATCGCCGTCCTGCCCAAGGCAATCAACATCCCGTACTTCGACGCCGCCTACACCGGGGCGAAGAAGGCGTGCGAGGAGATCAAGGCCAGCTGCGAGCAGATCGGCCCGACGCAGGCCACCGGTGCGGCACAGGTGCAGTTCATCAACACGGTGATCCAGAAGAGATATGACGCGCTGGTCATCTCCGCTGCCGACGCGGACTCCGTGATACCCGCCCTGAAGAAGGCGCAGAGCGCGGGTGTCACCGTCGTCACCTACGACGCCGACGTCAGCGACCCGTCCGCCCGCACCGTCATGATCAAGCCGACGACGCCCGACCAGATCGGCAAGTCCGAGGTGACGTGGATCGCCAACGCGATCGGGCCGAGCGGCGGCGAGGTCGCGATCCTCTCCGCCGCGGCGACCGCCGAGAACCAGAACACCTGGATCGGTTTCATGAAAGAGGAGCTCAAGAACCACCCTGAACTCAAACTGGTCGACACCGTGTACGGCGACGACGACGCCGCCAAGTCGGCGGAGAAGGCAGCCGCCCTGCTGCAGGCGCACCCGAACCTGAAGGGCATCATCTCCCCGACGACCGTTGGAGTCGCCGCGGCCGCGAAGTACATCAGCGGGTCCAAGTACAAGGGCAAGGTGCAGGTGACCGGCCTCGGCCTGCCCAGCGAGATGAAGGCCTACGTGCAGGACGGAACCGTGAAGTCCTTCGGCCTCTGGGACCCGGGGATGCTCGGCTACCTCGGCATCTACGCTGCCGGCATCAAGGCCAGCGACGGCGACCCGAAGGGCGGATTCACGGCCGACGGCAAGAGCTACACGGCGGACAGCGATGGCATCGTGATTGTCGGCCCGCCCCAGGAGTTCACCGCCGACAACATCGACCAGTTCTCGTTCTGATCCGTCAGAACTCACGCGGGCCGGCGGGATGACCGCCCGCCGGCCCGCCTCGAAGGGCCTGCCGAAAGGACACCGTGCGCAGGTACTGCTTCCTCCTCCACGTGCGCCCGGACCGTCTGGAGGAGTATGTCGAACGGCATCGGCGGGTCTGGCCGGAGATGCTGTATGCGCTTCGGGACAGCGGCTGGCACAACTACTCGCTGTTCCTCCGCGACGACGGACTGCTCGTCGGCTACGTCGAGAGCGAGGACCTGGAGCGGGCACAGGCCGCGATGGCGGCCACCGAGGTGAACCAGCGATGGCAGGCGGAGATGACCGGGTTCTTCATCGGCCTGGACGGACGGGCACCCGACGAGGGGTTGCTGCTTCTGACCGAAATCTTCAATCTGGACCAGCAGATCGAGCACCTGGAGCGGTGAGCGCTATGACGGACGGCAGCAGCGTCGCGGCGGCGCTGACGGCTCAGCAGATCGAGCTTCCCTCGTGGGCCTTCGGTAACTCGGGCACCCGATTCAAGGTCTTCGCCCAGCGCGGCGTGCCGAGGGACCCGTTCGAGAAGGTCGCCGACGCGGCCGAGGTGCATCGCTACACGGGCGTCGCGCCGCGGGTCTCGCTGCACATCCCCTGGGACCGGGTCGAGGACTACGGCAAGCTGGCCGATCACGCCGCCGGGCTCGGCGTGACAATCGGGGCGATCAACAGCAACGTGTTCCAGGACGACGACTACATGCTCGGGTCGGTGACCCATCCCGATCCGCGCGTGCGCCGCAAGGCGACCGATCATCTGCTGGAGTGCGTCGACATCATGGACGCGACGGGGTCGCGTGAGCTGAAGCTGTGGTTCAGCGACGGCACGAACTACCCGGGTCAGGACGACGTGCGCGCGCGCCAGGATCGCCTGGCCGAGGCCTTGCGCGAGGTGTACGCCCGTTTGGGCGAGGGGCAGCGATTCCTGTTGGAGTACAAGCTGTTCGAGCCGGCCTTCTACACGATGGACGTGCCGGACTGGGGCACGGCGTTCGCCCATTGCATCGCGCTCGGCCCCAAGGCGATGGTCGTGGTGGACACCGGGCACCACGCCCCGGGAACGAACATCGAGTTCATCGTGGCGCTGCTGCTGCGTGCCGGGAAGCTCGGCGGGTTCGACTTCAACTCACGGTTCTACGCCGACGACGATCTCATGGTGGGGTCGGCGGACCCGTTCCAGTTGTTCCGGATCATGCACGAGGTGGTCAAGGCAGGTGCCCTCTCGGCGCCGTCCGACGGTGGGCTCGGCGTCAGCTTCATGCTCGACCAGTGCCACAACATTGAGCCGAAGATCCCCGGCCAGATCCGTTCGGTGATGAACGTGCAGGAGGCGACCGCGAAAGCGCTGCTGGTCGACCAGGCGGCGCTGGAGGCGGCGCAGGCGGCCGGCGACGTGCTCGGGGCGAACGCCGTCCTCATGGACGCCTACAACAGCGACGTGCGGCCGCTGCTGCGCGACGTGCGCGCCGGACTGGGGCTGGATCCCGATCCGATGACCGCCTACGCACGATCCGGCTACGCCGAGCGCATCGTGGCGGAGCGCGTAGGTGGAACCCAGGCGGGGTGGGGCGCCTGACGTCGCGGCTCGGCCCGGCCGCCGCTATCCGAACGACCCGGAGGAACGACGTGACGACGCCCGTGCAGGACCTCATCGGCCGCTCGAACCGGCTGGGGGCGGACCCGGCCAACACGAACTACGCCGGGGGCAACACTTCGGCCAAGGGCACCGAGGTGGACCCGGTGACCGGCGAACCGGTGGAGTTGCTGTGGGTCAAAGGATCCGGCGGCGACCTCGGCACCCTGACGCCGTCCGGACTGGCAGTGCTGCGACTGGATCGGCTGCGCTCGCTGGTGTCCGTCTACCCCGGGGTGGAGCGCGAGGACGAGATGGTTGCGGCGTTCGACTACTGCCTGCACGGCCGCGGCGGCGCGGCGCCGAGCATCGACACCGCCATGCACGGACTGGTGGAGGCCGAGCACGTCGATCATCTGCATCCGGACTCCGGGATCGCGCTGGCGACCGCCGCGGATGGCGAGGCGCTCACGAAGGAGTGCTTCGGCCAGCGGGTGGTCTGGGTGCCCTGGCGCCGCCCGGGGTTCCAGCTCGGGCTGGACATCGCGGCCGTGAAGGCGGCCCATCCCCAGGCCATCGGATGCATTCTCGGCGGGCACGGGATCACCGCGTGGGGGAGGTCGAGCGAGGAATGCGAGGCGAACAGCCTGGAGATCATCCACACGGCCGCGGCCTTCCTGGCCGAGCGCGGCCGGCCGGAGCCGTTCGGTGGCGTGATGCCCGGCTTCCGGGTCCTGCCGGACGACGAGCGGCGGGCCCGGGCGGCGGCCCTAGCGCCGGTGATCCGCGGCCTGGCGTCGACCGATTCCGCGATGGTCGGCCACTTCACCGACACCGAGGTGGTCCTGGACTTCTGTTCCCGGGAGAAGGTCTTCCGACTCGCGGGGCTCGGGACGTCGTGCCCGGACCACTTCCTGCGCACGAAGGTCCGCCCGCTGGTCCTGGACCTGCCGCCGACGACGCCGCTGCCGGACGCCGTGGCGCGACTGCGGGAACTGCACGCCGTTTACCGGGAGGAGTACGCGGCCTACTACGCCCGGCACGCCACCCCCGACTCCCCCGCGATGCGCGGCGCAGACCCGGCGATCGTCCTCGTTCCCGGGGTCGGCATGTTCTCCTTCGGCGCGAACGCCCAAACCGCTCGGGTGGCGGGCGAGTTCTATGTCAACGCCATCAACGTGATGCGCGGCGCGGAGGCCGTCTCGACGTATGCACCGATCCCGGAGAGCGAGAAGTTCCGGATCGAGTACTGGGCGTTGGAGGAGGCGAAGCTGGCCCGGCTGCCGCGACCCAAGCCGCTCGCAGCCCGGGTGGCCCTGGTCACCGGCGCCGGGTCCGGCATTGGCCGGGCCATCGCGCATCGGCTCGCCGCCGAGGGCGCGTGCGTGGTGGCCGCCGATGTGGACGAGGACTCCGCACGCACGGTCGTGGCGGAGATCGCGACCACCACGAAAGCCTTGCGGCCGCAGGACGTGGCGATCTCCGTTCGGGCCGACGTGACCGACGCTGCTCAGGTGGCCGGTGCGTTCGCGGCGGCCGCCCTCGCGTTCGGCGGGGTGGATCTCGTCGTCAACAACGCCGGGCTGTCGATCAGCAAGCCGCTGCTGGAGACGACGGAGCGCGACTGGGATCTGCAGCATGACGTCATGGCGAAGGGTTCGTTCCTGGTGTCCCGCGAGGCCGCCCGGGTCATGATCGAGCAGGGCCGGGGCGGCGACATCGTGTACATCTCCAGCAAGAACGCCTTCTTCGCCGGCCCCAGCAACGTCGCCTACGGGGCGGCCAAGGCGGACCAGGCGCACCAGGTGCGGCTGCTCGCCGCGGAGCTGGGCGAGCACGGGATCCGGGTCAACGGCATCAATCCGGACGGCGTCGTGCGCGGTTCGGGCATCTTCGCCAAGGGGTGGGGCGCGCAGCGGGCCGCGGTGTACGGCATCCCGGAGTCCGAGCTGGGCGCCTACTACGCGCAGCGGACCCTGCTGAAGCGTGAGGTTCTGCCCGAGCACGTCGCGAACGCCGTCTTCGCGTTGACCGGCGGGGAGCTGAGCCGGACCACCGGGCTGCACATCCCGGTGGACGGCGGCGTCGCGGCGGCCTTCCTGCGGTGATGTCGTCGCGAGGCGTTGTGTCGTGACCCGGGTGACGGTGGCCGCAGTCGACCTGGGCGCCACGAGCGGCCGGGTCATGCTGGCGCGGGTCGGCTCGGACGGCGGTCTCGCGCTGGAGGAGGTGCATCGGTTCGGCAACGAGCCAGTCCGCCTGGTCGGCGGGGACGGCACCGGGCTGCACTGGAACGTCGTGCGGCTGTATGAAGAGGTGCTCACGGGAATGCGTGCGGCCGGTGAGCGGCTCAGCCCGGACGAGCACCTGGACGCGATCGGCGTCGACTCGTGGGCCGTCGACTACGGGCTGCTCGACCAGCACGGTGAACTCGTGGGTACGCCGTACTGCTACCGCGACGAGCGGACGGCGTCCGGCGTGGCCGCCGTTCACCGCCTCGTCCCGCATGAAGAGCTCTATCCCCGTAACGGCTTGCAGTTCTTGCCGTTCAACACTGTCTACCAGCTCGCCGCCGAGCCCGCGGACCGGCTCGCTGCAGTGTCCGCGGTGCTCCTGCTGCCCGACCTGATCGCCTACTGGCTCACCGGCGTCGCGCGCGCCGAGACGACGAACGCCTCCACCACCGGGCTGCTCGACGTCCGCACCGGGGCATGGGATAGCGATCTTGTGGAGCGCCTCGGTCTTCCGCAGCGGCTGCTGGCGCCGCTGATCCGGCCGGGCGAGTCGGTCGGCAGGCTGCTGCCGCACGTCGCCGGGGCGACCGGCCTTCCGGGCGGCACGCCCGTCATCGCGGTCGGATCACATGACACCGCCTCCGCCGTCGTGGCGGTGCCCGCCGACACTGACCGGTTCGCCTACATCTCCTGTGGAACGTGGTCGCTGGTCGGGGTGGAGCTCGGCGAACCCGTGCTCAGCAACGCGAGCCGAGCGGCGAACTTCACGAACGAACGCGGCGTGGATGGCCGCATTCGCTTCCTGCGCAACGTGATGGGCCTGTGGCTGCTCGACGAGTCGATGCGGACCTGGCAGCGGTCGGGGATCCCGGTCGACCTGCAGGCAGTGCTGGCGGCAGCCGCCGAGGTCCCCGACGGCGGGCCGGTCATCGAACCCGACGACCCCGGCTTCCTGCCTCCGGGGGACATGCCGAGCCGGATCGTGGCGGCGTGCCGCGCTGCGGGCCGCACGCCGCCCCCAGACCGGGCCGCGCTGGTTCGGTGCATCCTCGACAGCCTGGCCGCGGCGTACGCACGGGCCGTCGACGACGCGGCTCGGCTGTCCGGTCGGCCCATCGACGTCGTCCACCTGGTCGGTGGTGGCAGCCGCAACGCGCTGCTGTGCCGGCTGACCGCGCGCGCCACCGGGCGAACCGTGCTGGCCGGACCGGTCGAGGCCACCGCGCTCGGCAATGCCCTGGTCCAGGCTCGCGCCCTCGGCGTCCTCAGCGGTGACCTCGAGGAGCTGCGGGCACTGGTCCGGACCGAGCCGATCAAACGCTTCGAGCCCGACGCCGCGATCGCGCCGGCCGGCGAGGCGAGCACGTCGTGATCGCGGAAGATCCTGTCCCCTATGCCCACCGGATCTTCCGTGATCATGCGGCGCAGACCGTCGTCGGGCCGACCGCTCAGCCGAACAGGCTGCGCGCCTTCGCCACCGTGTTGTTCCCGACCTGCTGACCGAGGGTCCGGCCGGCCAGGTCCCCAGACTCGAAGTGGATGCCGCCGTAGCGCCGCGACAGCCCGGCCTGATCGGCCATCGAACTCACGTTGGTGAAGATGAGCTTGACGTCGGCCATCGGCGTCGTGCCGGGTTCGATCTTCGAGGAGCCCGCCTTCACCGTGACGCTGAGCACTGTGGCGACGGGGAAGCTGTCACCCACCAGGGAGGTCAATGCCGTCGCTGCCGCGCCGCTGAAACTGCTGTGGCCGGACACGTACTCCGCGAACGGCGGGGTGACGAAATCGCTGGTCTGGTACGGCAGCCAGGTATTTCCCTTGATCATCGTAACCCTGCGCGCCTGCGGCCCGCCCCAGGCCAGGACGTCCTTGCCCGCCTTCACCCGGCGGATGTAGGTGATCGGCCGCACGCTGTCATCGGCACGCTTGCAGCTCCACGCAGCGATCCCGGCGTCGAACATGGCGTTGGTGACGGTGAAGTACAGCTTCACGCTGTCGTCGAGGCCCAGGTGCATGATCCGGGAGACCGCGCCGGTGAGCATCGCCCAGTGCCCCGGCGGGGTCTCCGTCGACGGCCCGTCCGCCCAGTACTCCGCGATGGACTTCTTCCGGTCGTCCAGTTGAGCGCTGTAGCTGAGCAGCTGATCCGCCTCGGCGGGCAGGGTGCTGGGATCGAACCTCGGGGGCTGGACGGTTGCCGGGTCGGTGGCGAACGGCTTCACCTGACCCCATTGCGGGACGGCGAACTTCTGCCCGGCCGGGGCCAGCTTGGTGATCAGCGGCTGCCAGCGGTACGGCTGGGCCGGCGTCGGGGCGGCGTTGCTGGCGACGTCGTACGGCGCGTTGACCGAGGTGTAGCCGGTGGTGTCGGCATAGTTCCCGGCCTGGTTCGAGCCGTCGGCGGCCCGGTAGTCGAGGACGGCCTGGCATGTGGCGTTGGCGATGCCCTGTGGCGTCGTGGTGTCCGTGCTGGTCACCTCCGCCGGGTTGTATCCCTGAGCGGTGAGCACGGCGTCGAAGTTGGCCGATGGGCCGAACAGGTTCACCAGCGCCTTGTAGGCCGCGAAGCTGATCGCCTTCTGCTTGTAGGGGTCCTTGCGCTCGGCCTTCGGACGGCGCAGCTGCGCGGGCGTGGCGGTGGTGCCCGTCGACCCCCCGGTGTAGGGCACCCACGCGTCGTACATGCAGGTGTGCACGATGGCGAGGGCTCGGGAGATCACGGGGGGCGGGAACTTGGAGGTCCGGACGG
>Ga0081539_10004774_pt1 | contig 14620 bp, 13 predicted proteins | sample TabmetS4T2R2_FD_71023 | JGI IMG/M metagenome (GOLD analysis project Ga0081539, IMG submission 71023) | Tabebuia heterophylla rhizosphere microbial communities from the University of Puerto Rico - S4T2R2 | ecosystem: Host-associated > Plants > Roots > Rhizosphere ...
CGCGGCTTTACATCGTTATATTCAGACGTATACAACAGAACAAGGGTGCCGCCGAGGGCGGTGCCGCGTCACACAAGGGTGTGCGACATGCTAGGATCGATCGTTCGACGTCTGTCACTCACAGCCCTTCTGGTCCTCCTCGCCATGCCGGCCTCCGCCCAAGCGCCATCCGTCAAGCTATTCGCGGCCGGCAGCCTGCGCGCCGCGCTCACTGCGATCGTGGCCGAGTTCGAAAAGCGCGAGGGCGCGAAGGTCGAGCTGAGGTTCGGGCCGTCGGGACTTTTGAAGGACGACATCGTGGCCGGACAGAAAGCGGACCTGTTCGCCTCGGCCAATATGGAGCATCCGAACGCGCTGCACGCCGCCGGGGTGGCCGGACCGGTGACGCGCTTTGCACGCAATAGGCTTTGCGCGCTGATCGGGCCGAAGGTTCAGGTCGACAGCGCGAGTTTGCTCGAGCGCATGCTCGATCCGGCCGTGAAAGTCGGCACCTCGACGCCGAAGGCCGATCCCTCGGGCGACTATGCGTTCGAGATCTTCGCCAAGGCCGAGGCGTTGCAGCCGGGAGCGCGCGCTGCGCTGGAGCAGAAGGCACTGCAGCTCGTCGGCGGGCCGACCAGCGCGCCGACACCGCCGGGGCGATCCGCCTATGGCTGGCACATGCAGGAAGGCAACGCCGACATCTTCCTCGCTTACTGCACCGGCGCGGCCGAAGCCAAGCAGCAGGTTCCGGACCTCACGATCGTGGCCTTGCCGGCCGAGCTTGCGGTCGGCGCCGACTACGGGCTCGCGGTGATGCGCGGCGCAGCGCCGGCGGCGCAACAGCTTGCCGACTTTATTCTCTCGCCGGCAGGGCAAGAGATGATGGGCGGGTTCGGGTTTTCACCGGGTGTTGACCCGTAGATCGATGCAATCACCGACGCGTCGGGCTAAAGTCGCCACATGTCGCTCTCCCGCCGCACACTCCTGACTGCCGCCGCGGCGTTCGCCGCGACAGGGGCACGCGCCCAAGGTGTCGCTCAGCCCGCCGTGACCGATGCGGCGAACCGCGCGGTCGCGGTGCCGGCCAGCGTCACGAAGGTCTTTCCCGCCGGGCCGCCGGCATCGATCGTGCTCTATACGCTGGCGCCGACCGCGATGCTCGGCTGGACGCGCGCCAATCGTGCGGAAGAATGTGCGTTCCTGTTGCCGGACGTATGCACGCGCCCGGAGGTCGGCCGGCTGACCGGACGCGGCAACACCGCGAATTTCGAAACCGTCGTCGCGCTCAAGCCCGATCTGATCGTCGACATCGGGTCGATCAATCCGACCTACGTATCGCTCGCCGATCGGGTGCAGCAGCAGACCGGCATTCCCTATGCGCTGCTGGACGGGCGCTTCGAGGGCATCGCCGACACCTATCGCAAGCTCGGCGCGCTCACCCACACGAGCGCGCGTGCCGAGACGCTCGCCCGCTATACGGAGCGAACGGTCGGCACGATCCGCGAGCGCGTTCAGGCCATTCCGAAGGAGAGGCGCCCGCGCGTCTACTTCGCGCGCGGCCCGCGCGGGCTCGACACGGCGCTGGGCGGCTCGATCAATGTCGAGACGATCGAGTTCCTCAGCGCGCAGAACGTTGCGGCCGAGCGCAGCGGCGGTCTCACGTCGGTCTCGCTCGAGCAGGTGCTGCTCTGGAATCCGGACATCATCGTCACCATCGATCGCGAGTTCGCCGCGGCGGTGCGCACCGACTCCGGCTGGGCGCCGGTCAAGGCTGTGAGGGAGAACCGGGTCCATCTGTCGCCGCGCCTGCCATTCGGCTGGGTCGACTTCCCGCCATCGGTGAACCGGTTGATCGGGCTGTGGTGGCTCGCGAAGATATTTTATCCGGAGCAATTTCCCGAGGACATGCGTGGGCTGACGCGCGAGTTCTATGGCTTGTTCTATCAGGTGACGCCGACCGACGCGCAGATCGACAGCGTTCTCGACGCACGCGCCTGACCGAGAGATGACGCGCTCCGCCGCACCCGGTCTCGTCATCGCGCTGTGCGCGCTGATCGCAGGATTGCTCTTTGCATTTTCACTCGGCCGCTATCCCGTCAGCATCGTGGACGTCGGTGAGGTCGTTCTCGCCAAGCTCGCGGGGCGAGCCTCGGGCGTGCCGGCCGCGGTCGAAAATGTGATCTGGCAGATCCGCGGACCGCGCGTGCTCGCGGCGGCGCTGGTCGGCGCGGCGCTGTCGATCGCCGGGACCGCGTTCCAGGGGCTGTTTCGCAACCCGCTGGTGTCGCCGGACATTCTCGGCGCCTCCTCGGGTGCGGCGCTCGGCGCGGTGCTCGGCATTTTCCTTTCACTCAGCGTCGTCGCAATCCAGGCGTTTGCGTTCGTCGGCGGCCTGATCGCGGTCGCCGCCGTCTATCTGATCGGCTCGGCGGTGCGTGCGCGTGACCCGATCCTGGTTCTGGTGCTGACCGGCGTCGTGATCGGCGCGTTGCTCGGCGCGGGCGTCGGGCTGATCAAGTATCTGGCCGATCCTTACAGCCAGCTTCCCGCGATGACATTCTGGCTGCTCGGCAGCCTGGCGGCGACCAGCGGCGCTGATCTTCTGCCGCTGTTTGGGCCGGTCGCGATCGGCGCGCTGGTGCTGCTCGCGCTGCGCTGGCGCATGAACGCGATGTCGCTGCCCGACGAGGAGGCGCGCGCGCTCGGCATTCCGACCGGGCCGTTGCGTCTTGCGATCGTCGGCGCCGCCACGCTGGTGACGTCGGCGAGCGTCGCGACCGCCGGCATTATCGGCTGGATCGGGCTCGTCGTCCCGCATATCGCGCGCACGCTGGTCGGACCTGACTTCTCCAAGCTGCTGCCCGCCGCGGCGCTGCTCGGCGGCGGATTCCTGCTGGTGATCGATACGCTGGCGCGCACGATGGCGCCGATCGAAATTCCGCTCGGCATCCTGACCGCGCTGGTCGGGACGCCGGTGTTCATCTGGCTGCTCGCCAGTGTCTCGAAAACCTGGTCGTACTGATGCGGCTCTCCGGCGAGCGCCTGTCGATCGGCTATCCGGGCCGCCTCGTTGGTGAGAATCTCGACGTCGCGGTTGCGCGCGGCGAGGTGCTGGCGCTGCTCGGTCCGAATGGCGGCGGCAAGACAACCTTGCTCAAGACGCTGCTCGGCCTGTTGCGCGAGAAGGCCGGCGAGGTGCGGCTCGACGGACGCCCGCTGGCGAGCTTCAGTGGCGCCGAACGCGCGCGCCTGATCGCCTATGTGCCGCAATCGCACGCCGCGACCTTCGCGTTCACGGTCGAGACCATCGTGCTGATGGGCCGCTCCGCGCATGGCAGCCTGTTCAGCCGCCCGAGCGCGCATGATCGCGAGGTCGCGCTCAGGATGCTCGAGCGTTTCGGCATCCTGCATCTGCGCGATCGGCCCTACACCATGATCTCCGGCGGCGAGCGGCAGCTTGCGCTGCTCGCGCGCGCGCTCGCGCAGGAGCCGCGCTTCGTGGTGCTCGACGAGCCGACCGCGAGCCTCGACTTCGGCAATCAAGGCCGCGTCCTGCGCGAGATCCGCACGCTGGCGCAGTCCGGCCACGGCGTGCTGTTTACGACGCACGACCCCAATCATGCGCTGCGCGCCGCGGATCGCGCCTATCTGCTGCGCGACGGCAAGCGCCTCGCCGAAGGCCCCGTCGACGCCGTGCTGCAGCGTGCGCAACTCGAGGCGCTCTACGGCGGACCGGTGGAGCTTTTGACGGACGAGCGCCAGCAGCGCAGCGCGTTCCTGCCGGGGTGATGTGTCCGACAGGACGGGCAGCGCGGGGGCTGTGCCGGCGTCGGCGGATGTGAGATCGTCCGCGACCTCAAGGCGATCACCCTCAACCGACGACAGCGAGCGACGCCGTGCTGACGATCTATCGAGACACCGGCCAGTCATTGCGAACCATCCGGTCGTTGGAGCTTCCGAAGGAGGTCATCTGGATCGATCTCCACGACCCGAGCGACGACGAAAAGACCTTGGTGCAGGAACGGTCCGGCTTTCATATTCCTTCCCGGGAAGCGCTGAGCGAGATCGAGGCGAGCAGTCGCCTGGCCGTCGAGGACGGCATCATCTACCTGAGCACGCCGTTGGTCGCGTTGGGCGATGGCAACGATCCCCACCTGACGCCGGTCGGATTCATCCTGTCGCAGTCGCTTCTGGTGACGGTCCGATTCGACGAACTGCCGGCGTTCGCGACCGTCGCGGAACGGGTCCGCCGCGACGCGACGTTGCGCAGCGGCGCCGGTATCTTCACTGCGCTGCTGGAGGCGATCGTCGACCGTGGGGCTGACGTTCTGGAGCGGCTGGAAAGCGAGCTGAACAAGGTGTCGCGTTCGGTGTTTCGCGGCGATCCGAACAAGCTCTACAAGACCGTGCGCTCGAGCGCTGCGCTGCGCCATGCACTCGTCGTCATCGGCAGGATCGGTGATCGCCTGTCACAGGCGCGCGAGGTGCTGCTCGGGGTGGACCGTGTCGTGCCGTACGTGCTCGGTCTCAAACAAGCGTGGATCGTCCCGGAGTTCGAGGATCGCCTGGGAGCGGTCGCGAAGGATGTCGCATCGTTAAACGCCTTCGATGATCACTTGACGAACAAGGTCCAGTTTCTGCTCGACGCGGTTTTGGGGTTCATCAACATCGCGCAGAATGATCTCTTCAAGGTTCTGACGATCGTATCCGTCGTCGGCATTCCGCCGACCATCGTGGTCGGCGTCTACGGCATGAATTTCAAGTTCATGCCCGAGTTGAACTGGACCTGGGGCTATCCTTTCGGGCTCGCGATGGTCCTGTTGAGTGTCTTGCTACCCTTGGCCTGGTTAAAATGGCGCGGCTGGTTCTGATGCACGCCACGGCGAAGTCAGGTCGGCTCGGGGAGAGCGTGGCACGGAACGCGCCGTCTACAGCAGTGACCGCACCATCAGCTCGGCGCCGAGCAGGGCGAGGCACACGAGGAACCAGCGCCGGAACGTGGTCGGGCTGATGCGCTTGCGCGCGATCTGACCCAGCCACATGCCGGCCAGCGCCGGCGCAAGCGCGACCACCGATGCCGTCAGCTGCTGCGTGCTGAAGGCGCCGCCGCGGGCAAGGCCGATCGCGAGCGCGATCGTCGATACCGTGAACGACAGGCCGAGGGCTTGAATCAGGTCCTCTTTGTCGAGGTCGAGCGCCTGCAGGTACGGAACGGCCGGAATGACGAACACGCCGGTGCTTCCGGTGACGAGCCCGGTGGTTAGCCCGACCAGCGGTGACAGCCATCGCTCCGCCGACGGCGGGATGCGCCAAGCCTGCATGGCCCAAGTCCGTCCGAAAAGGCTGCTTGCCGCATAGAGCACCAGCGCCGCGCCGAGACCGGCCGTCGTCAGGGCCGTGTCGGCGCCCGTCAGCACCCGCGCGCCCGCGATCGTGCCGATGAGGATGCCGACCATCATGAGCCATAGCCGCGCCGCAAGCTTGCGGAAGCTCGGCCCGGCGAAGAGCTGCCAGACATTCGTCACGAATGACGGAATGACCAGGAGCGAGGCGGCCGCGACCGGCGGCATCACGGCGCCCAGCGCTCCCATCGCGACCGTCGGCAGGCCCATTCCGGTCAAACCCTTCACGGCGCCGGCCAGTAGGAAGACGGCCGTGATGACCAGGATATGCGACGGCAGATGGTCCAGCATCGCGGCGGCGCCCCAAGGAGGCGAGCAAGAGGCCGGGTGCGAGTATGTGGCCGGCCGTGGGCGCGACAATGCGTGTGTCGCGCGGCCTGCCTTCGCGTCGCACGAAGGTGTTGCGCGTAGCCCGGATGGAGCGCACAAAAGCGCGTTTACGCGCGTCTTCTACGCGCTATGGCGTAATCCGGGACGGCCGTGCGACGGGCGACGCCGACCCCGGATTTCGCTTCGCTTCATCCGGGCTACAGGATCTCACACCAATGGGCGGCGCCACGCGCCTGCGCTATAGTCATCCCGGGCGCGGATCGGCGGACCTTAGCGCCTGCGGGGACGGCCATGCCGGTGAGCTACGAGCCGTGGCTGGTTCTGCTCTCGATCGTGATGGCGATCCAGGGCGCCTATGTGGGGTTGAGCCTGTCGGTGCAGATCGGCAGCGCGGCCGGCTTGCGGCGGCGCATGCTGCTCGCCGGCGCGGCGTTCTCGCTCGCGGTCGCGATCTGGACCATGCATTTCGTCGGCATGCTCGCGGTCCGCTTGAGCTTTCCGGTCGATTACCTGGTGTTTCCGACGCTTTTGTCGTTTCTCGTCTGCGTGCTGGTGGTCGGCGCCGCGGTCTATGCGACGAGCTCCGGCCCGCTCACCCTGCTGCGTCTGACTCTCTCGGCCGGCCTGATGGGCGTCGGCATCTTCTCGATGCACTATCTCGGCATGCGCGCGCTCCACGCCAGCGCCCACATGATCCACGCCAGTGCCTATGTGGCCGGCAGCATGGCGGTCGCGATCGCCGCCTCGGGTCTCGCACTCTGGCTCGCGACCGGACGGGGAGGGCGGCCGCCGCTCGTTCTGTCCGCGATCGCGTTCGGCATCGCGGTCTCGGGCATGCACTACACCGCCATGGAAGGCGTGACCCTGTTCCCGCATGTCGTCGCCGCCTCGACCGCGCCGGCGCTCTCGACCGATCTGTTGGCGATCGTGGTCGCGATCGTGGCGTTCTGCGTGTCGGGCATCTTTCTGCTGTTCCTCGTGCCCGACCATGCGCGGCTCGCCACCGCGGTCGCGCTTTCCGACGCGCCGCGGCCCGCTGAGCCGGCAATGCCCGGCGCGGCCACCGAGACGAAGCCCGAGCTCGGCAGCGGCGGCTATGCGCCGCTCGGCGGGGCCGGCGGTCCGCGCAAGCGCCATGCGCGCCACTTGCCGTTCGAGCGCGACGGGGCGACGCATTTCGTCGCGGTCGAGGACGTGGTCGCGGTCCATGCCAATGCGCACTACACCTATATCTTCGATGGTCAGCAGAAGCTCTTCTGTCCGCTCGCGATCGGCGATGTCGAGTCGCGCCTCGACAGCGAGCATTTCGTGCGCGTGCACCGCAGCCATATCGTCAATATCAGCCGCGTGATCGGACATCGCCGCTCCGGCGACAACGAGCTGGTCGAGCTCGCCGCCGCCGAGCACTATGCCGTGCCGGTGAGCCGCAGCCGCATCGGCTCGCTCAAATCCCGCGTCGCCGCGCTGACCGGCGCCGAGATCGTGACGCGGCGTCGGCATCATCTGGCGTAGTAGCGCAGTAGGGTGGGCAAAGGCGCGCTTGCGCGCCGTGCCCACCATCGACGCTAAACGGTGGGCACGGCGCTGCATCGGTCATGCGCGGAGAGGCCGATGCGTTGGTCCGCGCCTTAGCCCACCCTACAGCTTGTCGTATTAGTCAACAACCCTGACGCAATTCGTGCAGCCGCGCCGCAATTGGTGCGGAAGTCCGCGGCTTCGTGCACCTCGTATTGTTGCTGCGGCGCACAGTTCCGCACCATCCCGGCAAAACAACATCACCATCACCAGGGAGGATGCCGTGATACCCGGCGCTTTCACCTATCATCGTCCGTCATCGGTCAAGGACGCGGTTGCGCTGCTCGCGACCTTCGGCGACGACGGCCGTGCGCTCGCCGGCGGGCACAGCCTCATCCCGATGATGAAGCTGCGCCTTGCAACGCCGGCCAACCTCGTCGACCTTGGCGGCATCGCGCACCTCAAATCCATCCGCCAGGATGGCGGCGATATCGTCATCGGCCCCATGGTGACGCAGCACGAGCTGATCGGCTCGGAGCTGCTCACGCAAAAGATCCCGCTCATCCGCGAAACCGCGCTGCAGATCGCCGACCCGCAGGTGCGGTATCTCGGCACGCTCGGCGGCAATATCGCAAACGGCGATCCCGGCAACGACATGCCGGCCGTCATGCTGTGCCTCAACGCGAGCTACCATCTCGCCGGCAAGAGTGGCGAGCGGCTCATCGCGGCGCGCGAGTTCTATCAGGGTGCCTATTTCACCGCGCTCGAGCCGGGCGAGATCGTCACCGCGATCCGCATTCCGGTGCCGCCGGCCGGCCATGGCCACGCGTATCAGAAGCTCAAGCGCAAGATCGGCGACTATGCCACCGCCGCCGCCGCCGTGGTGCTGACGCTGAAGGGCTCCGAGGTCACCAGCGTGTCGATCGGCCTGACCAACGTGGCCGAGACGCCGCTCTTCGCCGAGGAGGCCGGCCGCATTCTCACCGGCGCGATGCTCGATCCCGCCACCGTGAAACGCGCGGTCGCGGCGGCCGAGAAGATCACCGCGCCCGCCTCTGACCGGCGCGGCACGCCGCAGTATCGCACCAAGATGGCCGGCGTGATGCTGGCGCGCGCGCTGGCGCGCGCGGCTGAGCGCGCCAGGTCTGCGTGACAGGGAGAGTGACATGGCCAAGACGCAAGTTTCACTCACCGTGAATGGCGCAACCGTCGACGCGCTGGTCGAGCCGCGCACTTTGCTCATTCACTTCCTGCGCGAGCAGCTGAGCCTCACCGGGCCTCACGTGGGCTGCGAGACCAGCCATTGTGGAGCCTGCACGGTCGATCTCGACGGCAAGTCGGTGAAGTCCTGCACGGTGTTCGCCGTGCAGGCGAACGGCGCCGACATCCGCACCATCGAGGGCATGGCCAATGCCGACGGCACGCTGCACGCGCTGCAGGAAGGCTTTCGCGAGATGCACGGCCTGCAATGCGGCTTCTGCACGCCCGGCATGATCACGCGCGCCTATCGGCTGCTGCAGGAGAACCCGAACCCGAGCGAGGAAGAGATCCGTTTCGGCATCGCCGGCAATCTCTGCCGCTGCACCGGCTACCAGAACATCGTCAAAGCCATTCAGTACGCCGCCGCGAAGCTCTCCGGCGTTGCCTTCAAGGAGGCCGCAGAATGAACGACATGACACCTCCGTCGGCCGAGCGCGCCGAGAAACTCGAAGGCATGGGCTGCCGGCGCAAGCGCGTCGAGGATATTCGCTTCGTCCAGGGCAGGGGCAACTATGTCGACGACATCAAGATGCCCGGCATGCTCTATGGCGACTTCACCCGCTCGCCGCACGCGCATGCGCGCATCAAGAATATCGACACCTCGAAGGCCGCGGCGGTGCCCGGCGTCGTCGCGGTGCTGACCGCCGAGACGCTCAAGACCGTCAACCTCGCCTGGATGCCGACACTCGCGGGCGACGTGCAGATGGTGCTCGCCGACGGCAAGGTGCTGTTCCAGAACCAGGAAGTCGCCTTTGTGATCGCGAATGATCGCTATGTGGCGGCCGATGCCGCAGATCTCGTCGAGGTCGAATACGAGCCCTTGCCGTGCAATGTCGATCCGTTCAAGGCGATGAATCACGATGCGCCCGTGATCCGCGAGGACCTGAAGGGCAAGCCCGACGGCGCGCATGGCAAGCGCAAGCACCACAATCACATCTTCAACTGGCAGGCGGGCGAGAAGGCGCCGACCGATGCGGCGTTCGACAACGCAGAGGTCACCATCAAGGAGCTGATCTCGTATCCGCGCTGCCATCCGTGCCCGCTCGAGACCTGCCAGTGCGTCGCGTCATTCGACAAGATCAAGGGCGAGCTCACGCTCTACGGCACGTTCCAGGCGCCGCATGTCATCCGCACCGTCGGCTCGCTGATCTCGAAGATTCCCGAGCACAAGATCCACGTCATCGCGCCCGACATCGGCGGCGGCTTCGGCAACAAGGTCGGCGCGTACTCGGGCTACATCTGCGCGATCGTCGCCTCGATCGTCACCGGCAAGCCGGTGAAGTGGGTCGAGGACCGCATCGAGAACCTTTCGACCACGGCGTTTGCGCGCGACTTCCACATGCTCACGGAAATTGCCGCCACCAAGGACGGCCGCGTCACCGGCTTGCGCTGCTACACCATCGCGGATCACGGCGCGTTCGACGCCTGCGCCAACGCCACCAAGTGGCCGGCCGGGCTGTTCAGCATCATCACCGGCTCCTACGACTTCCCGGCCGCGCATGTCTCGGTCGACGGCGTCTACACCAACAAGGCGCCGGGCGGCGTCGCCTATCGCTGCTCGTTCCGCGTCACGGAAGCCGCCTATTGCATCGAGCGCGCCATGGACATCATGGCGCAGAAGCTGAAGATGGATCCGGCCGAGTTCCGGATGAAGAATCTGATCCGGCGCGAGCAGTTTCCTTACAAGTCGGTGATGGGCTGGGAATACGATTCCGGCGACTATCACGTCGCGCTGCAGAAGGCGATGGACGCGGTCGGCTACACCAAGCTGCGCGAAGAGCAGAAGGCGCGCCAGGCGGCGTTCAAACGCGGCGAGACGCGTGACCTGATGGGCATCGGCGTGTCGTTCTTCACCGAGATCGTCGGCGCCGGCCCGTCGCGCGCGTGTGACATTCTCGGCATCGCGATGTTCGACTCCGCCGAGATCCGCATCCATCCGACCGGCAGCGGCATCTGCCGGCTCGGCACCAAGTCGCAAGGGCAGGGCCACGAGACGACCTACGCGCAGATCATCGCGACCGAGCTCGGCCTGCCGGCGGACAACATCACGGTCGAGGAGGGCGACACCGACACAGCGCCGTACGGGCTCGGCACCTACGGGTCGCGCTCGACGCCGGTCTCGGGCGCCGCGACCGCGATGGCGTGCCGCAAGATCAAGGCCAAGGCGCAGATGATCGCCGCCTACATGCTTGAGGTGCACGACGACGATCTCGAATGGGACGTGGACCGTTTTCGTGTGAGGGGTGCGCCCGAGCGGTTCAAGACGATGACCGAGCTCGCCTGGGCGGCCTATCACGAGGTGCCGCCCGGCATGGAGCCCGGGCTCGAGGCGATCAACTATTACGATCCGCCCAATTTCACCTTCCCGTTCGGGGCTTACATTTGCGTGATGGATGTCGATGCTGACACTGGCGAGGCGAAGGTGCGGCGCTTCTATGCGCTCGATGATTGCGGCACGCGCATCAACCCGATGATCATCGAGGGCCAGATCCATGGCGGCCTCACTGAAGCGTTCGGCATCGCGATGGGGCAGGAGATCCACTACGACAGCGACGGCAACGTCACGACCGCATCGCTGATGGACTACTTCCTGCCCACGGCCGTGGAGACGCCGCACTGGGAGACCGACTGGACCACCACGCCCTCGCCGCATCATCCGATCGGCGCCAAGGGCGTCGGCGAGAGCCCGAATGTCGGCGGCGTGCCGTGCTTCTCCAATGCGGTGAATGATGCGTTTGCGTTCCTCGGGAGCACGCACATCCAGATGCCGCATGACCACTGGCGCACCTGGGAGGCGGCGGAGAAGCTTGGGCTGCATGCTTAGCTGTCATTCCGGGGCGCGGGCGTCAGCCCGCGAGCCCGGAATCCATAACCGCGAGAGGTGCGACGTGGAGTCGATCCGTTCCGATCGCCACATCGGCGTCTATGGATTCCGGGCTCGCCGCTTCGCGGCGCCCCGGAATGACGAAGCCTCATGAATCGGGAAACGATCTCCGACAAGCTCGCCGCCGTCGGCTATGTGGCGGATCGCGACATCGCGACCGCGCTCTGGCTGATGGAGTTTCTAAAGCGCCCGCTGCTGCTCGAGGGCGAAGCCGGCGTCGGCAAGACCGAGGTCGCCAAGGCCCTCGCGGCCGTGCACGACGCCGAGCTGATCCGCCTGCAATGCTACGAGGGCCTCGACCAGAACGCCGCGCTCTACGAGTGGAACTACCAGCGCCAGCTGCTCGCCATCAAGGCGCGCGAGGGCGCCGGCGAAAATGCCGACGCGATCGAGGAGCATATTTTCAGCGAACGCTATCTGCTCGAGCGGCCGCTGCTCGCCGCGATCCGGCGCGAGAGCCCGCCGGTGCTGCTGGTCGACGAGGTCGATCGTGCGGACGAGGAGTTCGAGGCGTTTCTGCTCGAGCTGCTTTCGGACTTCCAGGTCAGCATTCCGGAGCTCGGCACCATCACGGCGACCTCGATCCCGCGCGTGGTGTTGACGTCGAACGGCACGCGCGAGCTCTCCGACGCGTTGCGCCGCCGCTGTCTTTATCATTATGTCGACTTCCCGGACGTCGATCGCGAGGCGCGCATCATCCTGACGCGGCTGCCCGGCATCGACACCGCGCTCGCGCACCAGGTCGCCCGCATGGTCAATGCCGTGCGTAAGGAGGATCTGCGCAAGGTCCCCGGCGTTGCCGAGACGCTCGACTGGGCCGCGACCTTGGCGGGGCTCGAACTGCACGACCTGCGGCAAGAGCCGGAGGCGGTGCACGAGACCATGATGTGCCTGCTCAAGACCCACGAGGACCGCACGCGGTTGACCCGCGAGGTGACCGAGCGGTTGTTGGGCAAGGTGGCGTGAGATGAGCCCGCAAGCCCGTAGCCCGCATGGAGCCTCAAGCGCGTCTACGCGCGTCTTCGACGCGCTATGGCGGAATGCGGGACCGCCGCTCCCGGATTTCGCTTCGCTTCATCCGGGCTACGAACTCGCGACCCGCCGCCGTCTCGCGTCCTTCGCGCGCACGCTGCGCCAGAATGGCTTCCGCATTGGCCTCGCCGAAACGCGCGATGCGCTGAGCGTGCTTGCTTCGCCGCTCGCCACGCGGCCATCGAGGCTGCAATCCGCGCTGCGCGCGCTGTTCTGCGCGACCCATTCAGACTGGGAGCGGTTCGACGAGATCTTCATGGCGTTCTGGCGCGGCCGCCACATGCGCACCGCGCAGACTCTGAGCGGCGCTCCGGCTGACAATAATAAAGTGTCCGGGCGCCGCGTCGCGCTGGCCGAGGCGCAACAGGGGCCATCCGGCCTGCTGGATCAGGCCGCGCGCGGCGGCGAAACCACGGCGAGCGGGCAGGGCCGGCCGGAGGGCGCGTCGCCCGCCGAGAACCTCGCGACGACCGACCTGCGCCACATTACCGATCCCGCCGACATCGCCCGCGCGCATGCGCTTGCGGCGCGGCTTGCGCGCACGATGCGCGCACGGATCGTGCGCCGTCAGCAGGTGCGGTCGCAGGGGCGACGCCTCGACCTGCGCCGCACCATTCATCGCAACATTGCGCATGGCGGCACGCCGATCGAGCTCGTCTTGAGGCGGCGCAAGCACAAGCCGCTGCGCCTCGTGATCCTGCTCGATGCGTCCGGCTCGATGAGCCTCTACACGGCATTCTTCGTGCGCTTTCTTCATGGCGTGGTCGATGCGTTCCGCGAGGCCGAGGCGTTCGTGTTCCATACGAGGCTCGCACACGTCTCGCCGTCGTTGCGCGATCGTGACGTCACGCGCGCGGTCGACAAGCTCGCCCTGATGGCGCAGGGCATCGGCGGCGGCACGCGCATCGGCGAGAGCCTCGCGACCTTCAATCGCTGGCATGCGCGCCGCGTGATCAACAGCCGCACCGCCGTGATGATCGTCTCGGACGGCTACGACACCGGCGAGCCGGAGCGGCTCGGCGCCGAGATGCGCCGGCTGCGCCAGCGCTGCCGCCGGATCGTGTGGCTCAATCCGCTGATCGGCTGGCGTGACTATTCGCCCGTCGCGCGCGGCATGCAGGCGGCACTGCCGTATGTCGACCTGTTCGCGCCCGCGCACAATCTCGAGAGTTTGGCCGCGCTCGAGCCGTACCTGGCGAGACTGTGACGATGAACGCCGCACGCGATATTCTGACCTTGATCTCGCAAAAGCGCGCTGCCGGCGAGCCTTTTGCGTTGGCCACCGTGGTGCGCACCGTGGCGGCGACCGCCGCAAAGGCCGGCGCCAAAGCCGTGATCCTCCCGGACGGCACCATCTCAGAGGGCTGGATCGGCGGCGGCTGCGCGCGCGCCGCGGTGCTGCGGGCCGCGCGCGCCGCGATCGCGGATGGCAAGGCGCGGCTCGTCTCGGTGCAGCCGCCCGACGTCCTGCAGGACCAGGGCCTCACGCCCGGCGAGGAGCGCGCCGGCGTGCAGTTCGCCAACAACATGTGCCCGAGCGAAGGCACCATGGACATCTTCGTCGAGCCGGTGCTGCCGCTGCCGCAGCTCATCGTCTGCGGCGCGAGCCCGGTCGCGGTCGCGGTGGCGGATCTCGGACGCCGCATCGGCTTCGCGCTCACGGTCTGCGCGCCCGCCGCCGAGCAGGCGAGCTTTGCGGAAGCCGAGCGGCGCATCGAAGGCTACGCGCTCCCGGTCGAGCCGAGCGAACGCTACATCGTGATCGCCACGCAAGGCCGCGGCGACGAGGCGGCGCTGCGCGCCGCGCTCGCGACCGAGGCGCCATACGTCGCGTTCGTCGGCAGCCGAAAAAAGGCCGATGCCCTGCGCAGGAAGCTCGCCGCCGACGTGCCGCCGCAGCGCCTCGCGGCGCTCAAGGCGCCCGCCGGCCTCGACATCGGCGCGATCACGCCGGACGAGATCGCGATGTCGATCCTGGCGGAGATCATCGCGGTGCGGCGGCGCGGGCAGGGGCGAGAGGCGGCAGTGGGCTCGGCACGTTCCGTGCCTTAGTCCTACTGCGTCACAAATCGCGGCGCTCGCATTTGTGCCCTCTCCCCTCGTGGGCTACCGCATGCACACATTTTCGAGGGGTGTGTTGCCTGGGATCATGAGGAGTGATTCCGTGATGGCTGGTTTGCCGTGGAGGGCCAGTCATGCGCGAGATGCGAGAGCT
>Ga0081539_10004776_pt1 | contig 14616 bp, 14 predicted proteins | sample TabmetS4T2R2_FD_71023 | JGI IMG/M metagenome (GOLD analysis project Ga0081539, IMG submission 71023) | Tabebuia heterophylla rhizosphere microbial communities from the University of Puerto Rico - S4T2R2 | ecosystem: Host-associated > Plants > Roots > Rhizosphere ...
CAACAGCAAGCTGCCTGCGAACGGCAACGCATCGCAGGCGCGGACGTTCATGAACCGGGCGAAGAACCCGAAGAAGAACATCCGTCTGTTCATCAACAACGTCGCGGGTCACATCAACATCGCAGTTGCGGTGCAGTCGATGTGGAAGCCGCTCGGCCTCGACGTGACGGTCAAGTCGCTGGAGTGGAAGCAGTACCTCCAGTTCCTCGGGCCGCCGCCGAACTCGGACGTTGACGTGTACCGCCTCGGGTGGATCGCTGACTTCCCCGACGCGTACAACTTCCTGTCGCTCTGGACGTGCGACTCCGGGAACAACAACACCAACTGGTGCAACCGGAAGTTCGACTCGCTGGTCAACCAGGCCGCGAGGACTCAGAGTGTCCAGGCTCGCGTGAAGCTGTACCAGCAGGCTGAGACGATCCTCACCTCGGCCGGCGGCGACATGCCGATTTCGCCGATCTACTGGTACACGTTCCCGAACCTCGAGAAGCAGTCGGTGAAGGACACGTTCTTCATCAGTCCGCTCGACCAGATCGACTTCACCAAGGTCGTGGTGAAGGGCTAGCGGAGCTTCTCGGAAAGAACGAGCGAACCGACGGGGCGCCAGGGCGCCCCGTCGGGGACCTCGTTGCATGAACGGTGAAAACGGGTAAGGATTCCACTAGATGACCACTTTCATCATTCGCCGGGTGGTTTGGACGATTCCGGTGATCCTGTTGGTCATCCTCATGACGTTCCTCATGATGAAGCAGATCAAGGGGAACCCCTTCCGCCACACGGAGCGCAACGTCCCCGCGTCGATCCAGCGCAACCTCGAGCGGAAGTTCCATCTCGACAGGCCCTGGTACGTCCAGTACGCCTACTACGTCAAGGGCGTCTTCACGCTCGACCTCGGGCCGTCCATGTCTCAACGGTCGCGCACGGTGAACGACATCGTCCGGGACGGCTTCCCTCGCTCGCTCAAGCTCGGCCTCCTGGCCTACCTGTGGGCGATCGTGTTCGGTGTCCCCGCCGGGATACTCGCGGCGCTGAGACCGAACTCGATCTTCGACTACTTCGCCATGCTCTTCTCGAGCATCGGCTTCGCCTTACCGAGCTTCTTCGTCGCCACCCTGCTCATCTACTACGTCTCGGTGAGAGCCGGGCTCGTGCCGACGAGCGGCTGGCCGGCCAGCTTCTGGAGCTTCGACTCCCGCGTGATACTTCCGTCGTTCGCGCTCGGCCTCTTCCCGATGGCCTACTTCGCGCGGCTCGTGCGCGGGGCGATGCTCGAGACGATGCAGCAGGACTACGTTCGGACCGCGAAGGCCAAGGGCCTGCGCTACCGCCGCGTGATCGGCCTCCACGTGCTGCGCAACTCGCTCATCCCGGCCGTGACGGCGACCGCGCCGCTTCTCGGCCTCATCATCACGGGGACCTTCGTGATCGAGTTCATCTTCTCGATCCCGGGGATCGGCCGGTACTTCATCAACTCCGTCTCGAACCGTGACTACTCGGTCGTGCTCGGCATCACGGTGCTGACCTCGATCATCATCGTGATCGCGAACCTCTTCGTCGACATCATGTACGGCGTCCTCGACCCGCGAACGCGAGAGGCCCGTTAGTGGCCGTCGACCGTCGCGAGGCCGCGCTCCCGACCGCCCCGCCCGCAGTCGGGGCCGGGGCGGCGGTCGAAGAAGGCACCGCCGGCGCTCCCGTCGCGCAGACCAGCCTCTGGCGGGACGCATGGCACCGCTACCTCCGGAACAAAGCAGCGGTCGCCGCGGCGGCCGTCTTCATCCTGATGGTGCTTTACTGCCTGATCATCCCGGGCTTCTGGAAGATCCCCGGGATCTGGACGTCGCTCAAGGACTACGACCCGAACGAGGTCGACTTCTCGCAGTCCTACGTCGGCTTCAGCCTCGACCACCCGCTTTCGACGGACAAGTTCGGGCGCGACCTCTTCGCGCGCACGGCCGTCGGCGGCCAGATCTCGATCGCGATCGGGTTCGCCGCGACGTTCTTCATCCTCGTCATCGGCGTCGTCTACGGCTCGATCTCCGGCTTCCTCGGCGGCAAGGTCGACAACGCGATGATGCGGTTCCTCGATGCGCTCTACGGGCTTCCCTACCTGCCCTTCGCGATCATCACGCTCGCGATCATCGGGAGCCAGAACTTCCTTGCGATGACCATCGCGCTCACGATCGCGAGCTGGTTCACCGCGGCGCGAATCGTGCGCGGTCAGGTCATCACGCTGAAGGAGAACGACTACGTCCGGGCGGCCAAGGCGGTGGGCGCGCGCTGGTACCGCATCCTTGCGCGGCACCTTCTGCCGAACACGCTCGGCGTCCTGATCATCGCCATTTTCCTCGAGCTGCCGGGCGTCGTCCTCGGCGAAGCGTTCCTCTCCTTTATCGGCCTCGGCATCAACCCGCCGACCGCTTCCTGGGGCTCGATGGCGCAGGACGGCCGCGAGGCGTATCGCCTCCATCCGGAGGTGCTCTTCATCCCGTGTCTGGCGATCGCGACGCTCGTCATGTGCGCGAACTTCATCGCCGACGGGATGCGCGACGCGCTCGATCCGAGAACCCGCGAGACCGGCTAGGGAGCCCCGATGGCGCTGCTCGAGGTCAGAGACCTCAAGACGTACTTCTACACGCGTGAAGGAGTCGTGCAGGCCGTGGACGGCGTCTCCTTCGAGGTCGAGAAGGGGAACACGCTCGGCATCGTCGGCGAGTCCGGTTGCGGCAAATCGGTCACGGCGCTCTCGATCATGGGCCTCATCCCGAAGCCCCCCGCCAAGATCGTCGGCGGCGAAGTCGTCTTCGAAGGCAAGGACCTGACCAAGCTCGACGACAAGCAGCTGCAGAACGTGCGCGGCCGCCAGGTCGCGATGATCTTCCAGGACCCGATGACGTCGCTGAACCCGACGATCAAGATCGGGACGCAGATCACCGAGACCATCGACCGCCACTTCGATGTCTCGAAGGACGAGGCCCGCAAGCGGGCGATCGAGCTGCTCGAGGAGGTTCGGATCCCGCGCGCCGCCGAGCGGCTCGACGACTATCCGCACCGCTTCTCGGGCGGCATGCGACAGCGCGTCATGATCGCCATCGCTCTCTCCTGCAATCCCAAGCTCCTGATTGCGGACGAGCCGACCACCGCGCTTGACGTGACGATCCAGGCGCAGATCCTCGACCTGCTCGACGAGCTTCGCCGCGAGCACGAGATGGCGATGATCCTGATCACGCACGACATGGGCGTCGTCGCCGAGACGGCCGACGACATCGCCGTCATGTACGCGGGCCAGATCGTTGAGTACACGAGCTCCCTCGAGCTCTTCGACAATCCCGAGCACCCGTACACGGAGGCCCTTCTCGGCGCGCTCCCGCGGATCGAGGGCGACGAGCATGAGATCCGCGAGGGCCGGCTGACGTCGATTCCCGGCCGCCCGCCCGATTTGATCAACCCGCCCGAGGCCTGCCGCTTCGCGGCGCGCTGCCCATACTCGGACTACCAGGACACGTGCAGCGAGGTGCAGCCCGAGCTACGGGAGATCCGGCCGGGACACCTCGTCCGCACGGCGCACCCGGCGAGCGAGCGAAGCGGCGAGAGAGTGACGGTGGAAGCGTGAGCGAGATCGAGCCCACCGGCGAGACGAACGGCAGCCGAAACGGCGCCCTCCTCTCCGTCGACGACCTGCAGAAGTGGTTCCCGATCAGGAAGGGCGCGCTCGTCGAGCGCACCGTGGGGCACGTGAAGGCGGTCGACGGCGTCAGCTTCGACATCGCCGAGGGTGAGACGCTCGGGCTGGTGGGCGAGTCCGGCTCGGGCAAGTCCACGACCGGTTACTGCATCCTTCAGCTCCTCAAGCCGACCGGCGGCAAGGTGCAGTTCATGGGCAAGGAGCTGACAGAGATCGGCCGCGAGGATCTCCGCCGCATGCGGCGCGAGATGCAGATCGTCTTCCAGGATCCCTACTCGTCCCTCGATCCGCGCATGACGGTCGGCGGCATCGTTTCCGAGCCGCTCGAGGTGCACGGCATCGGCACCCGCTCGAGCCGCCGCGAGACCGTGCGCAGGCTGCTCGACATCGTCGGCTTCAACCCCAACTTCACGAACCGCTACCCGCACGAGTTCTCCGGCGGCCAGCGCCAGCGCATCGGCATCGCCCGCGCGCTCGCGCTCAACCCGAAGCTGATCGTCTGCGACGAGCCGGTCTCGGCGCTGGACGTCTCGATCCAGGCGCAGATCCTCAACCTGCTCAAGGACCTGCAGCGCGACTTCAGCCTCACCTACCTCTTCATCTCTCACGACCTCGCGGTCGTGCGGGCGATGAGCGACCGCATCGCGGTCATGAACCAGGGCAAGCTCGTCGAGATCGGCACGGCCGAGCAGATCTACAACGATCCGAAGGACGAGTACACGCAGGCGCTCTTCGCCGCGGTGCCGGTGCCCGACCCTCGGCGCCAGCGCGAGCGCAAGGCCGAGCGCGCGAAGCTCAAGATCGAGCGCGTCACGGCCGATGCGGAAGCACTGACGTAGTAGTACCTAACCCTTTCGGTTAGCTATCGTCAGAGTCGATATGGCTGGCGCTGATTTTCCGCTTGTTCACAGACGTTGCGAACGCGCACGTCAGTGGTCGTCCATGCGCCTCGACGGCGAGCTCTCTGAGCTCGAAGGGGCCCTCCTCGACCGCCATCTCGAGTCGTGCCCGGCCTGTGTCGCCTTCGACTCGCGCCTGCGCTCTGCCGCCCGCACGTTGCGCGTCACGCCGGCCGAGTCGCCCGCGCATCCCATCGCGATCCCGTCGCAGCCGCGCCGCCGTGTCCCCGTGCCTTCGGGCCGGCGGGTCGCTGTCGTCGCAATCGCCGCGGCCCTCGCGCTCGGCAGCCTGGTCGGCTCGCAGCTCCACCGTCCCGCCTCCGGCTCGCCGGTCCAGGAGCCTCGGTTCAGCCAGCTGACGCGCAGCGACATGAATCAGCTGCGGCAGATCCCGCGCGGCAAGCACATCGCTCCCGCGCAGCCCGCGCACGTTCCGGGCCAGCCGCCCGAAGGTCTCATCTAAAGGCTCGAACAGGCGCTCGGATACACTGGCCGTGTAAACGACCGGGGGTTCCATGGCTGAAAAAAGCTCGCGCAACACCGGCAAGATCGTCGAGATCAAGGGCGTCGTCATCGACGCGGTCTTCCACGAGAAGCTGCCGGAGATCTTCCACGCTCTTCGTATCCAGGTTCCCGAGCAGGACGGGCGACCCGCAGTCGACCTGATCGCGGAGGTCCAGCAGCACCTCGGGAACGATCGGGTGCGCGCGGTCGCCATGGACGCCACGGACGGTCTTTCCCGCGGAATGGACGTCGACGACACGGGAGCGCCCATCTCGGTGCCGGTCGGCGAGCCTACCCTCGGCCGCATCTTCAACGTGCTCGGGGAGCCCATCGACGAGGGCGACGACATCGAGTCGGACGAGCGCTGGCCGATCCATCGACCTTCGCCGGACTTCGAGGAGCTCGAGCCGACCATCGAGGTCTTCGTCACCGGGATCAAGGTCATCGACCTGGTCGCGCCCTTCGTGAAGGGCGGCAAGGTCGGTCTCTTCGGCGGCGCCGGCCTTGGCAAGACCGTCCTCATCCAGGAGCTCATCCGCAACGTCGCGCAGGAGCACGGCGGCTACTCGGTCTTCGCGGGCGTCGGCGAGCGATCCCGCGAGGGCAACGACCTCTGGCTCGAGATGACCGAGTCGAAGGTCATCGACAAGACGGCGCTCGTCTTCGGCCAGATGAACGAGCCGCCCGGCGCGCGTCTCCGTGTCGGCCTTTCCGGGCTGACGATGGCGGAGTACTTCCGCGACGAGGGCCGGGACACGCTCCTTTTCATCGACAACATCTTCCGCTTCGTGCAGGCGGGCTCCGAGGTCTCCGCGCTCCTCGGCCGCATGCCGTCCGCAGTTGGCTACCAGCCGACGCTCGCGACCGAGATGGGCCAGCTACAGGAGCGGATCACGTCGACGCGCAAGGGCTCGGTCACGTCGGTGCAGGCGATCTACGTGCCTGCGGACGACCTCACCGACCCGGCGCCTGCGAACACCTTCGCGCACCTCGACGCGTTCATCGTTCTCTCGCGCTCCATCTCCGAGAAGGCGATCTACCCGGCGATCGACCCGCTCGACTCGTTTTCCCGCGCTCTCCAGCCGGGGATCGTCTCCGACGAGCACTACGAGACCGCGACCCGCGTCCAGGAGATCCTGCAGCGCTACCGCGACCTGCAGGACATCATCGCGATTCTCGGCATGGACGAGCTCTCCGACGAGGACAAGCTCGTCGTCCAGCGCGCCCGCAAGGTGGAGCGCTTCCTCTCACAGCCGATGTTCGTGGCGGAGGCCTTCACCGGCCGCCCGGGCAAGTACGTCGAGGTCGAGGACACGATCCGCGGCTTCGCCGAGATCATTTCCGGCAAGCACGACGACCTTCCGGAGCAGGCCTTCTACATGGTCGGTCCGATCGAGGAGGCGGTCGAGCAGGCCAAGCGGCTCGCCGGCGAGGGAGAGGAGCAGCCCGCCGAGGAGGCCGAGGAGGAGGCGGAGGCCGAGACCGAGCGCGAGCCGGAGCCCGAGCCCGCGGCCGCTTAGAGAGGCAACCGATGGCCTCGACCGAAGACGGCCGGCGCACGTTCGACCTCTCGCTCGTGACGCCGGAAGGAACTGCGTTCGAGGGGGAAGCGCAGATGCTCATCGTCCCGGGAGCCGCCGGGGAGATCGGCATCCTCGCGCGTCACGCACCGCTCGTCGCGATGCTGAAGGCGGGTGAGACGAGGGTGCTCGCCCAGAACCAGTGGGTCTCGTTCGCGTCGGGGCCGGGCTACTTCAAGGTGCATCAGGATCGCGCCATCGTCCTCGTGGACGACGCCGTGCGCGCCGAGGACATCGACGTCGAAGAGGCCCACCGCGAGGTCGAGGAGGCGCGCGCCGAGCTCGAGCGGGCGGAGGCCGGCGAGGAAGGCATCGACCGCTGGCACGCGGAGCAGCGGCTCCGGCACGCCGAGAACAAGGTCTCGGTGGCGGGCCGGTGAAGGCCTACGCGCCCGGGATCTATCCCCGCTCCGAGGCGCTCGTGCAGGCGACACGCGACCTCGACCGCGGCCGCACGACGCCCGAGGCGGTCGAAGAGCAGGTCGAGCGGGATTTCCGCGAGCTGGTTTCCGTCCAGGAGCGGGCCGGCCTCGATCTCTTGTCGGACGGCCTCCTCCGCTGGCAGGACCTGTTCAGGCCGCTGGCCGAACGCTCAGAAGGGCTCGACGCGCGGCCGCTGACACGCTTTCTCGACACGAATACGTTCTTCCGCGCGGTCCTCGCCGAGGGCGAGCCTCGGCTCACCGATCCGATTCCGGCACCGAAGCTTCCTCCGCGGCGGTGGCTCGCCACGCTGCCCGCGCCGTTCGCTCTCGAGCATGCGACCGGCGGTGAGGCGCGCGCCGAGGCGCTGGCCGCCAACGTGCTCGCGCCCCAGATCGAGACGTATCGCGCGGCGGGTTGCGCCCGCGTCGTCCTCGTCGATCCCTTCCTCGCTCGCGGCGGCGACGCCGGCCGCTCGGTGCAGGCGCTGGCGGAGCTTCCGCAGGACGTGCCGCTCGCGCTGCAGCTTCCCTTCGGCGATGCGGGGCCCGTGCTGGGCCAGCTCGCCGACGCGCCGGTCGAGGCGATCGGCGTCGACTTCTATTCGACGAGCCTCGACGACGTCCCCGAGGGCTATCCGAGGGAGATCATGGCCGGCGTGATCGACTCCAGAAGCTCGGCTTTGGAAGACCCTGCCGAGATCGGGCGCTTCGTGCAGTCGCTAGCCGAGAGGAGCCCGGCCGGCGTCTCGCTGAGCCCGAACGGAGATCTGCAGTTCGTCCCAGAGGCCATCGCCAGTGAGAAGATCGCTCGCCTCGGGCGCTCCCGCACGGAGCTTCGGGAGGTGGCATGAGCGACGTCAAGTTCCTCACACGGGAGATCGGCAGCCTGGCCAAGCCCTCCTGGCGCGTGAAGGCGTTCGCCGGGCGGCCGCTCGAGGAAGGCGACATCGCGGAAGCCGAACGCTGGGGCGCGAGACTCGAGGTCGAAGGACACGAGCGACTCGTAGAAGGGCTTCGCTCCGGTCAATTCGGCGAAGCCGAGTTGGCGGAAATAGACGACTGGGCGGCGATCTATGCGATCAGGCTGCTCGAGAAAGTCGGGCTCGACGTCGTCTATGACGGCGAGCAACGGCGGACCGAGATGTACGACCACGTCGCCGCGTTCGCGCGCGGCTTCGAGCCGCGCGGCACCGTGCGCTCGTTCGACAACAAGTACTACGCGAAGGCCGCAGTCGTCGAGCCGCCGTCGGTCGACGGGCCGCAGGACGTCGAGGAGTTCGAGTTCGTCCGCGCCCACACCGACCGCAGCGTGAAGGTCCCGCTCACCGGCGCCTACACGATGGAGGACTGGTCCTACGACGAGCACTATTCGCACGAGGGCGCCCTCGGAGGTTCGAAGGAACGCCGCTACGAGGCACGCCGGCGCTTCGTGTCCGACGTGGCGACGAACGTCATCCTTCCGAACGTCGAGGGCCTCGTCGCGGCGGGCGCGGACTGGATCCAGATCGACGAGCCGGCGGCCACGACCAAGCCGGACGAGGTGCCGCTCGTCGTCGAGGGGTTCAACCAGGCGACGCGCGGCGTGGAAGCGAGGAAGTCGATGCACATCTGCTTCTCCGACTACTCCGCGCTCTGGCCCGCGGTGCTCGAGCTCGACGACTGTCTCGAGCTGCAGCTCGAGTTCGCGAACCGCGATTCGCGCGAGCTCGGCACCGAGCACGACGACCGCCCGGGCTACGCCGACACGCTTCGCCTCTTCAAGGAGCACGGCTACCCGAACGTGGGGCTCGGCGTGCTCGACATCCACTCCGACTTCGTCGAGCCGGCCGAGCTCGTCCGCGACCGGATCCTCTATGCCGTCGAGACTCTCGGCGACCCTCAGCGCATCCAGGTCAACCCGGACTGCGGTCTGCGCACGCGGAGCTGGGACGTGGTCTACGAGAAGCTCTCGAACATGGTCGAAGGCACCAGGCTCGCCGAACAGGTGCTGAACGCGGTGCATGCCGCGCCGGCACGGGCCAGAGGCTAGAGCTCGTTTTCCGTCAGCCAGTCGAGCAGTGCGCGGCGCACGTCCTTGCCCGCCTCGGTGAAGATCCCGTGGCCCGCGGGGACCGCGACGATCTCCGCGTTCGGAATGGCGGCCCGGAGGCGCGCATGAGCCCGGGCGCGTAGTTCCTCGTACTCGGGCGGTTCCGTTGCGGCGACGAGGAGCACCGGGATCCCGGCCGCGTGGACCTGCGGGAGCAGCGGCACACCAGGCTCGTCGTTCGAGCCCTTCATGGCCGCCGCCATGATCTCGACCGAGGCATCCCAGTGGTCGTCCGGATCGAGCTCGGCGCGTAAGGCCTCCGTGCGCTCTGCCAGCGTCGCGGTCGGCTCGTAGTCGGGATCGTCCTCGGGCACGAGGTAGCCCCCGTCCAGAAGCGCCAGCGCCTTCACGCGGCCGGGAGCCCTGGCGACGGCGTGGATGCCGACGTTGCCGCCCCACGAATAGCCCGCCCATACCACGGGAGCGATACCGAGCGAGTCGATCAAAGCTACGGCGAGGTCGGCCATCGCGGAATTGCGGTACCGCTCGAGCTCCACTGGCGGCGAACGGCCGTAGCCCGGCGCATCGGGCGCGTAAACCGTATATCCCGCTGCTTCGAGAGCCGGCGCGAAATGGGGCCACTCCTCGCTCCCGCCGCCTCCGCCGTGCCAATAGAAGACCGTCGGGCGCCCTTCCTCGCCCCAGCGGCGCAGGTAGAGCTGCGTACCCGCCGCCTCGACAAGGCCCTCCTCCATGGGCGCTATTGTCGCCTGCTTGGAGCAGAACTTCGGCAAGAGCGCTCCCTTCAGTCTCGGCGTCGAAGAGGAGTTCCAGATCCTGAACCGCGAGAGCTACGAGCTCGTCTCGCGGATCGACGAGATCCTGCTCGCCTTCGAGGGCGGGGAGAAGGAGAAGCGCGTCAAGGCGGAGCTCCTCCAGTCTGTGGTCGAGGTCGCGACGGACGTCGCCGCCACCGTCCAGGAGGCGATGGACGACCTCCACGATCTTCGCCTGCATCTTCGCGACGTGGCCCAGGATGCCGATGCTCTCATCGCCTCGGCCGGCACACACCCGTTCTCGCGCTACGAGCATCAGGAGGTCACGGACCAGCCCCGCTATCAGGACCTGATCGAGTCGATGCGCTGGGTCGCAGAGCGAGAGCTCATCTTCGGGTTGCACATCCACGTCGGCCTCGACTCCCCGGACAAGGCGATCGCGGTCGCCAACGCGCTTCGCACCTTTCTCCCGGAGCTCCTGGCGCTCTCGGCGAACTCGCCGTTCTGGCAAGCGCGGGCGACGGGACTTGCCTCGACCCGTGTGAAGGTCTTCGAGCCGTTCCCGCGCGCGGGCCTGCCGCCGGCCTTCGCGTCGTACGAGGAGTTCGAGCTCCTCGTCGAGCGCGGCGTGAAGACGAACTCGTTCGAGGACTACACGTACATCTGGTGGGACCTTCGCCCGCACCCCCGCCTGGGCACGATCGAGCTGCGGGTCTGTGACGCGCAAACACGGCTCGAGTCCGTTGCGGCGATCACGGCGCTCGTGCAGAGCCTCGCCGCCACCTTCGCCGCTTCGTTCGACCGCGGCGAGCCTCTTCCCGTCGAACCGATCACGCTCGTCGCCGAGAACAAGTGGCGGGCGACACGCCACGGGCTGAACGCGAAGCTCATCGACTTCTCGACGGACAGCGAGCGGCCGGCGACAGAAGCCGTCCGCGCGCTCGTCGAGCAGAGTCGGCCGGCGGCCGGTGAGCTCGGTTGCGAGGCCGAGCTCGACACCATCGAGTCGCTCCTCCAGCGCGGCAGCGGCTCCGATGAACAGCTCGCCATCTACGAGGAGACGGACAGCCTGCTAGCTGTTGCCAAATGGCTCGCCGAGGAAACAGTTGGTGGCCTGTGACACCCACGACCTTCGTTATCCTCCGCTAGTCGCCGGTCGGCGACTTTTCGTATGCGAACCACGCTCAAGCGAGGCACGGGGCGGGTCGACGGGGACGGCCAGGGACCGGTCACCCTCACAGCGCTGACCCCCATGACCCGCTACCAGCCGAAACGGCGCGGGCCGTTTCGCCTCGTGGGGAAAGTCCTCCTCTGGATCCTGATCGTGCTTCTCGTCGCGGTCGGCGCGCTCGCCGGCGGCGCGTGGCTCTTCATCAACGAGAGCGTCTCTGCCGTGCGCGCGCACTCACCCGAGGTCAAGGCCGCGGAGCAGGAGCTCGTCGCAGCCCTGCCGCATCAGCCGACCGTCGCGCTCGTGCTCGGCTACGACCTCCGCACCCACGGCGTCGACGCCGGCGGCAGCTCCCGGTCGGACACGATCATGCTGCTGCGCGCCGACCCGGACAAGAAGGTCGTCTCGATGCTGTCCTTCCCGCGCGACCTGATCGTCAACATTCCGGGCTGTCGCGGGACCGGCCCCTTCACCGGGCGGATCAACGAGGCTTACACGTACTGCGGCCCGAAGGGGACGCTCAGCACCGTCAAGGCGCTCACTCACATCCCGATCAACTACATCATCACGGTCAACTTCAAGGGCTTCACCCAGATCGTGGACAAGCTCGGCGGGGTCTACATGGACATCGACCACCGCTATCTGAACGACAACTCGAGCGGCGGGCCGACGTACGCGACGATCGACCTGCACTCCGGCTACCAGAAGCTGAACGGCGACGATGCGCTGTCCTTCGTGCGCTTCCGCCACACCGACTCCGACTTCTACCGCCTTGCGCGGCAACAGTCGTTCGTGAAGGCGATGAAGCAGCGGATCGCGACGAGCTTGTCGCTCACGAAGATCCCGGGGATCGTCAACACGATCACGGACAACGTCGAGGTCGGTGTCGGCGGCGGCAAGGCGCTGAAGGTCTCGACTCTGATCGGCTACGCGAAGCTCGTCTACGGGCTGCCCTCGGGCAATTTCCAGCAGGTGCACATCGAGGGCATCACGGGGTACAACGAGCTCTCCACGAGCCAGGCGTCGATCGACGAGGCCGTCGACAGCTTCCTCAATCCAGACGTGGATGCGCCCGAGAAGGCGGCTACGGCCGCGCTCGGCCACAAGATCAAGCAGGACACCGGCCCGCCGCCGTCGGAGGTCTCGATCGAGGTCCTGAACGGCAACGGAATCGCCGGTGCCGCCGACGACGCGGCCTACCGCCTCTCCCAGCGGGGCTACAGAGTCGTGAACGGCGGCAACGCGGACAACTTCAAGTACTTCGAGTCCCAGATCTACTACGACCCGACGTCGCCGGACTCGGAGGCGGCCGCGAAGCAGCTGGCCGACCTCTTCGGCGACGCGCAGGCCGTCCCGGTGGCGAGCGGCGTCGAGCTGACGACGACGGTGAAGCTCGTGGTCGGCCAGACCTTCCACGGCACGCTGACGCCCGGTCCGAAGGACGCGACCCCGGAGCACACGGCCCCGACGATCACGCGCGACACGACGAGCGCCGAGCCGTACCTGCGCGCGGCGAGGAAGAAGGTCGGCTTCCAACTCTTCGCGCCGACCGTGCGCGACATCAACTCGTCACTCGACTCCTTCGAGCCGGCCCGGGCGTACAAGGTCAGCGGTCACGGGGCTTTCCGCCTCACGTACCGGACGGCGGCGAACGAGTATTGGGGCATCCAGGAGGTGGGCTGGGACGAGCCTCCGATCCTCGACGGCCCGAGCGTCACCCAGACGATCAAGGGCCGCCAGTACTTCCTCTACTTCAGCGGGGCCAAGCTCCACCTCGTCGCCTTCCGTCTCAACGGGGCTTCGTACTGGGTCGTCAACACGCTGCTCGACCGCTTGTCGAACGAGACGATGCTGGCGATCGCCAGGGGGCTGCGACCGCTGGCCGGCAAGTAGCGGTTACTACTATTCGTTGGGATGTCTGAGCCGCTCGGAGTGATCGGCGCTGGGTGGGTCGGCCTCGTCACGGCCGCCTGCTTCGCCGAGCTCGGCCACGACGTCGTGGTCCGCGACGTCGTCCCGGAACGCATCGACGAGCTCCAGGCGGGACGAGTCCCCATTCACGAGCCGGGGCTCGGCGAGCTCCTCGAACGGAACCGTGAGCGTCTCACGTTCACGCTCGACATGGAGGACGTCGCGTCGTCGGCGATCCTGTTCGTCTGCGTCGGCACTCCGCCGACCTACTCCGGCGATGCCGACCTGTCGGCTGTGTGGACGGTCGTGGACGAGCTTCCGACGTTCGAAGAGCGTGCGCTCCTCGTCATGAAGAGCACCGTCCCCGTGGGCACGGGCGAAAAGGTGCGCGCCGCTCTCGACGTGCGCGGGCTCGCGCATGTGGGCTACGTCTCGAATCCCGAGTTCCTTGCCGAAGGCAGTGCGATCCGCGACTTCATGAAGCCCGATCGCGTTGTCGTCGGCGCCTTCACCGAGGCCGACGCGCGCCGGGTCGCGGCTCTCTACGAGCCGCTGGAAGCACCGACCGTCCGCGCAGACATCGCGTCGGCCGAGATGATCAAGCTGGCGTCGAACGCATTCCTGATGACTCGGATCAGCTTCATCAACGAGATCGCCAACGTCTGCGAGGCCACGGGCGCCGACGTCGATCAGGTCGCGAAGGGAATCGGCCTCGACCATCGCCTCGGCCCGCACTTTCTTCGTGCCGGGATCGGGTGGGGCGGAAGCTGCTTTCCGAAGGACGGCGTGGCACTCAAGCAACTGGCCGCGAACTCGGGCTACAACTTCCAGCTCCTCAACGCGGTCATCGAAGTCAACGACCTGCAGAAGCGGCGTGTGATCGGGAAGCTCGAGAAGCACCTCGGCAAGCTCCGCGGTAAGACGGTCGCGGTGCTGGGCCTTGCGTTCAAGCCGAACACCGACGATCTCCGCGAGGCCCCGTCGCTCGTCCTCGTCTCCCGGCTGCTCGCCGAGGGAGCGGAGGTGCGCGCTTGGGATCCCGTCGCCGACGCCAGCCAGCTGCTGCAAGGCCTCACCTTCTGCGCCAGCGTCCTCGAAGCGGTTTCGGGCGCCGATGCCGCTGTGGTCGTCACCGAGTGGGACGAGCTCCGGTCGCTCGCTTCCCCGGAGGTCCGCGGCGCCATGCGCCGGCCCGTCATCGTCGACGGCCGCAACCTCCTCGATCCTGCGGCGACGCGGGCCGCGGGCTTCACCTACGAAGGGATCGGTCGCGCGTCCTCGGATCTCAGCGCGCTGCCCGAGACCGAGGAAGCCGAGACCGAGCTTCAGACCTGAGGCGCTAGCTCGTTGCGCGAGGCGATCATCCTGGCCGGGGGGAAGGCCGAACGGCTCGGCCCTGTCGCCGAGGGACGGCCGAAACCCCTCGTTCGCGTCGCCGGCCGGCCGCTCGCCGCCTACCAGGTCGCGGCCCTCGCGCAGGCCGGCGTCGCGCGCGTTCTCGTCAGCTGTGCGGCCGGGCAGGGCGGTCTCTTCCACGAAGAGCTCGGAGGTCTCGGCCCGGAGATCGTCCCCGTGGAGGAGGCGGAGCCGCTGGGCCGCGGCGGTGGCCTCCGGCTCGCCGCTCGGGAGCTCTAGG